>SXGR01042308.1_pt1 | contig 38881 bp, 30 predicted proteins | sample 3174711 | NCBI WGS metagenome assembly SXGR01 (sample SAMN11356860, study PRJNA531348) | freshwater metagenome | isolation source: freshwater sample F1-60 | place: China: Fuxian Lake, Yuxi | collected 2017-12-25
ACACCAACACCAACACCAACACCAACACCCAAGAGTTTAACCCCACTTGAGATAATGTATTTAGATTTCTACTCTCGTTTTTTAACAGCCTCTAGAAGCGTAGGCTCTCAATTTAACTTTGTCCTCTGTCCTAACATTGATCAATCAATGGCAGATCTTATTAAACGAAATTATATTGATGCCTCCTCGTTCTGGGAACGAGTTTATCGAGCTAAGTCCCGCGTAAATTGGTTGTTAATGACTGAAAAAGATTGGGATTGTTGGTATGAATATACGGCAAAATTTGAAGGACCTAATTCAGCAAGTAGAGTATGGAATAATTGGAATAAAGTTACGGGGTTATTTAATGGTTACCAGGTGACAGATAAAATGTTCACAGGTTATGGCACTGGCGTTCGAGAGGGTGGAATATTTGCTCAATACAATCTGATTGGCAGTAACTATACGAATGCACCCACACCACTAGTAGTGCATCACGAAGCAGTTCACATCTATCAATCGCAGCTAATGTCAGACAACCACTTAACATCTAAAGCCAGCACTCTAGCTTGTTGGTTTACCGAAGGACAAGCAAATCTCTTTGGCGCTCCCATAGCCTTGAAAGGTGATCCGACGTCATATCGGGAGACAGAGAAAAGGCTTCTTCTTGGGGTTTATCCGAATGCAGCTATTTATAAAAAAGATGATTGGATGGCAGTCCTTCAAGACCTCAAGAAAAATAGAGATTTCTGCTTTAATAAGCGCTTAGGATATTCACTAGGCTGGTTTGCCTTAGAGTGGACTTATCTCAATCATTCAATTGAGCAAATGCACTCTTTTCTTGAAAGCATTACTAAGGGAAGTACGTGGGAGCAAGCAATCGAGAGTGTTTTAAAGATGAATGAGCAAAGTTATTTTGCAAATATTGCTGCGTATCTAGCCGATGAACTCTATTAACTACACTTCTATAGAAAGTAACAAGTCCCTACATATTTACTTAATTTATGACCAACATTGGAAATATGTATGGCCCGAATTTTACCTTTCTTGGAATTCCTGCCTGTGATTTAGAAAGACTTTCTCTGTAGTTATTTGATCCATACATACATGGCCACCTTGGATCTGATAGATGGGACCCAGGCCTGGGTGCACATATGTATTAAGTACAATATAGATGGAGTTAGATCAAAGGCCTGTGTAGTATTTTGCGATTTCGCCCAATGATTTATCTAAGATCTCGATACCGAGCTGAGCATCCTCGACTGAGATATTGCAGGGAGGACACAAGTGAATTCGGTTAAAGTTGTTGAATGGCATCAAGCCATTCTTCTTACAGGCCGCTACTAACTCGTTCATCGCAGGACTCGATGCGCCATATGGTGCAAGGGGCTCGTGCGTCGCGCGATCACTGACCATATCCACGCCCCAAAAGACACCTACCCCCCGGATATCACCGATGACCTTGTGTCTCTTTGCCAATTCGTGCAGCCCCGGTCCCAAGACTTTCTCACCTATCATCGCTGCGTTCTCGAGCATCTTCTCTTGCTTCATGACATCGATAGTTGCAACTGCCGTCGCACATGCCAGAGGGTGGCCCATGTATGTCATGCCACCTGCAAAGACTCGCTCATCAAAGGTCTTTGAGACTGCCTGGCTGATGACAACCCCACCGAGAGCGATATAGCCAGAGGTAACACCCTTTGCAAAGGTGATGAGGTCTGGGATCACAGAGCTGTGTTGGTATCCAAACCACTTACCCGTGCGTCCAAAGCCGCACATGACCTCATCGGCGATCCATAAGATCTGGTACTTATCGCATAGAGCGCGAACTCCTTCAAGGTATCCCTTGGGTGGGAACAAAACACCGGCGGTACCAGGTACTGATTCAATGAGGATCGCACCAATCGTGTGGGGACCTTCAAAGATAATTGTCTGTTCAAGATGCTCGAGTGCGCGCTTGCACTCCTCGGCCTCATCCTTGGCCCAGAAGGCGCTGCGATAAAGATATGGCCCCCAGAAATGTACGTGGCCAAATGCAAACTCGTTAGGGAATCTGCGTGGATCACCCGTTGCATTGATCGCAGCACCTGTGTTGCCGTGATAGGAGCGATAGGTAGAGAGAATCTTGTGTTTGTGAGTGTGCATACGTGCCATACGGATGGCATTCTCGACTGCCTCTGCTCCAGCGTTAGTGAAAAAAACCTTTGCAAAGTTCGAGCCAGCTAATTCAACGATGCGTTGCGCCGCCTCATTCCTGGCATCGTTGGCATGTTGGGGTGCCACGGTGGTGAGAATCTCGGCCTGGGATTGAATAGCCTTGATCACGGTCGGGTGCTGATGACCGATGTTTGTAAAGACCAACTGAGAGGAGAAATCCAAATAGACCTTGCCTGCATGATCCCAAAAACGTGATCCAGAGCCACTGGCTACTGGTATGGGAGAGATAGCGCCTTGAGCCGACCATGAGTGAAATACATACTTATGGTCTGCAGCACTCACGGAGGCCTGCTTCTCTGAATCACTGATCGGGGCTGTCATCACACCAACCTTATGTCTAGTAGGTGGCGTCAGTCTAATGCCCTGAAGTAGATTGCGCCTATGGATCAGATTACGCATTGGATCAATGGCGCCCCCGATATCTCAAAGCCAAATCGAACCGGTAATATCTATAATCCCGCTTCTGGAAAGTGCACGAAGAGTGTTGCCTTTGCTGATGCTGCAACTATTGATCGCGCAGTCGATGCCGCAACAGTGGCTTTTACAACCTGGCGCCATAGCTCGCTCACCAGGCGCACCCAAGTTCTCTTTGCTTTTCGCGAATTAATGCAACAAAACAAAGAAAAAATCGCTGCCCTTATCACCGATGAGCACGGCAAGGTCTTAAGTGATGCTGCAGGTGAGGTAACACGTGGTCTTGAGGTCGTTGAGTTTGCCTGCGGAATCCCACATCTTCTCAAGGGAGCTTTCTCCGAGGAGGTCTCAAGCGGCGTTGATGTCTATTCGATTCGACAGGGGATCGGCCCTGTTGCGATTATCTCTCCCTTTAATTTTCCAGCGATGGTCCCGATGTGGTTCTTTCCTGTTGCAATCGCCTGTGGCAATACCGTTGTGCTCAAGCCATCTGAGAAGGATCCGAGTGCGAGCATGTTCATGGCCCAATTGTGGAGACAGGCTGGACTACCACAGGGAGTTTTCAACGTTGTACATGGGGATAAAGAGGCCGTTGATGCACTCCTTGTACACCCAGGCATCAAATCGATCTCCTTCGTCGGCTCTACTGCGATTGCGCGCTATGTCTATGAGACTGGGACACAGGCTGGCAAACGAGTACAGGCTTTAGGCGGAGCAAAAAATCATATGGTCGTCTTACCCGATGCCGATCTCGAGCTTGCAGCAGATGCTGCAGTCAATGCAGGCTTTGGCTCAGCCGGAGAGCGCTGCATGGCCATCTCTGTGATCGTTGCCGTAGAGCCGATTGGTAACGCTCTCGTTGCTCGGATCAAATCCCGTATGGCCAATATCAAGATCGGTGATGGGAGCCAGAATCCCGATATGGGCCCTCTGGTCACTGCAGCCCATCGAGATAAGGTCGCCTCATACATCGCAGCCGGTGCACAAGAGGGTGCAACCCTTGTTGTAGATGGTCGTGAGTTAAAGATTACTGGTGATGGTTTCTTCCTTGGGCCAACTCTGCTCGATCACATCACACCAGAGATGTCGGTATATAACGATGAGATCTTTGGCCCAGTACTGAGTGTTATTCGCGTCAACTCTTATGATGAGGCTCTAGCCCTTGTCAATGGCCATCAATATGGAAATGGAACTGCGATCTTTACTAACGATGGTGGCGCAGCCCGGCGTTATCAAAATGAGGTTGAGGTCGGTATGGTCGGCATCAACGTTCCCATCCCAGTTCCGATGGCGTATTACTCATTTGGTGGTTGGAAGAACTCACTCTTCGGTGACTCTCATGCACATGGTATCGAGGGTGTTCACTTCTTCACCCGTGGCAAAGTCGTCACTAGTCGTTGGTTAGATCCAAGCCACGGTGGAATCAACTTAGGCTTCCCACAGAATGATTGATCTGCCCGCCCTACGGTTGGAAAAGATGTGAATCGAACCTTTGAGATCTCATAGGCGTTTTGTAGGCTCTAAACTATGTAGGCCCAGATCAGGAATTGGAGGGAGTTCATCGAAAGTGCTATGCGCAGAGCGCTCCGCCGAGCCAGTGACTCTGCAACCCTGAATTTAGATGAAATAACCATCTTGCTCTCGGCAAGGGATGAGGCCTTGTCGCAGCTGTGTGCCTGTGCAGCTCGAGTGCGAGATGCAGGCTTACTCGAAGCTGGGCGTGCAGGCATCATTACTTACTCACCAAAGGTATTCATTCCTTTGACTCGTCTTTGCCGCGATCGCTGCCATTACTGCACCTTTGCAACCACGCCTAACAACGTTAGCTCAGCCTATTTAGAGATTGCTCAGGTAGTTCAGATCGCCAAAGAGGGAGCAAGTGCAGGTTGCCTTGAGGCACTCTTTACCCTGGGTGATCGTCCTGAAGATAGATGGGAGGTAGCAGGTGAGTGGCTCTCTGAGCGCGGATACTCATCTACCTTGGAGTATTTACGGGCATGTGCAATCGCAGTTCTTGAGCAGACTGGCTTACTGCCACATTTAAATCCTGGTGTGATGAGTTTTGAGGAGCTCTCGCGCCTGAGGCCCGTTGCCGCAAGCATGGGGATGATGCTTGAGACATCGTCCACTCGATTATTCACTGAAAAAGGTCAGGTGCACTTTGCCAGCCCTGATAAAGATCCAAAAGTTCGATTACGCACTATCGAGGATGCCGGTCGATTATCGATTCCGTTTACGACTGGTATTTTAGTAGGAATTGGTGAATCGCTGTTGGAACGGGGAGACTCTCTCTTAAAGATAGCAAAAATAGCGAAAACATACGGTCATATTCAAGAGATTATCATTCAAAATTTTAGAGCTAAAGAAGATACCGCGATGCGTAATTCACCCGATGCTGACCGTCAAGAGTATCTAGCATGTATCGCCGTTGCCCGTCTAATATTTGGTCCTCGAATGCGCATTCAAGCACCACCGAACCTATCTGAGCCTTCAGAGTTCGCCGCTCTTATCGCTGCCGGAATCGATGATTGGGGTGGAGTTTCACCAGTCACTGCCGACCATGTCAATCCTGAGAGACCTTGGCCAGAAATCGAATTACTGGCCCATGAGGGCCAGTTGGCTGGTTTTGAGTTACGAGCACGTCTAACTATTTATTCAAACTTTGTGCAGTCAGTGGATCGATGGGTTGATCCAAAAATGAAGCCTTTCATCAACTCATTGGCAGATCACAATGGATTAGCAACCCCGCATGTCAGAGCAGTTGGTTCGCCTTGGCAAGAACATAGTGAGGGCCTGCAGAGTGTGGGTCGAATTGATCTAGGTGACTCGATTGATATCCGGGGTCGTGATAGTCAGATGCGAAGTGACTTTGACTCAATTTATGGGCACTGGCCAAGCATCTCGGATGAGTTCGATCAACTCAGGTCGACAGGCTCTCCTGCCTGGAAGTCATCCTTCATGTCTGTGCTGTCAAAAGTGAGCAAAAATCCCAGTGCCCTTTCCAGGAATGAGGCTCTGACCCTATTTGCTGCCGATGGTCAAGAGCTTGACTCACTCGTGCAAGCCGCAGATGAAAAACGCACTGAATTAGTGGGTGATGATGTCACTTATATAGTAAATAGAAATATCAACTTCACGAACATCTGTTATACCGGCTGTAGATTCTGCGCTTTTGCACAACGTAAGAGTGATGCAGATGCATATCTACTCTCTATTGAAGAGATCAAGTTACGAGCCAATCAAGCATGGGCCCTGGGTGCCAACGAAGTTTGTATCCAGGCGGGTATTCATCCTGATTTACCTGGTGATGTCTACTTTGATGTGGCACGTGCAGTAAAGGAAGTGGCACCCGATATTCATATTCATGCCTTTTCACCTATGGAAATATTTAGTGGTTCAATCAAGTTAGGAATCTCATATAGAGAGTGGTTACAACAAGCTAAAGATGCTGGTCTTGGGACAATTCCTGGTACTGCTGCTGAGATTTTAGATGATGAGATCCGTTGGATTCTCACAAAGGCAAAATTACCTGCAAAAGCTTGGATAGAGATAGTCCGCGAAGCACATTTGTTAGGTATCAGATCCTCAGCAACAATGATGTATGGACACATTGACAATGAGTCACATTGGTATGATCACATAATCACAATTAGGAATTTGCAAGTAGAGACCGGTGGCTTTACCGAATTTGTCCCACTTCCATTCGTGCACTACTCATCACCAATCTACTTGGCTGGTATTGCCAGGCCAGGTCCAACAGTAAGAGAAAATCGAGTTGTTCACGCCATGTCCAGATTGTTATTGGCAGGTTCAATAAATAATATTCAATGCTCGTGGGTCAAACTCGGATTACATGGCCCAGATGGTGTGCTCTCTCTTTTGGCTGGCGGGGTAAATGACATTGGTGGAACGCTGATGGAGGAGACAATCAGTCGAATGGCTGGGAGCACTCATGGCTCTTTGCGAACTGTCTTTGAACTAGAGGAGATTGCCCAGTTGGCCGCTCGTCCGGCACGGGCACGTACCACCACTTATGGGGCCGTCTCCTCTGATCGCGAGAGACTCTCACGCCGTGCTAATATCAAGCAATTGTTTCCGGGGTCGGTGTAATTCCGAACCGGCAGTGAAAGTCTGCGACCCGAACGCATCCAGCGCTCGGTGGACTTGGTGTAAATCCAAGACCGACGGTTAAAGTCCGGATGAGAGGGAACAATAAATAGAGGGGCTAGCCATGCCCCTGTCTAACTGTTGTTGCTTGCACCCCGGAAATCGCTACTTAGGATTTCCATGTTTGTGAGGGGGTGTCAGGTGAGCGTTCTAGAGAGCACCGTGTGTCCCTACCTGGCCCGGGCCAACGAACTGGCCTGCCTTGGCCTGGGTTTAACAGGTTCAAATCCAATTGTCGGAGCGGTTTTGGTCGATTCGCATGGAGTAATTGTCGGTGAAGGTCACCACAAAGGTGGGGCACATGCAGAGGTTGTGGCAATTGAGAGTGCTGGAGAGTTGGCTCGTGGCACCTGTCTCTACCTCACTCTTGAACCCTGCACTCATCAAGGTAAGACCGGGCCATGCACGGAGGCAATAATTGCCGCCGGCATCTCAAAAGTGGTTTTTGCAGTCAGTGACCCCAATCCAAGAGCAAGCGGTGGGGCCCAAAAACTCATAGAGGCCGGCATTGAGACTCTCCAAATCCCAGAGGCCAGCGAGATCTCATTTGCAAATCGTGCCTGGCTGCACAAGATGAAAACAGGTCGCCCATACTTCATCTGGAAAGTTGCCAGTACTCTGGACGCTCGTACCTCTGCTGTCGATGGTAGCTCCAAATGGATCACAGGAGCACAATCTCGCGAAGAGGTGAGCAAAATGCGTGCCCAAAGTGATGCAATACTAATAGGAACTGCAACAGCTATCAGTGATAATCCAACTCTGGTCCCACGCAGTGATATCTCTGATCGCCCTACTAATCCAGTGCGTATTGTCATGGGCATTCGGAACATACCGGATGAATTTCACCTCAATGATGATAAGGCTGAGACAATCTACTTGCGTACTCATAATTTTGATGATCTTGTGAAGCTCTGTCAGAGCCGTGATTTCACTCAGGTACTTATTGAATCAGGGGGCGTGTTGGGGACAGAGATGTTAAAAATCGGATTGATCGATGAGTTGGTTATTTTCCAAGCTCCTAGTCTTCTTGGATCAGGCCAGTCATTCATAGGTGATCTTGATTCACACACTATAAGTGAGAAGATCGATTTGAAGCTTCAAAAAGTCGAGCAGTTCGGTAATGACCTGAAAATCACTCTCACGAGAGAGAGGCAGGGCTAAATGTTTACTGGTCTAGTTGAAGGTGTGGGACGAATCAAGAGGATTGATCTGGGGTCAGATTCTGCAGTCTTTCACTTTGAGGCAGTAGATTTTGCTCATCAATTAAGTATCGGTGACTCAGTGTCTGTAAACGGTGCATGTCTTACAGTCATCAGACAAGATTCACAAGAGTTTTCAGTTGATGTGATGATTCAAACACTCAAACTCACATCGCTGCGAGCACTCAAAGTCGGTGATTGCGTGAATCTCGAACGGGCAGTTCTGGTGGATTCTAGACTTGGTGGACATATCGTCCAAGGCCATGTCGATAGCACTGGTGAGATCGTGCTCTTGCAGCGACATGAGAAATCACTACAGATGAATATCAAGTTTCCGGCGAATTTGCTCAGGTATGTCGTTGCTCAAGGCTCTATTTGTCTAGATGGAGTATCTCTGACAGTCGGGTCAGTCTCAGATGATGACAATCAGATAAGTGTCTGGTTAATCCCTGAGACATTAAACAGGACTAATCTGCTTCACAAGGTAGTTGGTGATGTGGTCAATATTGAGGTTGATATTCTTGCGAAATATGTTGAGCGATTTGTCAGCAAAATGAGTCCACGATGACCAAATCCTTCACCAATATCGCAAAAGCTATTGATGTTTTCGCACAAGGGAAATTTCTGATCGTTGTTGATGATGCGAATCGTGAGAATGAGGGTGATCTAATAATTGCTGGGGCAAGAATCTGCGATGAAGATATGGCTTTTTTGATTCGCCACACTTCTGGAATTATCTGCTCAGCTATCAGTAGTAGCAGAGCTGCAGATCTGAATCTTCCTGTCATGGTAAGTGAAAATGAGGATGTACGCAGAACGATATTCACCGTATCTGTTGATGCAAAAGTGGGATTGAGCACTGGAATTAGTGCCATGGAGAGAGCAAATACTGTCCGAGCATTGGCATCATCTGATGCAAAGGCTGGAAACTTCGTTCGGCCTGGTCACGTCTTTCCCTTAATTGCTCATCCCGATGGTTTAGCCGGACGACGTGGGCATACTGAAGCCGCTTTTGCGCTGTGTCAGGTGACCAATCAAGGTGAGTCAGGGGTCCTCTCAGAGTTAGTCAATGATGATGGCACTGTTAAAAAGGGTCAACAGATCCTTGATTTCGGGCAGAAATTCTCAATTCCAGTGATCTTTATTCAGGATTTAGCCGATTACATTCTCGCATCAGTGCCAGTAGAGAGAGTGAGCGAACCAGTGATGCAATGGGCACGCCTACCGCATGAGACTGGAAGCTGGGAGATTGCCTCTTTCAAAGCCTCCTCAGGATTTGATCATGTGATTCTCAGGTTCGGAAGTGCTGATTTGTATGCCAAAGCCCCCTCTGAGAGCTTGATTCGTGTGCATTCTGAGTGTCTGACCGGAGAGGCCTTTGGTTCACTCAGGTGTGATTGTGGTGAGCAGTTAGGAACCTCTTTCGAGTTGATAGCCACAAAAGGTGCCGGTTACATTATTTATCTTCGTGGACAAGAGGGGCGGGGCATCGGCCTGAGTGAGAAAATCAAAGCCTATGTGCTCCAAGATCATGGACTAGATACGATCGAGGCAAATCTGGAGTTAGGTCACTCTAGTGATGTTCGAGAGTGGAGGGATCTTGTTCAAATATTGGATCAACTCAAGATAGGAGACGTAGAATTGATTACAAATAATCAGAAAAAGGCTGATGCTATTGCTGAGACTGGGCGATTGGTGAAAATAATCTCTATAACGCCAACAATTAATGAGTTCAATCAATCATATCTAAGAACAAAGAGAGACAAGATGCAACACATGTTAGGAAAGATTAAATGACTGGTATCTCACCCACTCTTGAATCCTTAAATCTCTCTGGTTTCAAAGCAAAGAAAGTGGCGATAATTGCCGCCCAGTGGCACCCAGAAATCTGTAATAACCTAGTTGCCGGCGCGCAGCTCATCTTCGAATCCGCACAGATAACTTACGAGTGCTTCAAGGTCTCTGGCTCCTTCGAATTGCCTTTAGCCGCTCAACTGAAATTAGATCAAGGTTTTGATGGGGCTGTAGTTGTAGGTTTGGTGATGCGAGGGGATACCTCGCATTTTGATTATATTTGTCAGGGCCTGACATCAGGAGTGATGCAAGTCTGCCTCTCCAAGGCAAAGCCGATCGGATTCGGCGTGCTTATGTGCGATAACCTGCAACAGGCACTTGATCGCTCACAGGTTGGTCTTGGAGTTGGTAACAAAGGTGAAGAGGCGGCCCTTGCTGTTTTGGCGCTGTGGAATATGCAGGCCTAGCGCAATTATTGGCGCACTCCATGAGGCGATCTTGCAGGCTTGAGCATCGATTGAGCCAGCAAGAAGAGCTCGCTGATTTCCACTTATCTAGGCACAAAGGTAGAATTTATCTGTGCGGTCGATGAATTGACCTCAGTACTACCAAAACGTTGGATAGAGGCAGGCCCTGATTACGGCCTGACCTCCTGAGGAGAGTAGTTGTCGTGGTTAAGATCCAAGCACACTTAAAAGACCTGCCAATAAAAAAGCGGGATGATCTGCGCAACGTTGCCATCATCGCCCACGTTGATCATGGCAAGACCACATTGGTCGATGCGATGTTGTGGCAGTCGGGTGCATTTGCCGCCTATAAGAAACAGGGCGAAGGCCAAGAGCGCATGATGGATTCGATGGATCTAGAGCGCGAAAAGGGCATCACGATCCTTGCCAAGAACACTGCCGTCAAGCGGGGAAATACGATCGTTAACATCATTGATACTCCGGGCCACGCAGATTTTGGTGGTGAAGTAGAGCGCGGACTTGAGATGGTCGATGGCGTCATCTTGCTTGTGGATGCATCTGAGGGTCCATTGCCACAGACACGCTTCGTTCTGCGCAAAGCGTTGGAGAAGAACCTTCCCGTTATTGTAGTTATCAACAAAGTAGATCGGCCCGATTCGCGTATCGCTGAAGTTGTAGATGAGGCCTACGAATTATTTTTAGATTTGGATGCAGATGAGTCTCAGATCGAATTTCCAGTTGTCTATGCATCGGCCAAGGCCGGGCGCGCATCACTAACACGCCCTGCAGATGGCGCGATGCCACAGGAGCACAACCTAGATGTCTTATTTGACACGATTTTTTCTGCGATCCCAGCTCCGGTTTACCATGAGGGTGCACCGCTACAGGCTCACGTGACAAACCTTGACTCATCGCCATTTCTTGGGCGCTTGGCGCTTTGCCGGGTTCGTGAGGGCATCATCAAAAAAGGCCAATCCGTCACATGGATCAAGACCGATGGCACAAGAGAGCGTGTGAAGGTATCCGAGCTTTTGATCACTGAGGCTCTCGAGCGTGTTCCGGCATTAGAGGCCCATCCCGGAGACATCATCGCGGTGGCCGGTATCGAGACGATTACTTTGGGCGAGACTCTTGCCGATTTAGAAAACCCACATGCACTGCCATTAATTATCGTTGATGAGCCATCTATCTCGATGACTATCGGTATCAATACATCTCCATTGGCAGGCAAGAGCGGCAAATTATTGACGGCCCGCCAGGTAAAGAGCCGCCTTGACGCTGAGCTCGTTGGTAACGTCTCACTGCGTATATTGACGACCGAGCGCCCAGATACATGGGAGGTCCAGGGACGCGGAGAGTTACAGCTTGCCGTGCTTGTTGAGATCATGAAACGTGAGGGCTTTGAATTGACCGTTGGCAAGCCACAAGTGGTTATCAAGAGGATCGATGGCAAGGTCCATGAGCCGATGGAGAGATTAACCATTGATGCACCTGAGGAGTATCTCGGCGTGCTCACTCAGTTGATGGCGCTGCGCAAGGGTCGCATGGAGCAGATGGTCAATCACGGTACTGGTTGGATCCGCCTTGATTACCGTGTTCCATCACGTGGATTGATCGGCTTTCGCACCGAGTTCCTCACTGAAACTCGTGGGACTGGTTTATTGCACCACGTCTTTGATGGCTATGAGGCCTGGCATGGTGATATCCGCACTCGCGGGACTGGCTCACTTGTCTCTGATCGGATGGGTGTGGTTACTTCCTATGCACTCTATGGAACACAAGATCGTGGAAGCATCTTCGTCGAACCTGGCGATGAGGTCTATGAGGGTATGGTCATCGGTGAGAACTCTCGAAGCGATGATATGGATGTCAACTGCGTGCGTGAAAAGAAACTCACCAATATGCGTGCATCGGGCACCGATGAATCAGAGCGTCTGATCCCCCCTAAGAAGCTGAACATGGAGGGCGCTCTGGAGTTTTGTCGCGAAGATGAGTGCGTGGAAGTCACCCCGGCCGTTGTTCGAATCCGTAAGGTCGTCCTAGATGGTGATGAGCGCGCCCGCACGACCGCCCGTGCCAAGAAGGCCAACCTGAAGGTTTAAGGCTGTTTTGTCACTGGCTTAGGGTTGAATTAGGAGTGTGAGTACACCGAGTTTTAACCTTGTTCGCGCCATCAAAAAGAGAGATGAACTCACACTCTCGGCAGATCAATCCAAGGCGATCGCCCATCGCGGCGCTCCCCTCCTGATCCAGGGTGGGCCGGGCACGGGTAAGACAACTGTGTTGATTCAAGCCGCGCTCGCGCGCATCAATGATGGAATCAATCCCGATTCAATTCTTCTGCTCAGCTTTGGGCGAGAGCGTGCATCCGAGCTGCGCGATGCGATCGCACTGCGCACGAGTGCCACGATGTATGAGCCACTTGCGCGCACCTTTCACTCACTGGCTTTCTCCATTCTTAAGATGAAGGCACACAAGGATGATCCTGAACCGATTCTTTTGAGTGGGCCCGAGCAAGAGAGTTTCATCAAAGAGTTACTCGCTGGAGATATCATCGATGGATACCGAGAGTGGCCAGAGGATTTACATGCCGCCCTGACTACCAATGGCTTTGCCCGCGAACTTCGTGATTTGATTCTGCGAGCATCAGAGAGAGGTATCAGCCCAGAGCAGTTGGAGCAACTCGCTGTTAGAGAGAGAGAAAAATACTGGACTGCCGCTGCCAAGTTTTGGCAGCGATACCGCGCCTCTATGGTGATGCGCGAAATCGCAGCCAGTGATGCCAAGATGCGTATCGATCCATCAGAGCTCCTTGCGCGGGCGAGTATGCACCTGCATCATAACCCCGATATATTGGCCAAACTTAGGGCCCGCTTTAGAACTATCATGGTTGATGAGTTTCAAGAGAGCGATCCTGCCCAACGCAGATTATTGGCACTGCTTGGTGGTGATGACGTAATCATCTGCGCAGATGCAGATAGTGCAGTCGGACGTTTTCGTGGAGCAGATCCCGATGGTCTATCAGCGGCCTTGGAGGCCTATCGCGCCACAGAGATCCTCCTGACTACCGTCTTTCGCAGTGCGCGTGCAGTCTTTGATGTAGGCCACTCTTATGCACAGGGATTAAGAGGCTCACCTATCACAAGAAAACGCAGGTGTGGCCAGGACAGTCCTGGCTCTGTTGAAGTCCACCGCTTCAGATCAGGGGCACAAGAGGCGGCCTTTATCGCTCATCAATTCCGTAGTGCACATCTGCGCCAAGCTATCCCTTATAGCGATATGGCCGTGATTTTGCGGAGCCCGGGTATCACTGCATCATCCCTGCGCCGTGCCTTCTCATACCTGGGGATACCTGTGGCAAGTGAGCTCCAAGTCCTTGCCGGTAACCCTGCCATCACACCGATTTTATTATTGGCCCGTGTTGCAATCGGAGCGCAACCTCTCAACTTAGATACGGCCGAACGGTTGTTGATGAGTGAGTTCGGTGGGGCAGATTCGATCTCACTTCGTCGTATTCGTCGTGCGATGATCGCAGCACGCCCAGAGGGGGATGATCGATCCGGCTCAGAGTTATTAATTGATGCTATCGATAAAGGTGAACTCTTCATTGAAGGTGCCGAGCCGTTATTACGGGTTCATGAACTTCTACAAAGGGCACGCATCATCGCAGGCAACAAAGGCGCCTGCGCCGATGAGTTGTTGTGGGCAATCTGGGATAAGGCATGTGCACGTGATGGTCAAAGGCTCGCCGATGTCTGGCGCAGACAAGCACTGCGTCCTGGTGTTCGTGGCGCAGCGGCCGATCGTGATTTAGATGCCATGATGCAGTTATTTGAAAGTGCGGCCCGCTATTCACAACGCTTTCCCTCATCGGGACCAGCCGCCTTCATCGCACAGATTGCAACCGAAGATATTGCCGGTGATGTCATCAGCGCCCAAGGAGTGCGTCCAGATTTCGTTGAGATTCTCACCGTCCATAGCGCCAAGGGACGCGAATGGGCACTGGTGGCAGTCGCAGGTCTGCAGGAGGGAGTATGGCCGAATTTGAGGCAGCGATCATCACTTCTGGGCGCTGAGCGTTTGGTTGAGCGAGTGCGCAATCCCGATACTCCAGGCGATCAGTTGGATGTCATCGCAGCAAATGCATTGATGCAGGATGAGGAGCGGCTCTTTCATGTGGCGCTCACCCGTGCCCGAGAATCACTTCTTATCACGGCCGTACATGGCGAGGATGATGAGCCCTCACAGTTCTTTGAAACGATCGAGATTATGGTCAATAAAAGCGATGGTGATGAGCCTGTCCTGACCGATATCCCGCGCCCGATTACAGCACCTGCCTTGGTGGGCGAGCTTCGAACTCATTTACAAGGGCCTTATAAGCAACAAGCAGCCGGGATACTCAAGAGTTTGAGTCAGAGTGGGATCTTCTTGGCCGATCCACGCGCATGGGTTGGCTCTGTGCCACTTAGCACGGATGCTCCAGTCATCGATGCAGAGAGCCAGGTTGTGGTCTCACCCAGTGGAGCCGAATCATTCGTTGAATGTGGTGTGAAATGGTTTCTGCAAAACAATGGTGGTAGTGATGGTGATAGCACTGCGCAGGTTCTGGGATCTGCCATACATGCATTTGCCGCCAAGATGGTGCAAGAGCCTGGGACAAGTAAGGCTGATCTGATTGCAAATCTTGAGAGCTCCTGGCGCTTGATTGACTCAGAGAGTGGCTGGGTAAGTGCCTCACATCTAGAGAGCGCCGTTACGATGCTAGAGAAGTTCGTGGCCTATCACAGCAAAGATACGACGCGCACAGTCATCGATGCCGAGGTGCGCTTTGATATCACGCTGGGCCGAGCACGGATCAAGGGAAGTGTCGATCGCTTGGAGGTCGAGGCCGACGGCAGTTTGTTTATCATCGACTTTAAGACCGGGGCTCATGCGATAAGTACCACAGAGGCGAGTACGAACCTGCAGCTGGCAAGCTATCAAATCGGCATAGCCGAGGGTGGCTTTACGCAAGGCGTTATTAGCGCAGGAGCAGAGCTTGTGTACTTAGGTACCAATTCTGCTGGGGCGACGCTTCGATCTCAGGGGCCCATCGCCACTGAGATTGAGGCGACCAAGAGAAAACTCAATGAGATCGCAGATGGCATGGGCGCAGCCAGATTCTTTGCGAGGATAAACAAGCGCTGTAAGGGCTGCCCGGTGCGCAAATCCTGCCCAGTCCAAAGTGATGGACGCACGGTGATCTCATGAAGATAGTTGCTCAATACTCACCACAGGAGATCATCGCCAGACTCCAGGCTCATCCAAAGTTTGGTTCGACGATTCAACCGATCACCCCACATCAAAGCCAGATCATCAGTAGTGATTTAGAGCCTGCAGTCGTCATTGCAGGTGCTGGTTCAGGCAAGACCGAGACGATGAGCAACCGCGTTGTGTACCTTGTGGCAAATGGTCTTGTCACACCTGATCAGATCTTAGGTCTGACCTTTACTCGCAAGGCGGCGGGAGAGTTATCTGTACGTATCCGAAAGCGTCTGCGCCAGCTATCACAACTACCTGAGTTCAAACACATCATATCGACTAGCACTGCGGTCACTACCTATCATTCTTATGCAGCGAAATTACTGAGTGAACATGCGATCCGATATGGAATTGATGCCGATGCTGCGCCCTTGGGTGAGGCTGCAATCTGGCAGATCGCATCCGATCTGGTGCGCAACTGGTCTGATGATTCATATCGTAACCAAAGCGCAGTCAGTACCGTTATCAAAGATCTACTTGGTCTATCAAAGCTGATGCTCGAGCACCAAGTAAAGGCCTGTGATATTCAAGCAATCGGTGATGAGATCTTGGGTGAGCTCGCTCGGCTCTCTGGCGCACGCAACGAGGAAGTCCGTAAGGTCGAGCAGGCGATGCGCCAACGCGCCTCACTCTTGCCGATGGTCGATCTTTTTATGCAACGGCGCAAGGCGGCAGGTGAACTCTCCTTCGATGATCAGATGTCATTGGCCGCCGATATCGCACAAAACTTTGAGGATGTTGGCGCTCTCGAGCGAGGAAAATATCGAGTTGTCTTATTGGATGAGTACCAAGACACATCCCAGTCACAGGTGCGTATGTTGTCATCACTTTTTGGCAATTTAGTCAGTGAAAGCGGACATCCAGTCATGGCTGTGGGTGATCCGTCACAGGCTATCTATACCTGGCGTGGGGCCTCTGCTGGCACTATGGCATCTTTCACCAAGTATTTTCCTAAGAGTGATGTGCAAAAGGGAGCGGTGCAGTTCACACTACCGAGGACCTTTCGCAATGACGTGATGATCTTGGCGGTGGCAAACCGTATTAGTGATGAGATCAAATTAGAGGGTGGGCAACAAGTCGTAGAGCTTGAGGCAAGGACTGATGCCGGTAAAGGTGAGGTCGCTTATGGGGTCTTTGAAACTATTGAGGCAGAGGCTGCAGCACTCGCTGAGTATATGAAAAGTAAGTGGAGCCCTGAATCAGGTAAGAGCGCAGCGGTCTTGGTGCGAAAGCGAGCACAGATTGCTGCGATTGAAAGTGCGCTGGGCACACTAGGCATTCCCGTTGAGGTCATCGGGATCGGGGGATTGATTCACATACCAGAGGTCGCCGATATCGTCTCAATGCTCAAAATAATAACGAATCCCGATGCGGGCTCGGCTCTGATGCGTCACCTCAGTGGGCCACGGATCAATTTAGGTGCACGTGATATCGCAGCTCTCGGTACATTCAGCCGTAATCGTGCCAGGGCTTTGCACGCAGATTCAAAGAGTTTCATCAAAAAGATCGCTGCCGGCAACCCGGATCAATTAGAGGCCGACGATCAGTTCGCCGGTTCAATCATCGATGCCTTAGATGAGATAACCAACGCTGATAGAGGTGAGTTCAGCGATATCGGCTTTGAACGTTTGCTGCGCTTTGCAGGTGATATTCGTCGTCTACGCGGGCATGCAGGTGGGCAGATCTCTGATCTGATCACTGAGATAGAGGAGTATTTGACGTTGGAGAGTGAGATAACTCTGCGTGATGGATCAGCGATCGGGCGCAGACACCTCGATCGTTTTCTCGATGAGGCGGCAAAGTTTGAGCGCAGCGGAGGCACTGTCGGGGCATTCTTAGATTGGCTCGATGTCGCCTCTGATGCCGAGGCCGGCCTCAAGGCCGGGGCCCCAGAGATTCGCAGTGATGTAGTGCAGATTTTGACCATTCATATGGCTAAAGGCGCCGAATGGGATGTGATCGCGCTACCCGGCCTAGCTGAAGGCACATTCCCGGGACAAAAGAGCAGTGATCCAGATAATTGGCTCAAGAATGAGAGACATATCCCCTTCCCCTTGCGTGGGGATGCAGGAGAGCTCCCTGAGTTCTCATTACAGGGTATCGATAAAAATAGTGATGCAGCCAAGGTGATAAAAGAGTTTGGTTCACGCTGTGCTGAAAATATCAAGATACGCGAAGAGATGCGCCTGGCATACGTCGCAGTGACTCGTGCCAAGTCACATCTGATCTGCACAACATCACGGTGGCGAGATGGAGCTAAACCCGTTGAGCCGAGTGAGATATTTACTCTTATCGCCGAAGTCGCCAGCGCACTCGGTGGACCTATGATCTCGCAGATACCACCTCCTCAAGATGGTGCAAAAAATCCAACACATGAAAAACCAGAGAGTGCTATTTGGCCCTTTGACCCATTAGGCAATAGGCGCGCTGCATTTGATGCTGCAATCACTGCAGTGGATGCGAGCCCAGCACATTCACTTGATTCCATCGGTGATACCAAGATTGATTCGTGGATACATGATGCCAAGGCGTTGATTACTGAGCACGGACAAAGGTCGAGCCACTGCCTCGAGGTCGCGCTTCCACCGCGGCTCTCAACATCTTCTCTCGTGGCACTGCATGCAGATCCTGTGGCACTAGCACTCAATATTCGCCGTCCCATGCCACGGGCGCAGGATCAATACTCACGTCGCGGAACTGCATTTCACTTGTGGGTGGAGCGTCAGTTCACAGATGCTGCGACACTCTTTGACGATGAGTATGTAGATTACTTAGATCCACTCGATGATGATTCAAAGCTTGAGGATCTAAAGAAGGCCTGGTCATCGAGCGAGTTTGCTCATCGTAGGCCTGTAAAAGTGGAGGTCCCCTTTGAGACCACTATTGCAGGGGTATTAATCCGTGGCCGTATCGATGCCGTTTATGCAACCCCGACAGGCTTTGAGGTCGTGGATTGGAAGACTGGATCTGTGCAGTTAGGCCAATCTGCCGCTGTGCAGTTGGCCATGTATCGCTTGGCCTGGGCGAAATTATCTGGTGCTGACATCAGGACCGTGAGCGCGGCATTTCACTATGTTCCGACATCGGTGACGGATCGACCAGCCGATCTCCTCGATGAATCGGCTCTGATAGCTCTTGTTAGTGGTATTAAAGAGAAGAGTTGATGAACTCTCTTACGCTACATCAATCTCAATCTGTAACGGTAGGTGATCACTGATACCAGCATGGGGGTAGGTGATGTGTCTGACATCTTTGGCTCGTAATCTTTGTGAGAGAAAGAAGTCGATCTGAAGTTTTGGATACCAACTGGGAAATGTCCTTAAAGTGGCAAGTGAGTGCCACTTGAAACCACGCACGAAGAGTGCAAAGGGGATATTCATATCCCCCATGATGAGAATCTTTGATGGATCGGTGACACCCAACTTTAATGCCCAGCGCTTGATCTTTACCAACTGTGCAAAGTTAAAGAACGGAACAAATGATAGATGAGTGTTGATAATTAACCATCCATTTTCTAGGAAGCAAGCTAGGGCACTGCGTGGATGGTCGCGCACATAGACATATTTGAGCTTTCCATCGACAGGAAAGGCCATGAAAGCCCCGATAGGAGAGCCTTTGAGCTCTAACCGATGCCAGGAGAGCACTGGAATCTTCGAGGCGATTCCTATTCCATAAGCAGGTGGCCCAACCTGAGTTTTATCTGTGAGGATCTTCTCATCACCTGTATCGAGTTTTCGCCCATCATCATCGGGTGAGCCCATAAGTGATGGTGCAAAGGCCCAGTGCGTAGTACCCATCATGGTTGCGATATCTCCGACTTGATTGTGGCCTCCTGAGCGGGCTAAGAGGTAGTCCACCTCCTGAAGGCCGATGAGATCACTCTGTAGTTTGGAGATCTGCTCGCGTAAAAGTGCGAGATTATCGACCTCTTTATCTGGAGGGATCGCCTGCGCATGCAGCAGATTCCATGATGTTATGCGCACGGAGCGATGCTAGTAGTCTGACCCCTCTTATGAGCGCACGAAACCAATCACTCTCACCCATCGATAGAGCTAGCGACTTACGCGCCGATGCGGCGAGGTTGGCCTTGCTCTGGGAGTCTGCGAAGATTTTGATGGTAATCGATGGTCACCTTGCTGTTTCTGATGCAGCGCTGCGTTTTCTCAATGCGCAGGGTGTCACCACCCTGTCGGCCTCCTTTGAGGTTGGTGAGCGCTATTTCTTGGGACTGGCCCGAGATGGTGAGCAGGCATACTTTGCCTGGCACACATCATGGATCGATCCACCGCAGGATCAGGCCGCTAAGTTCGAGGGCTTTCGAACTCTGCGAGAAACCGGAGGAGATCTAGATGAGGTCGAATTGACTCTTGGCATGCATGCAGTGGGATTGAGTAACTGGCATGCAACGCATCCTCGCTGCGCTAGGTGCGGAGCACAGACCACCAGTGATTTAGGTGGCAGTGTTCGAGTGTGTCTCTCTGATTCATCCCAACATCATCCCCGTACAGATCCTGCCGTCATCGTCTTGGTAAAAGATGCTACCGATCGAATTCTTCTTGGACACCAAAGCATCTGGCCCGAAAAACGTTTCTCCACATTTGCCGGTTTTGTCGAGCCAGGGGAGTCTTTTGAAGAGTGTGTCTCACGTGAGGTATTTGAAGAGGCTGGCATCTATTGCAACGATATCAACTATCTGCGATCACAGGCCTGGCCATTTCCTGCCTCCATCATGATCGCATTCGAAGCCATCACAGATCATCCGGAGACGGCAAAGCCCGACGGTGTGGAGATCTCACAGATTCGCTGGTTTAGTCGTGATGAGATGAAGACTGCTATCGCCAGTGGAGATCTGCTCCTACCTCCAAAGATTTCAGTTGCACGCAAGATGATCACCGGTTGGTACACAGCAAGAGCGGGATTTCTGGCAAGTGATCTATCAGGGGGGGAGAGTTGGAGACCGTGATCAAAGACTCTCTCACCCTCTTTTTGATTGATATAAAACTCTCTGGTGGGTGGAGAGCATGACTCATGGGCTAGATGCCGAAGGGATTCTTGAGGGCTTAGATCATGAACAGCGCATAGTCGCTGTTGCTACCCGTGGTCCAGTATGTGTAATCGCCGGAGCAGGAACAGGAAAGACCCGTGCAATTACACATCGCATCGCCTATGCCGCAGCGATTGGGGTCATGGATCCACACAAGGTCTTAGCCCTCACATTCACCGCACGCGCCGCTGGTGAGATGCGTATGCGGCTTCGCTCCTTAGGTGTGCCCTCCGTTGCTGCGCGCACGATTCATGCAGCAGCGCTCAAGCAGCTCAACTTCTTCTGGCCACAAGTCTTTGGTGGGCGCACCCCTGATCTGATTACCACCAAGACAAGTTTTCTCACCGAGGCTATCAAGCGTGCAGAGTTGACTGGTGAGTTATCAATTACCTCACGCGATCTGCTGCGTGATCTTGCATCTGAGATCGAATGGGCCAAGGTCTCCCAGGTGGCACCGACAGATTACCTATCCGAACTCGGTAAACGCACAACGAAGCCACGCATCAATGCCGAGCAGATTGCGAAGGTATACACAGCATATGAGTCAGTCAAGCATCAAGAGCGAGCGATGGATTTTGAGGATGTACTGCTACTGACAACGGCGATGATGGAGCAGGAGCGCGAGGTCCGCGAACGAGTGCAAGATCAGTATCGCTTCTTTACGCTCGATGAATATCAGGATATATCACCCCTGCAGCAGCGTTTGCTCAATGCTTGGCTGGGCTCTCGTCAGGAGATCTGTGTTGTGGGCGATCCAGCACAGACCATTTACTCCTTTGCCGGCGCGACCCCTGTCTTTTTGAACTCATTCACTCAACGCTTTCCTCAGGCCCAGGTGGTCCGTTTGACGACGGGCTATCGTTCGACCCCTGAGATTATTTTTATGGCCAACACTGTTCTGCGCAAGGCGCAGATGGGTCAAGAGTTAGTTGCCCTCAATGATCACGGTGATAAGCCATCTGTTGATGCATTCAAAGATGAGAGCGCTGAGATCGCTGGTATCGTCGACTGGATTGAGCAATTACTGAGCCAGGGAACACAGGCGCAAGAGATAGCAGTGCTCGCGCGTACCAATAGCCAGCTCAATACCTTAGAGCGAGCTATGAATATCGCAAAGTTGCCGTATCAGGTCCGTAATAGCGATCGTTTCTTTGATCGCTCTGATGTTCGTGAGTTTTTGAAAATTGTGCGCAACGCTTCGGTTATCCCAACTCAGGGTGTGTCTTGGCTAGATGAGCTTCGCACCTTGGCACAACCCTTCCTGACTGGGGCGCATATCGATGGAATCGCCGCTCTTCTACATCTGGCACGTGAACTAGATGGCGACAGTGGTTTTACTCCCAAGAATCTGCGCACATATTTGCGCGAGTTAGAAGATCGTGTCCAACAAAATAATCCTCCGACCATGCCAGTGACGACCCTTGCTACCCTGCACGCGGCCAAGGGCCTTGAATGGGAGCGTGTTTTCCTCATGGGTGTAAGTGAGGGCCTCCTACCCCTTGAAAACTCATCTACGAGCAGTGATCAGGCATCGATAGATGAGGAGCGCAGATTGTTCTATGTCGGAATCACGCGCGCAAAGGTGGATCTGCATCTGAGCTATCGTGGAAAGCCATCACGCTTTCTCGTTGAGTCTGGCCTTGTGAGCGCCTAATTCACGGGCAAAATCCGCTCTTTAGGCTCAGATTTAATCGACTTGCACAAAGCTCAACCCATGCTTTACCCTTTGAATTACCTCATTTCTTGGCGAAATGAGGGTGAGTAGATAAGGGAGTAACGAATTATGCCTCAAGCATCATTCCTACCAGCACAGGCAATGCCTTCTGCTGGGATTTCCTCTACCCACACCCATAAGCGCACATCTTGGCATAGCCCAACGCCTGCATTCTATGCAGCGTTCTATGCAGGATATGAGGCCAATGGTGGTTCTACTCGATAAGACTCGAATAAGAACAAGAAGCCAAGGGCCTCGAATCCACAAAGGATTCGGGCCCTTTTTCATTACCCGAAGAGAGATCTGAGCACTACCTAACATCGAAAAATGTTAGCCAACACAGGAAGAAGAGGTGAGGACGATGAGCGTTCTCTTCAGCGAACTACTAGTACCAGGCTGGGCAGATGAGAAGATTGGGTTGGATGCCGTAACCGGCACATACAGCGATGGATCATCACTGAATCTGCCATGTCACACGGCAGATCCGCAGATGTACTTCTCCGAGGATGAGTTAGCCATCACCGAAGCTAAGTCCCTCTGTGGTGGCTGCCCAGTGCGCACGCAATGCCTAGAGGGTGCTCTATCTCGCAAGGAGCCGGCCGGTGTGTGGGGTGGGGAACTATTTGAAGATGGTCGTGTCATCACTCGCAAACGCAAAGCCGGTCGCCCAAGTGCGATTGAAGTTGCCGCTCGCGAGGTGAGTGCGCCTATTCAAAAGATGCCTTCGCTACCAGAGGTCACTTCTCCTGCCTCTGATGAAGTAGTGCGTAGAGAGAGCGCTGCCTAATTTTCTTAACTTGCATAGAGATTCAAATTTGTCAGTGAAGGCCAGAGGGCAAAGAGAATTGAGATTGGCAGGATGAGAAAGACGACAGGAATCATCATTGATATCTCTGCCTTGCCAGCTGCAGCCATGATGATATTGCGCTGATTGGCACGTGCCTCCACGGCATGTCGCGATAAGACCTCAATAAGTGGGGCTCCGCGGAGAGTAGCGGTGATAATCGCATCGATAAATCGTCGAATCATTATTGATTTAACACGGCGGCCCATAGCATCAAGACCCAAATGCAGTGGTTCACCAGTGCGAACAGCAATAATGACATTCCCAAATTCTCTCGCAAGTTCACCATCTGCTGAATCTGCGATACGCAGCATCGCACTCATTGGAGTCTCCCCAGCTGCTATGGCTAGTGTGAGCATCTCCACCACCGCAGGAAACTCCGCCTCTATCAATTCGCGTCGCCTATTAACTCGGGTAGTTAAATCTCTATCAATGATAACGAAGAAAAAAGAAGCGATGAGAATAACCGTGAGCAGGCAGGTAAGAAGTGAATGCTTGAAGATGAGAACTAAGACCATCACTATTGCCGAACTTGCTGCGCAATAACCAAACTGACGAATACGAAAATCCTGGTAATCACGCTCACTATTGAGCCCAAGCTCCTCTAAACGTAGACGGATACCACTTTTATCACGGGTTTTTCCTATGCTTGCTTTAGCTCTGCGCTCTAACTCTTTAAATGGGTCACCATGGGAATCGAGGGCAAGGAGTAGGCCACCGGGAACAGCAAAAAGCATTGCAATCAGGATGACTGTTAGCACTATCGACTCCTATCTTGTTTGCCAGTGAATATTCGAGGTGCTGCAGGTAGGCGACCTAAACGATTCATCCATAGATATGCAATTCCAGTCATAAGTAAGCCCACAATTAGAATCGAAGCGCCAGTAGAAGTTGAATATGCCATGGCGGTACTAGGTTGTGTCGAGAGCAAGAGAAGTAGAATCCATGGCGCAACTGCTGATAAGTGAGCAGAGTTTTTGATCCATCCATGTTTGACTTCGATCTCTCGGCGCAATGCTAAATCTTGGCGAAGAAAATCCCCAAGGGTCCGGAGAATCCCTAATAGTTCGCCTCCACCCAAGGCTTTAGAGATCAACAATGCCTCGAAAATCTGATCACTTCCATGGTGTTGAAAGAGATCTTTTAACTCTTTGATTGCCTCACCGACGTCTCCATGACGATAGAGTGAGGATCGGAACTCTGTGAATGCTGGCCGGAGAATTTCGGGGCCACGAGTTGAGAGCCCAGCAAGTGATTCAGCCAGAGATAGGCCTGATTGGATACCAGATATCAAGTGGTCGATCACTTCAGGCCAGGCTGCAACCAGAGCTGACTCATTCTTCAGATTTTTACTTCGTAAAGTGATGAAGGTAATCCCAGCAATAAGTGCTCCAAAAGCTAGTGCGATAGCGATTGATTCAGTAGCAAGATAAATAATTACAATGGTAAAGCAAGAAGAGGCAACAGTACGAAGTTTGATTTTCATTTGCGCCACCAACTGGAGAGAGGTGCCCCTATTGCTGCGAACTTCTCAGTATGTGGAGGTATTCCGATACCACGCTCATATTCAAGCCCATTCCAAATCCATAGAGTTTCAATCTCAGCACGATCATTCTCATATCGTCCAGTCAGTGCAGATATCTCTTTGATACGCCGCATTCCACTTTGATCAAGGGATATATGCACGATTAGATCAAAGGCAGATGCAATAGTTGGGGCGATAAACTTATGAGAGATATTCTCACCAGCCAAGAGTGGAAGTGTCTGTAGCTTGATGATTGCATCACGAGGAGAGTTGGCATGGAGAGTACCCATACCAGGAAGACCGGAGTTAAGGGCGATAAGAAGATCCAATGCCTCAGCCTCACGGACCTCCCCGACAATAATTCGGGACGGGCGCATACGTAGTGACTCTTTGATTAATCTACGCAATGGGACCTCACCTTCACCTTGAAGATTTGGACCTCGGGTTTGTAGTGCAACAACATCGGGGAGCTGTGGACTGAGCTCAAATACCTCTTCAATTGTCACTACCCGTTCTGTACGTGGTATTGCACCTGCCAATGCGTTGAGCATTGTGGTTTTGCCTGCCTGGGTACCACCACTTACTAGGATGTTTAAACCAGCACGAACTGAATTTTTGAGTGCCGTTGCTATAAATCCTGTCATCACTTCACGCTCGACTAGGTCATCAATACTTAAGTTACGCATGAGATGCTTTCGAATATTAACAGCCCAGTGCATGGCTGTAATCTCCGGGATTACAACGTGTAAACGGCTTCCATCGGGTAATCGTGCATCGACAAATGGATGGGAGAGATCCAAGCGGCGACCGCTCCACATCAGGGCGCGCTCGACGATATTGCGTACATCCTCTGAGGTGAGCAAAAGATTGGTCAACTCACTCTTGCCAGAGCGGGCAATAAATATACGCTCTGGGGCATTAATCCAAATCTCTTCAATTGTTGGATCACTCATAAAAGGTGCAAGGGCACCAAAGGTAATATCTATATCTAGCTGCATGTGGGATATCTAAGTCTGTGACTAAGAGTCAGGCTAAGCAGATTTTTAAGGCGTGGATAAAGCCGCTCTATCTAATCGGTTGAGCATCTCTAATCCACCCTCACCAGGAAGTGAGCTCACCATAGAAAGAGAGATTTGTAATGTGTGATTGACTAAGAGTGATGGTGTGGAGTAGAGCCGTGATATCAAACGCTGTGCGGCATTTTCTCCCTCACTCACCAAAATCACACACTCGTTGATACCTAAGCGTCCGATACACTCTGAGCCTCTAGTTAGGGAGCGAAGTTCACAGGAGAAGTGCAGGATATCCTCGGCTCTAATAGGTTGGGTCTCTATTCCACTGGGTCTTTTGTCAAAGACAATCTTGACGAGGCTAAAACTATGCTCTGTGCGCAGCGAAAGAGCGACTTCACGTCTTAACTGCTCGTAGAAAAATGGTGGGGCCACTAAATGTGTCTGCGAATCATAGATACCATCGTGTGAGAAAAGTGGGTTATGCCCATATAAATGAGTTAATCTCTCCTCCATGACAGAGGATCCTGCCAAGGCGGCCAAGGCCCGCACAGTAGTGGCATCCCTACTGATTGTTGAGGCAGTTGTGATCGCCATTCTTGGTGTGTGGCTAGTAGTTTTGGCTTTGCAGACGGATTCCTTCAATTTTCTTACTTTTCTCGGCGTCCTCTTCTTCGTCATCTTGGGTAGTGGTGGATTATTCGGTGCTGCAATTGCATATCGCCGTGGTAAATACTTTGGTAGGGCCCCTGCGGTGTTAGCCAATTTGATTGCACTCGGAGTTGTCTCATATCAAGTCCAAGAGGGCCTGTGGATCATCGCCATTCCACTGGCTTTACTGGCCTTGGCAACTCTGGTGGCGACCCTGCGCGCCACTCCGCAATAGCTCGCCTGCAGGATGTGGCCAATCTCGCCTCATGCCGCCTAGTTTCTCGTTTCAAGCATCTGGGCACTGCCGATAGAATGTCATCTGTTCTCTCCAAGTGAGGAGTTCGCCAGTGTCGGCACAGGATTTTGGTGCAAATGATTGGCTCGTCGATGAGATGTACGAGCATTATTTAGCAGACCCCTCATCCGTTGACCCAGCGTGGGGGGAGTACTTTAAAAATAATAAGCCAGGCTCCTCTTCGGAGAGTCCCTCCTCTGCATTATCAAAATCAGTCTCAAAAGGTGTGCCTCCTGTGCCCAAGGCGCAGAAAATATCTACATCTGTTGCACTAGCTGCCCCTGTGGCAACTTCCATGCCTGCACCGACACCAGTTGCGCCTCCTACACCTGCTGCACCATTTCAACAACCGATTCTCACAGAGACAGCAACTCGCCAACCAACCCCAGCCGATCCAGTTGTCATACCTGCCCCGATCCTCATTACACCCAGTGCCTCAACTCTTGAACCGATCCGTGGCGTATCTGCCCGGGTAGTTCAAAGCATGGAGGCATCGCTCTCGGTCCCGACTGCAACTTCAGTACGTACGGTGGCAGCGAAATTGATGATTGATAATCGAATTGTCATCAATAATCATATGAAGCGTGCTCGGGGTGGGAAAGTTTCATTTACCCACATTATTGCTTATGCGATGATCAAAGCTGTCCGTGCGATGCCTGAAATGAATACATTCTTTGGTGAATTAGATGGTAAGCCTGCGGCAGGACACCCTGAACACATCAACTTAGGAATTGCGATTGACCTTGTCAAGGGTGATGGATCACGTCAACTACTCGTACCCTCGGTCAAGGGCTGTGAGTCGATGGATTTTGCACAGTTCTGGGTTGCCTACGAAGGGATTATTAAGAAAGCTCGTGGTGGGTCCTTGACGGTCGATGATTTTGCCGGCACGACTATGTCAATAACTAATCCCGGCACCATCGGCACTGTGCACTCGGTACCACGACTTGTGCAGGGTCAGGGCCTGATTCTTGGTGTCGGCGCACTCGACTATCCAGCTGAATTTCATGGTTCGAGCGAGGAGAGCCTGGCAAGAATGGCCATCAGCAAAGTCGTCACCCTGACAAGTACATATGATCACCGTGTCATTCAAGGCGCCCAGTCAGGTGAATTCCTCCGCCACATGAATGATTATCTATTAGGCACAGATGGCTTCTACGATGAAATCTTCGCAGCACTTCGGATCCCATATGAGCCGATTCGCTGGGCGATAGATTTTGAGTTTGGTAAAGAAGAGCAGATTAGTAAGACTGCACGAGTTCAACAGTTGATTCAGGCCTATCGAACCTTTGGTCACTTAATGGCCGATGTCGATCCACTTGAATACAGCCAGCGCTCACACCCAGATTTAGATGTTGTTACACATGGTTTGACGCTTTGGGATCTGGACCGAGAGTTTGCAACTGGTGGATTTGGTGGCGCTGCCTTCATGCCACTGCGAAAGATTCTAGGGATTCTGCGTGACTCATACTGTCGCACGGTGGGTGCTGAGTATATGTATATCGAAAATCGCCAAGAGCGTCAGTGGATACAAACACACATCGAAGTCGGCACACAAAAACTTGCGCCAGAGGAGAACCTGCGAATCCTGCACAAACTCAACAGTGCTGAGGCCTTTGAGAGCTTCTTGCAGACTAAGTTTGTTGGACAAAAGCGCTTCTCCCTCGAAGGTGGCGAGTCGGTAATTCCTCTCCTTGACGCAGTTTTATCGAGTGCGGCAGATCGAGGATTAGATGAAGTCTGTATTGGTATGCCACATCGTGGGCGTCTGAATGTCTTAGCAAATATCGCAGGTAAATCACATGGACAGATTTTTCAGGAGTTCCAAGGTCATTACGCCGATAATCAAGTTCATGGATCGGGAGATGTGAAGTACCACCTTGGTACTGAGGGGACTTTCACCTCTCATGCAGGTGCCACGACCAAAATCTATCTGGCAGCAAATCCCTCACACCTTGAGGCGGTCAATCCGGTTTTAGAGGGAATTGTCCGCGCCAAGCAGGATATGTTGAATATCAAGAACGCCTTCTCAGTGCTTCCGGTCCTGCTCCATGGCGATGCATCTTTTGCCGGACAAGGTGTGAACGCTGAGGTCTTACAAATGTCCCAGCTTGTCGGCTACCGCACTGGTGGAACGATTCATATCGTTGTCAATAATCAAGTTGGATTTACGACATCACCGAGTGCATCGCGGACATCGACGTATTCAACTGATTTCGCAAAGATCATTCAGGCTCCTGTTTTCCACGTCAATGGCGATGACCCCGAGGCCTGTGTGCGTGTTGCTCATTTAGCCTTTGAGTATCGACAAGAGTTCAATAAAGATGTCGTTATCGACATGGTTTGCTACCGGCGTCGTGGGCACAACGAGGGAGATGAGCCGAGCTTTACTCAACCCATGATGTACAAGTTGATAGATGCCAAGCGTTCCACCCGTACTTTATATATTGAGGCCCTCATTGGTCGTGGTGATATCACCCCCGAACAGGCTGAGGAGGTAGCACGCGATTATCAAAGCCAACTGGAGGCCGTGTATGCAGCGGTCAACAATTTAGAGGCGCAGACAGATCCAAACTTCAAGGTGCCTGTTGCCCCTGCAGCACAAGAGATTAACACTGCAATCTCGGAGTCACTCGCCCATGAAATCGCAGCGACCCAGTCTGCTATCCCTGAAGGTTTTACAGTTCACCCCAAGCTTCTTCCACAGTTAGCAAAGCGGGTTGAATCACTCAATGATAATTCCATCGATTGGTCGACTGGTGAGATGCTCGCCTTTGGTGCCCTTCTCAAAGAGGATCTATCTGTTCGTCTGGCCGGACAAGATGCAAGGCGTGGAACATTCAGTAATCGCCATGCTGTGATCATTGACAAAGAAAATGGCAATGAGTGGACACCCCTTCGCGCCCTTAATAGAGATGAGAACCACTTCTTTATCATCGACTCATTGCTCAGTGAGTATGCAGCAATGGGCTTTGAGTATGGTTATAGCGTGCAACGAGAGGATGCACTGGTCTTGTGGGAGGGCCAGTTTGGTGACTTTGCAAATGGAGCACAGACAGTGATTGATGAATTCATCTCCTCAGCTCTTCAAAAATGGGGAGAGCGCTCCTCATTAGTCCTCTTGCTGCCTCATGGATATGAGGGTCAAGGCCCCGACCATTCCTCTGCACGTATAGAGCGCTATCTACAACTGTGTGCAGAGCAAAATATGACGGTAGCCCAACCGTCATCTCCAGCCTCATATTTTCATTTACTACGCTGGCATGTGAAGAATCCAGTTCGACGGCCCATGATTGTCTTTACGCCTAAATCAATGCTTCGCCTCAAAGCAGCAGCATCTGCACTTTCAGATTTCACATCAGGTCACTTCCAGCCCGTAATTCCAGATAACTCTCTCCAAAACGCATCACGGGTCATCTTCTGCTCGGGCAAGATCTATCATGATCTCGTTGCTGAGCGCACAAAGCTTGGTGAGAGCTCAACTGTGATTATTCGTGTGGAGCTGCTCTATCCACTTCCAATTGATGAGATGGTGATAGAGGCCAACAAGCATCCACAGGCGAACTTGCTTTGGGTACAAGATGAACCTGCAAATCAAGGTCCGTGGTCACATATTGCCTTGCGCACATCCGAGAGCCATGGAGGGCATGGCTTTGGTTCACGGATTTTGCGTCGAATCTCACGCCGTGCAACGGCATCGCCTGCAACTGGAAATCATCATTTACATGAAGACGAGCAAAAAGCCTTAATGCTCGAGGCATTCACCCGCTAACGGTTTTACTCCTTCGATATCTCAATAAGACTCGTCCTACAATCTCATTTGCAGAGAGGGGGCCCCAAGTACGGGAGTCACTACTTTCGCTGTTATCGCCTTGAACCCAGAACTTTCCTGCATGAATCTTTTGCAATCGTTTCACCAGAAATACCCCGGGACGCTCCTCACGCTCAATGACGACCATCTTTCCTAAGAGCCGATTACCGACTACGACTGGCAGAGCGCTATCAAACCAAGAGACTATGAGCCAATCACCATCATTTAAAGTGGGGGACATAGAACTCCCTGTCACCTTGACTGTGCCAAATTTACCCACGGGCGATAGTCTGTCACTATGAGCAAGGCATTTCTATTGCTCAAACCCGAGATAATAACCTGCTTAATAGAGGAGAAGAAAATGTTTGAACCAAAGACAACTGTCTATGCGCACTGTGATCTTCCATGCGGTGTCTACGATCCAGCTCAGGCAAAGATCGAGGCGCTCTCTGTGAAGGCATGCATGGAAAAATATGCAGCTAATCCAGATGCGGATTTCCGTTCACGCTCTGTAGCGATCAAGGAAGAGCGCTCACATCAGGTCAAAGAACACCTATGGGTCTTGTGGACCGATTACTTCAAGGCCCCACACTTTGAGGCATACCCCCAGCTACACTCATTGTTTAATGATGCAACAAAGCTGGCAGGTGCTGCAGGCACAAAGGGAACTCAAGATGTAGCTGTTGCAGATAAATTAATCGCAAAAATCGATGAAATTGCTGAGATTTTCTGGGCAACTAAGAAAGCCTCGTAGGGACTCAGGTCTCTTTAATTAGATTAAGAGCGGCGGTACGTGCCAGAAAAGAGACTCGCTCGACCGCTGCTCTTTTGATTTGCCCTGCTGCGATCTGTCGCTCACCATCATAGATCTCACATTCAAAGGTCAATTCCCGGTTTTCAACTTCAATGCAGCGCGAAGTTGCCCGGAGTTCTGCACCGATTTGCCCAGGGCTGAGAGAGATAATCTCAATACTAATTGGGATAGTCGTTTCCTCGGGTTCTAAATATTCATCAAGTGAGATTACCGCTGCATGTTCCATCAGATTGATAAGTTGTGATTGATCAGCAATGGGCAAATCGCCAACCCCCAGTGCAACTGAAGTATCTCCCGGGCGAACTGTCATGACAGAAAAACCAACTGCACCAATGATCTCTTCGGCTGCTTTCATGGACTATTTCTGGTCATCCTCTGGAGAGTCATTGAGATAACGAACCTCTTCAGTGTGTTCAATCGTGATCTCCCTATGTTCAATATTGCCAAATTCATCTATCTCGATGGAGATCTCAGTCATTGTGAACTCAGTTGTAACTCCGGTTGTAAATGCCCCCCCCACTTGAGTATGTATCTGCTGATAAATCGAATTATGGAGCTCGCTGGGTGCCTCCTCACAGCATGTTTTGCGCAGGACATCTTGAATCAAACTACGCATCCTCCTTTCATGGGCTAGTTCAGCCTCGCACTCTGGGCATCCTGAGATATGAATCTCGATATTTGCAATCATTGGCAAGTCAGTATGTCCTTCAAGCAAAAGCACGAGAGAGTTAAGGATCTGGCTACACGGAATAACTTGGTATCGGCTCATGGAGTCTCCTCCTTGCTGGCATCAATTTGTAGAGCAGACTCGGATGTGGCATCTTCTTTTGGCTTGAGCGAGTAGCCCAAATCCTTCGCATAGTCAGTTAACCGCTCACGAAGCTGTTTTCTTCCCCTATGAAGTCGGGACATGACAGTTCCCGTGGGGACTGCCGTGATATCTGCGATCTCTTTATATGAAAAACCCTCAACATCGGCTAAATAGACCGCGATACGGAACTCCTCAGGGATCTCATTCAAGGCACGTTTGATATCGCTATCTGGGAGATTTTCAAGGGCCTCCACCTCTGCAGATTTTCCAAGATTAGATGAATGTGATGCGGCATCGGCCAACTGCCAATCCTCGATTTCACCACCGAATGTCTGAGGACGCCTTTGATCCTTGTGATAGGTATTGATAAATGTTGTAGTGAGAACTCGATACAACCAGGCCTTCAAATTTGTCCCAGGTTCAAATTGATGAAAAGAGGCAAAGGCTTTCAAGTAAGTATCTTGCACTAAATCTTTTGCATCATGTGGATTCTTTGTATAGCGAAGAGCCGCGGCATACAACTGATTCGTAAAGACAAGGGCATCACGCTCAAAGCGGATGGCACGATCCGCTGAGCTCTCCTTGACTAAATCAGTTGATGTCATTATGGTAAAAGGCTATCGCTAAAAGAGTGTTTCTGGCTCTCCTAATTCGATACGTGCCGTCAACTCTTGCGAATTTTTGGTAACCGAATTCACATCCGAAGAGACTGGGTGAGCGATAACAATTGATGCTGGTGACTCCACTATCATCGCAGTCTGAAGATCCTCAAGCCTCTTATTCTCGGGGCTCAGCCACTGTGCCCAGCGTCCGCGTGGCATAAAGACGGGCATGCGATTGTGTATATCCGCTAAATCTGCCTGTGCTTCTTGGGTAATAATTGATGCGCTCTCAATGATGAGCCCATTCGGGGCACGCCAACTACTCCAGATACCTGCAATGGGCAACTGTCCACCATCTCGAGAGCGAATGTAAAAGGGCTGCTTAGGTGCAAACCTTCCCAAAGCCGTTGCCCACTCGTAATATCCCTGTGCGGGAATCAAGCACCGGGTTGATTTGAATGCAGTACGAAAGGTTGGCTTTTCATGAATCGATTCGCTACGAGCATTTATCGCCCGTGATTGGGATGCCTTAGCCTCATTGAGCTCGCTGAGCCAGGGTGCAATCAATCCCCATGAGACAACGGCCAGAGAAGTTTTGCTTGGATCAGCAGAGTCAGATCTGACGATATAGATTGGATTTGTTGGTGCGATATTCCAATTTACAGGCAGTGGTTGTGCCGGTGAGCTTCCTGTCACCTCAAAGCGCTCCATGAGTTCTTTCATATCGGCAGCTTGCGCATAACGGCCACACATGTGGAAAGGATAGACTTAGGCAATGGAAAAAAACGATGCCCACTGGCCTGCGATATTTCGCGGCGCACATCCAGTTGATCTATCCGTCGTCATCCCAGGATCGAAGTCAGTGACAAATCGTGCCCTGGTTTTAGCTGCGCAGGCGGACTCACCATCAATTTTGCGGCGTCCTTTAGTCTCTCGAGACAGTGAGCTCATGGTTCAAGGTTTACAAGCCCTTGGAATTGGAATCCTAGAGCAGGATGGATTTATCAATGGATTACCCGAGTATGAGTTAACCCTTACTCCTGCGGCCATGAGCGGTCCAGCAAGAATTGACGTTGGAAATGCTGGCACTGTGATGCGCTTCCTTCCTCCCCTTGCCGCTCTTGCACACGGTGAGGTTACTTTTGATGGAGATGCTCGCTCGTATGAGCGACCACTCGGGCCTGTAATTAAAGCCCTTGAAGAGCTGGGAATCTCGATCGAGCATGCTGGCCGATATAGCTTGCCTATGACACTTCATGGCCAAGGCGCCATCTCTGGTGGGGCGATCACGATCGATGCCAGCGCATCGAGTCAATTCTTATCGGCCCTACTCCTAGTTGCTCCCAGCTTTAAGAATGGCCTTACCGTCTCGCATAAGGGTGATCCTCTTCCCTCCATGCCACATATCGATATGACAGTTGCGATGCTTCGAGATTTTGGCGCAGAAGTAACCCTTGATGTTGATGCCCAAACCTGGAGGGTAAAACCAGGGGTACTGCATGGACGTGAATTAGTAATAGAACCAGATCTTTCCAATGCAGCACCGTTTCTCTCCATTGCCATGCTGTGCGGTGGAGGTATCACGATTGCAGATTGGCCCACACGCACAACACAACCAGGAGATCAACTCCGTAGGATTCTTGTAGATATGGGTGCTCAGATTTCGATGAACACAAAAGGCTTAACGCTCAGTGGTAGCGGTGTCATCCATGGAATCGATATTGACCTACATGATCTCGGTGAGCTCACACCTTCAATCACTGCACTTGCCGTATTCGCGGATTCCCCATCACATCTGCGAGGAATAGGGCACCTGCGTCTGCATGAAACTGATCGTTTAGCGGCCTTGACACGTGAGATAAATGCTTTGGGTGGAGATATCGAAGAGCGCAAGGACTCACTTCATATTACCCCTGCACCCTTACACTCTGGGATCTTCCATACCTATGATGATCACCGAATAGCAACTGCTGGGGCTGTGATTGGCTTGATGGTGCCGGGTATTGAAGTGGAGAATATCGCCACAACTCGCAAGACCCTTCCAGATTTCCCCGGCCTATGGAGATCCCTTCTTACATGAGAAAAGGATTGGGCAGATCATGAGCCGGCGCGAATACGACGAATCCGATGCACGCATCAGACCAGCTCGCAGTACCCGTCCTCGGAGTAAAGATCGTCCAAGCCATAGTGATGCAGTTACTGCTCTAGTCACTACCGTCGATCGAGGACGACAGAGGTGTATCACTGATGATGGATTAGTAATCACGGCGATGCGCGCTCGCGAGCTTGGACCCAAATCCGTTGTTGTCGGTGACATCGTCTCGATTGTTGGTGATCTCTCTGGAGAGCAAGGCTCCCTGGCGCGGATAGTGGCCGTAAATGAACGTCGTAACTCCTTGAGTAGAACAGTTGATGATGCAGCACAGGTTGAGCGCACTATCGTCGCAAATATTGATCAACTGGTAATCGTCGTCGCAGCAACAAATCCTGAGCCACGAAGAGGTCTGATTGATCGCTTCTTAGTCTCGGCATTCACTGAGGGAATCGTTCCAAAGTTAGTGGTGACTAAGACTGATTTAGGGGTGATTCCAGAGTTCTTAGCCCAATATGCAAAGTTAGATGTAGAGATACTGCATACCGCAATAAAGTCTGAATCACGGCAACTGGATGTGCAGGCTTTGCATGCGATGCTTGAAGGGAAAATCTCGGTATTAGTCGGACACTCAGGTGTGGGTAAGTCAACTTTGATTAATGCCTTGGTACCCGAGGCCGAACGCTTGACTAGTGAAGTCAACTCTGCGACCGGCCGTGGTCGACACACATCATCGAGTGCAATCGCTCTGCCTCTTACAGATAGTGATGGATGGATCATCGACACTCCTGGGATACGCGCCTTTGGACTATCTCACATCGATACAGCTCGTATTGTCGATGCCTTTACTGACCTATCCTTAGTAGCGGCAAACTGTCTCTCTAACTGTTCACACTCTGAGAGCTCCTGTTCACTCAATGAGTGGGCCGCGCCACATGGTGTCATTGACAGTGAACGAAGTGCACGCTTGATGAGTCTTCGCTCGTTGCTAAGTGTCAAAGACGAGGCGGTTCAGGGCATAGAGGATTAGGATTGAACGACTATGACAAGGGATCCCGCGCGCTATAGCGATGATTTGGCACTTGCACACCTTTTGGCTGACCTCGCTGATTCAATCGCATTAGAGCGATATCAATCTATGGATTTAGTGGTAACGACCAAGCCCGATAACACCCCTGTCACCGATGCTGACCGTGCGGTAGAAAGTGCCATTCGTGCGATGCTTGCAACACATCGCCCTGATGATGGCTTACTCGGTGAGGAATTTGGCAGTGATATCTCTGGCGCCAAGCGCTATTGGGTCATCGATCCAATCGATGGGACAAAGAACTTTATGCGCGGTGTACCGACATGGGCCTGCTTAATCGCACTGATAGAGGTCTCAGATGATGGAGTCCAAGAGGTGGTAGTTGGTATAGCAAGTGCACCTGCCCTCTCTCGTCGCTGGTTCGCCTCCTGCTGCGCTGGCGCTTTTGTGAGTTTCAATGGAGAGGTGAGAAAGCTCGCAGTCTCGGCGGTGGGCTCTCTTTCTGATGCATCGATTGCATACTCGGATTTCAACGGTTTTGGAGACAGGCTTGAGCCTTTCAATGAGCTTCTCACGAAGGCATGGCGCACGCGAGGTCTTGGAGATTTTTGGTCACATATGTTGGTTGCAGAGGGCGCGGTGGATGTGGCGATTGAACCAAGCCTTGCACTGTGGGACATGGCGGCTCTAGACATCATCGTGCGCGAGGCTGGTGGGAGATTTACGAACATAGTTGGTGAGCCTGGTCCATTTGCAGGCAGCGGTGTCTCCACGAATGCTCTCTTACATGATGATGTCATCGATAAGTTGAATCCATGAGCAGTGTTCTTGAACCAATCACGCTCTCAATCGAGGGTATGACCTGCTCATCATGTGTAAATACGGTTGAGAAGGCCTTGAACTCAGTCGGGGGAGTCAGCGCCACAATCAACTTTGCGACCGAGACTGCTCATATTTTGGCACCGGCCGATATGTTGCCCGCTGAGCTCATAAAAATCGTGGAAAAGGCCGGCTATAAGGCTGCGCCACTGCGCAATGGACAATCTGTAACACTGCACAATAAAAATTCAGCGCGAGCACTTTTCCTCGCATTTATCTTTGCCGTTCCTGCCGTGACGATCTCAATGGTCATGGACTGGCATCATCACATTGATATGTGGATTATCTCCCAAGTCGATTCATTCGGGATCTCACGTCCTTTAAACTCACCCACTGCCTGGCTCGTCATCGCATTGAGTGCGCCAGTCGTCGCATTCGTTGCTTGGCCGATTCACCGGGCTGCCTTTCGTAATTTGAAACATCCAACGATGGATAACCTGATCTCACTTGGCTCAATCGCAGCCTTCACATGGTCCATCTATGCAAATGCAACAGGTGAGGGTGATGTGTATACAGAGGTCGCTGCAGGTGTCATATTCTTTGTCATCCTCGGGCGCTATTTGGAGACACGTGCAAAATCACGAGCAGGAGTGGCCTTATCCTCACTGCTTGCCTTAGGCACTAAAGAGGTCACTATTGTCCGTGGCGGATTTCCGCTCATCGTGCCGATTGAGCAACTAGAGATTGGTGATGAGTTTGAAGTACTGCCAGGTGGACGTATTGCAACAGATGGAATCGTCGTCAAGGGTGAGAGCGCCGTCGATAACTCGATGCTCACTGGAGAGTCAAAACCGATCGATGTTCACCCAGGATCCCTTGTCATTGGAGCCTCTCTCAATCACAACGGTCGATTGATTGTGCGTGCAACAAGAATCGGTAGTGATACCGAGCTCTCACGAATTACGGCGATGGTCATCAGCGCACAAGGCACGAAGGCGCCGATACAACGCCTTGCCGATCGTATTAGCTCAGTCTTTGTCCCGATAGTAACTCTGATCTCAATTGCCACCTTCCTTGGCTGGTATTTCACAGATCACTCCTTGACTAGATCTATCTCGATAGCGATCACCGTCTTGGTCATCGCATGTCCATGTGCACTTGGTTTAGCAACGCCGGTAGCTCTACTTGTCGCATCGGGACGTGGTGCTGGGCGAGGCATAGTCCTTCGCGAACCGAGGGTGCTTGAAGTTGCCCGCACGGTCGATACCGTTGTATTCGATAAGACTGGCACCTTGACTCAGGGTCTTATGAACGTTGTCCAGGCCACACTCTCCACTGCAGCTGGTGCGGTTCTTGGCAGCTCATTTGAGAGCCTCATTAATCCAACAACGATTCTCTCATCGGCAGTAGCGATTGAATCTCACAACTCCCACCCAGTCGCCCTAGCAATAACCCGCTATGGCCTGGGTAAGGGTGCGAAGAGTTACGAAGTTTCAGAGTTCTCGATTACCCCAGGTTTAGGAGCTGCTGGGCGAGTTGATCTTGGGATGCAATCACCAGTTGTATTAATCGGCTCGCCAGCAGCCGTTGCACACAGCTGCACTGACTTTCATCCTGAATTGAAATTAGCGATCACCCATGCTCAAGAGGCGGGCTTGACCCTCTCAGTTCTGGCGTGGGACGGGGTGGCTCTAGCCGTGTTTGCTGTTGGTGATGAGTTGAAGGGTGATGCTGCCCAGACGGTAGGGGCATTACGCGCGATGCAGATCACTCCATGGCTTGTTACCGGAGATAGCGCCGAAGTTGCGGCAACGGTTGCGGCAACGGTTGGAATAGATGCAGAAAATGTTTTTGCTAGCGCCATGCCGGGGACAAAGCTCGAGATTGTGGAGCGGTTCAAATCAGAGGGCCGCACAGTTTTGATGATCGGTGATGGCATCAATGATGCTGCAGCCCTGAGCGCTGCACACCTATCCATGGCTATGGGTACTGGCACCGATACGGCCATATCCAGCGCAGATATCACTTTGATGAATCCAGGCTTGGGTAGTGTCATCGATGCCTTGAAATTGGCAAAGAAGACCCTGCGTATTATTTACTTGAATATGGGTTGGGCGCTGATCTACAACGTGATCGGTATCCCAATAGCTATGGCCGGTTTACTCACGCCGATGTACGCCGCTGGCGCTATGGCGCTTTCATCCCTCTTTGTCGTGACAAACTCACTGCGGATAAAATAAGGCCACAATCTTGCCTCTAGTAGCGGGGGCAGGATTTGATGGCC
>SXGR01082188.1_pt1 | contig 38863 bp, 34 predicted proteins | sample 3174711 | NCBI WGS metagenome assembly SXGR01 (sample SAMN11356860, study PRJNA531348) | freshwater metagenome | isolation source: freshwater sample F1-60 | place: China: Fuxian Lake, Yuxi | collected 2017-12-25
ACGCTCGAGACGATGCCGAATGCATCGACCGCGCGCGAGTGGAGCCTCGCAGCGCTCAAAGATCCCAAGAGCGTCGCGCGTCACTTCGTTGCGGTCTCGACGAACGCGGAAAAAGTCTCGGCATTTGGAATCGACACGAAGAACATGTTTGGTTTTTGGGATTGGGTTGGCGGTCGATACTCCATGGACGGGGCCATCGGGCTCTCGACGATGATCGCCGTAGGGCCAGCGCAATTCACCGAAATGCTCGCGGGATTCCATGACATGGATGAGCACTTCCGGACGGCGACGGCGGAACGAAATCTCCCCATCCTGCTCGCGCTCATTGGCATCTGGAATCGGAATTTCCGTGCCCACTCCACCATGGCGGTGCTCCCCTACTGCCATTACCTCCATCGATTCAGCGCGTACCTACAACAACTCGAAATGGAATCCAATGGCAAGCAAGTGCAACTCGATGGAGCACCGGTTGCGTGGGAGACATGCCCTTCGATCTGGGGCGAACCCGGCACGAATGGCCAGCATGCGTTCTATCAGATGATTCACCAAGGGACTTCCCCGGTCCCCTGTGACTTCATCCTCTTCGAGAAGTCATTGCACGACCTCGGTGCCCACCAAGACATGCTCGCGGCGAATGTTCTCGCGCAAACCGAAGCGCTCGCGTTCGGAAAGACTCGTCAAGAAGTGCTCGCGGAGGGCGTGCCCGCTTGGCTCGCTCCGCACAAGACATTCCCGGGCAATCGCCCTACGAATCTCCTCCTATGTGACACCCTCTCGCCGCGATCGCTTGGGCGATTGATCGCGCTGTACGAGCACAAGGTGTTTGTGCAGGGTGCGATTTGGAATGTCAATTCCTTCGATCAATGGGGCGTCGAACTTGGCAAAGTACTCGCGAACCGCATCATCCCAGAGGTATCCGCGCGCAGCGCCCCATCGCTCTCGCACGACAGTTCCACCAACGCGGCAATCAGACACTTCCGCAAATCGCGCGGACGCGCCTAACCTGTTGATCGCGACGGGCGACACGCCATGAAACCCGCACCCGCCGACCCTGAGTACGGCGACGCTTGTCAGGCGCAACCGCACGCATCCAAATCTGCGGAGCACCGCACGCGAGGCTGTGTCAAGCTATCGCTGCGCTTGACGATCGCCGCAGTTTCGCGATCGAGTCAATGATGACGGTCGCAGCGCGATCAAGTTCGAGTTCGCTCGTCTCTCGCGAGAGGCTGAAACGGATAGAGCCGTGTGCACGCTCGGCAGTCACGCCCATTGCGAGCAGCACCGGTGAAGGGTCGAGCGAGCCGGACGAACACGCTGCGCCAGCCGACGCGTAGACACCCCGCTCCGATAGGAGGAGCAGAATCGCCTCGGCCTCGAGTCTCTCGAAGGCAATGTTTGAAGTGTTCCACAACCGCTCGCACTTCGCGGCATGTGCGATGGAATGGGTTTCGGAGCAGATTTGCTGTTCGAACGCATCCCGTCGCGCGGCGAGTTGCGCGGAGTTGCCGCTGGCGAGAAATGCCCGCGCGCAATCGGCCGCGACGCCGAACCCAGCGATCCCAGGAACATTCTCCGTGCCACCTCGGCGACTCCGCTCCTGCGGTCCGCCCGTTTGCTCTGATTCGAAGTGTTCGCCGCGGCGCACAAAAAGTGCTCCGACTCCCTTTGGTCCATGAAACTTGTGGGCTGCGAAGGACGCAAGGTCGATCTGCAGGGAGGCGAAATCCGTTGGCATCTTGCCCACCCACTGCGTGGCATCCGTATGAAATCGAACCAAATGTCGGCGACAGAGCGCGCCGAGTTGGGCGATCGGAGAGATCGCGCCGGTCTCATTGTTGGCCCACATGAGAGACACAAGGGCGACTTCCGCCGCGCGTGCCTCGAGCAATCTCGCGAGCGCGTCGATGGACGGAACTCCGCCCTCTCCGCCGTCCAACCAAACGACCTCCGCGAGTCCGTTGCGCTCTAGCGATTCCGCGGTCTCGCGCACCGCACTGTGCTCAAAGCGCGTCGTCACGAGTACGCGGCGGCGCGGATTCGATTGCATCGCGTGCGCAATCGATCCTCGAATGGCAATATTGGCGCCTTCCGTTCCACCAGAGGTGAAAATGAGTTCGCGCGGCTGACACCCGACGAGCATTGCAACCGACTCGCGCGCGAGTTCGACCACTCGCCGCGCTCCGATCCCCATGCGATGCACGCTCGACGGATTTCCCCAATCATCGCCGAGTGCTCGCGTCACCGCATCCGCGACCTCTCGTAGTGGGCGCGTGGTCGCGTTGTTGTCGAGATTGATGGGATTCGAGGGGTGATGCATGCGAGGACTCGGTCGACTGGATCAATCGCGCTCTCTTGCTCCCAAAATGCACGGCGCCTTAGTCTACGGCCGCTGTGCGAGAACACGCTGAAAGGGAATTCGTTCGTCCGCTTGCATTGATAAGCACTGCAAAAGTAAAACGGCCCAACGCACCGTGGGAAACGATGCGTCGGGCCAGAATTGCGGTCGAGAGGGATCGAACCTCCACGGGTATTACCCCACTAGAACCTGAATCTAGCGCGTCTGCCAATTCCGCCACGACCGCGGGGCGGGAAAGTATACCGTGACTTCGGGCGCCATTGCCCTTCTTCATTCGATCACGGGCTGCGACGAGCGCACAGCGTACCCAATGACCTGCTGTGCGGACTTCGAATCACTGCGCAAAGAACGCAGTCGATTGCGCCACAGCCTTCGACGAACCCAGTCCGTGCGCGGTCACTTAGCCACTCAGTGACTGTCGCCGGAACCCTCATCGGACTCGTCCGCAGATGGCGCGAACTTCTTCGCCGCGGTTTCCGGCACTGCGAGCCGCTTGTCGAGGACGCGCTGGCGGATCTCCGCGAACAACTCCGGCCGCTCGCGCAGGAACTGCTTCGCATTTTCGCGCCCCTGGCCAACCCGCGTTCCCTTGTAACTGAACCACGAGCCACTCTTCTCGATCACATTGTCTTCCACCGCGAGATCCACAAGGTCACCCGAGAGCGAGATACCCTCGTCGAACATGATGTCGAACTCCGCCTCGCGGAACGGTGGTGCAATCTTGTTCTTGACCACCTTTGCGCGAACGCGATTGCCAAGGTTCTTGTCACCATCCTTGATTGCCCCAATACGACGAATGTCAATTCGCACAGAAGCGTAGAACTTGAGTGCCTTTCCACCAGTGGTGGTTTCTGGGGAACCAAACATCACCCCGATCTTGTCGCGAAGCTGATTGATGAAAATGACGATGCACTAGCTCTTCGCAATCGCGCCCGTAATCTTGCGCAGCGCTTGACTCATCAAGCGGGCCTGCAAGCCCATCTGCGACTCGCCCATTTCTCCCTCGATTTCAGCCTTGGGAATGAGGGCTGCAACCGAGTCAATCACGATAATGTCCACTGCATTCGACCGCACGAGCATCTCGCAGATCTCGAGCGCCTGTTCGCCAGTATCGGGCTGGGAGACCAACATCTCATCGATGCTGACTCCGAGGCGCTTGGCCCAAGATGGGTCGAGGGCATGTTCTGCATCGATGAATGCCGCGACGCCGCCGGACTTCTGCGCGTTCGCAATGACTGTGAGCGCGAGCGTGGTTTTTCCTGACGATTCAGGGCCGTAAATTTCGATCACGCGGCCACGCGGAAGGCCGCGCCCACCGAGCGCGAGGTCGAGGCTGAGAGCGCCCGTCGAGACAGATGGGATCGGAAGAAGCGCGTCTCCATCCAGTTTCATGATCGAGCCCTTGCCGTACGCCTTCTCGATCGTGGCGAGGGCGCGATCGAGAGCAGCAAGCTTGCCCCTCTTCGCCTCCTCCGCCTTGGCGTCAAGTTTTGCATCCAACTTCGAGTCACGCTTCATTGGGGAATTGGCTTCGGGTTTCGTCACAACCTTCGACGATACCTCCCTCGCCAACACCTCGGCGGCTGCTGGGGCCTTCGGAGGGATCCGTCCGCTCTCGGGCCGTTTGGGCTCGATCACCGCGCGCGCCGGAGCACCTGCACTTCCGTTGGAGTGATGCGAGGCCGAGAAGGATGCGGAGGCTGCGGTGGTTGATTTCGTCATGGGCGGTTGGAATGGTGTTGCGGATTGCATGGCGGGGTTCGTCCTTGAACGGGTTTCATCAGAGGCGGGAATCAATGCTGCTGATGGTTGTGGCATGGAGTGAAAGGCTGGGTGAATATCAGGTGAGTTCGCGCTTGAATTCGCTGGTGCAAGCATCTTTTCTTGTCCCTCTAAGTATGGCTCATGCAGGCGTCATGTGGTGTCGCGTCGCGTCGAAATCGGGGCGTGTTGGGTGGGGGTTCCGAGGCGAGTTTTCACCGATTCCGAGATCACATCCGTGCAAAGTGCAACTGAGCAGTCCTTCATGGGCGAGCCTCGAGTGAGCCTCAAGTGAGCCTTGACCTTTCCAAACGGCCGGGTGCTGCCGTTTGGAAGACTTGGCGACCGCTTCAAACTCGCTTCGAGACAGAGGTACAGGGATCGATTCAGCCTCGAGTCAGAGTTGGCTCGGCAAAAATCCCTGACTGCCTGACTGACTGCCTGACCGGCTGACTGCCTCAAGTTCGAACCCCAGCAAATCCTGGCCGCCCGAGGTGACCAGCACACTCGGAGACCCTCGCGTGCCTCGAACGGCGGAGGCACCCATTGAACTTCAGGCTTCGAAACACCTCCATGGCGTTTTCCCCGCATGAATCGCTCAACGGCAGCGGTGCACTAACGAACCAACATACCGAACATCAACCTTCTTTTTGTTCGGTTGATGTTTGGATAGTACCACATCGTCCCGTCCCATGTGACAACCCCTACAAAAAGCCGAACAAAATTTCGCAATCCGTGCTCCCCGGCGTGCGCCATGCACGGACAAGTCACAAATGGCCGCCACCGATTGGCGGCTAAATGCTTACTGAGATTGTGGTTGCGTATCGATCAGTAGTTCGGCGTCGGCGCGCGGAACCGCGAGATGTCGACCGAACGAAAATACTCGATCGTGCGGGCAAGCCCATCTCGGAGCGGTATCACTGGTTCCCAGCCGAGCACTGATTTCGCGAGCGTGATGTCGGGTCGACGCTGCAGTGGATCATCTTGGGGGAGCGGGCGCGCACGAACAATCTTCGATTTGCTCCCAGACAACTCCACCACTAGTTCCGCCAGCTGAAGAATCGTGAACTCCGTTGGGTTCCCAAGATTGATTGGGCCAATCACGCCCTTGGGGGCTTCCATGAATTTCAGGAAACCATCAATGAGATCGTCGCGGTAACAGAAAGAACGCGTTTGCGTCCCCTCCCCATAGATGGTGATCGCTTCACCAAGCAGCGCTTGCCGAATGAAATTGCTCACCACGCGCCCATCGAACGGGTGCATACGCGGGCCGTAGGTATTGAAGATTCGAACGACTCGAATATCGAGACCGTTCTGCCGGTTGTAATCAAAGAAAAGCGTTTCCGCGGCGCGCTTTCCCTCGTCATAACAGGCGCGCGGACCGATCGGATTCACATTCCCTCGATAACTCTCCGGCTGGGGATGCACATCAGGATCGCCATACACCTCGCTTGTCGATGCGTGAAAAATCTTCGCGCGCACACGCTTGGCAAGACCGAGCATGTTGATCGCGCCGAGGACGCTGGTCTTCATCGTCTTGATCGGGTTGTACTGATAGTGCCCCGGCGCCGCTGGGCAGGCGAGATTGTAGATCTCGTCGACCTCAAGCATGATCGGTTCAGTCACATCGTGCCGGATGAACTCGAAATTCTTGAGTCCGAGCAAGTGCTCAATGTTCGATTTTTGGCTAGTGAACAGGTTGTCGAGACAGATGACATCGTGCCCCGACGCAACGAGGCGATCGCAAAGATGCGAGCCGAGAAATCCGGCGCCGCCGGTCACGAGAATGCGCTTGACCATAGAGAGGAAGTGTATCGGCACATGCGCGCCCCTCCCTTGCAGTGAATCATGCGTTTGCGGGCATTGCATGAATGCCGCACCATGCAGGCATGACTCGCCCTGTGCCCCCGCTCAAAAAAGCTCGCATCGTCATCGGCACGATGACCGGAACGAGCCTCGACGGAGACATCGATGTCGCCGCTGTCCGCGTGAATGAACATGGCGCCGCCCTGCGCGTGCAGTTCCTCGCAGGAGTTTCGCATTCGCTGGGCAACCTCGTCGACAACTTGCGGCGCGCAGCGGAGCAGTGCTCCATGTCCGCAAGAGAATTCGCGGGACTTTCGCAGCACTTCGGGCAGGCGCATGCAACGGCCATTCAATCACTCTGCGCCCGCGAAGGCCTCACACCCGACCTCATCGTGCTGCACGGGCAAACCGTTTTTCACGCGCCTCCGCTGTCCTGGCAACTCATCAACCCATGGCCGGTCGCATGTTCACTCCAGTGCCGTGTCCGCTTTGATCTTCGCGCTGCCAATCTCGCCTCGGGTGGCGAAGGCGCACCCATCACGCCGCTGGCCGATCACTTCCTCTTCGGAGGCCGCGCGAAGCAAACCGCCGTACTCAATCTTGGTGGATTCGCCAACGCGACGCTCCTCGCGCCCGACACGCCACGCGCGCTCGCGCCCTCTCTCCCTCGCGTGCGCGGCTTTGATGTCTGTGCGTGTAACCACCTGCTCAATCGCGTCGCGAGAGATCGACTTGGCAGAAACTTCGATGAGAACGGGAACGCGGCGCTCGCGGGTGCGTGCAACGAAACCGCGCTCGACGCAATGCTTCGTGCGATGCGCGCTCCACCGCAAGCAGGCATCAGCGCGCGGCGATCACTCGGAACCGGCGATGAGTCAGCGCGAACTGTCCAAATGACTGCGCATCTCTCGCCACAGGATGCATGCCGTACCGTCACGGAAGCGGTCGCGCGATTGATCCTTTCGACGCTTCGAGAAGCTGGCTTGCGCGACGAAGACACACTCCTTCTCGCGGGCGGTTCCACTCGACATCAAGCGCTCGTACGGGCGATGCAGTGCGCGCGAGTAGGAACGACGACCGACACGATGGATTCGCACGGCGTGCCCGTCGGCATGCGCGAGGCTGCCGGCATGGCAGTGCTCGGCGCACTCGCCGACGACGGCGTGTCCTATTGCGTCGAAGAGATCGTCGGTCGTCGCTCCCGAGTCCTCGACAGCGCGTGTATCGATGCCCTACAACTTCCAGACCAAGCCGAGCCCGTGCAACCGTGATGCGTGAACGCGCGTTGCCGAGATCTCCACACGATCGACGCGCGCAAACGAGAGAGGCCTACCCTGCCCCGCCTTCGATGGACTCCGAGAAGACCTCGATTCAAGCACCGACCATGACACGCGCCACACCAGAAATATTGATCGTCGAGGATGAAGCGGAGATTGCGGAACTCCTCGAGTTTCACGCGCAACGCGAAGGCATGCATGCGCGCATCTGCCCCAGCGGAAAACTCGCGCTTGACGCGATTCGCCGACAGCCCCCCGACCTTCTCGTGCTTGACCTCATGCTGCCCGACCTCGGCGGACTTGAAGTGTGCCGGCGACTCAAGCAATGCGACGAAACTCGAAACATTCCGATCGTCATAGTGACTGCCAAGGGCGAGGAATCTGACATCGTCGCGGGACTTGAACTCGGAGCGGATGACTATGTGACGAAGCCGTTTAGCCCTCGAGTGTTGATGGCGAGGCTCAAGAGTGTGCTGCGGCGCAACACCGAGGAAGTTCCGAAGGAGCAAGGCGATCGCCTGCGCCTTCTCGGGGGCGCACTCGTAGTCGATGCCGATCGACACGAAATCCTCGTCGATGGCAGTAAGGTCGACCTCACACTCACGGAGTTTGGAATTCTGCAGTACCTCGCGAGTCGAAAGGGATTCGTACGGACTCGCCATCAGATCATCTCCTCGGTCCATGGTAAGCACACGGCGCTCTCAACCCGCACTGTGGATGTTCACGTCACCGCGCTCCGGCGCAAGCTCCTGCACCTCGCGGACTGCGTGGAAACCGTCCGTGGCGTCGGATATCGATTCGCCGAAACGCGCTCGGATGAGCAGTGATTGGAGGAGCGGCACGCAACACGCCGCGATACGCTGACGCAGAATGCACGGAGTAAGCGCGCACATTCTCGCCGAATCTTCGCTCGGGTGGTTCGTCGCAGTGCTCGTCGCGGTCTCGTGCGCGGCGTACGCATTTGTGAAGCAGCGACAACTCTCGCGACTGCGAAGCGCGCTTGATCGGGGGGAGCTTGAGGCACTCGAAGTCGGCGTCGGTGCGATCCACGATCTTCAACACGCCATCCTCCGAGAGATTCGTGAATCCCAACGACGCGCCGCCATCGCGCTCTCTCAAGTCGAAGAGATGGACACGACGCTTCGCGCAACCTCTATTGCCGTCATCGCCTTGGATGTGCAGCAACGCGTGCTGCGAGTCAATCCAGCCGCGGAACGTCTCCTCGGCTCGGCGGAAGCACGGTCGCGCGGCAGGCTCCTACAAGAAGTTGTCCGCGCGCCCGCGCTGAACGCATTCGTTGACGAAGCACTCGCGACCGGCGGGAGAGCCGCGGCGCAACTTGAGTTGCCCGGACAGGATGGCGCGCAAGACACGATGATGTTTGCGGCGTCGAGCGAACCGCTCGAGATGCCTGAAGGACGCGCGGGCATCGTCCTGAGTCTGGTGGATATCACGCGTGCGCGCAAACTCGAAACCATGCGAAGCGAGTTCGCTGCAAATGTCAGCCATGAACTTCGCACGCCGATCACCACAATTCGTGGATTCGTCGACACGCTCGCACAACTCGGTCGCACGGATCTCGACCGTTCGGAGCGCTACCTCGCCATTGTGCAACGCAATGTCGCTCGACTCTCCGCAATCGTCGAGGACATCCTCATGCTCTCACTCCTTGAGGACCCCGCGCGCCACGCAGCCCTCGACACCAAGCCCCTGCCCCTCCTCGAGATCATGCGAGAATGTGCGGAAGACCTCGCGCATGCGGCTGAACTTCGCAGGGTGACGCTCGCTCTCCTCGGGCAGCACGAGGTGTGCGCCGTCGTGAATCAATCGCTCGCCATCCAAGCGGTGACGAATCTCCTCTCGAACGCCATTCGGCACGCGCCGGAGCAGTCCACGGTCACACTGCGATGCATCACGGGTAACGGCGAAGCGGGCATCGAGGTCATTGATCGGGGCGCGGGCATTCCTTCGCGACACCTCGAGCGAATCTTCGAACGCTTCTACCGTGTGGATCGGGCACGGCACCGTGAAACTGGGGGGACAGGGCTCGGGCTCGCGATCGTCAAACACATCGCACAGGCACATGGCGGGCGGGTTGAGGCACACAGCCAAGTCGGAGAGGGATCCACCTTCCGGATCTGGTTTCCGACGCAGATTCCCGCAATGCAATCGAATCTGAACACGAACTAAACACAGCGGCGTCAAGGTACGCACATTGAGCGAGTCGCAGATCGTCCCTTGCAACTTTCGAGAGTACTCCGAGAACCACCTATGCATCCCCTGTTCCGTATTCCGTTCACCCTCGTCCTCCTCGGCTCCCTGCCAATGCTCGTCGCAGCGCAGCAGGACTCCGAGATCAAGCGAGTGAAAGGCACGATCAAAGTCGACGGATCGAGCACGGTGTATCCCATCACTGAAGCGGTCGCCGAAGAGTTCCGGAAGGTCGCGCCGCGGGTGCAGCCGAGTGTTGGTATCTCCGGAACCGGTGGCGGATTCAAGCGATTCCAATCGGGAGAAATCGACATCAGTGATGCATCGAGACCTATCAAGAAATCCGAGTCCGATGCGTGCGCGAAAGCTGGTATCGAGTTCCACGAAGTACCGGTTGCCTTCGATGGGCTCTCTATCGTCGTTCATCCGAAGAACACCTTCGCGGACAAACTTTCAGTCGAAGAACTGAAGCGCATCTTCAGCGCCGATAGCGCGGCGAAGACCTGGAAGGATGTGCGAAGCGATTGGCCAGCGACACCGTTAAAGGCCTACATGCCAGGGACCGATTCGGGCAGCTTCGACTACTTCAAGGAAGTCGTGCTCGGCAAAGACGGCAAGGTGCGCAGCGATGCGAGCGTGTCGGAGGACGACAATGTGCTTGTTCGCGGCGTCGCCGGTGACGAAGGCGCGATTGGGTTCTTTGGATGCGCCTACTATTTTGAGAACAAGGCATCCATTCGCGCCGTTCCGATCGTCTCTCCCAAAGGCGATGCGGTTGCCCCCTCGCTCATCACCATTGAGAACGGGAGTTACGCACCGTTCAGTCGGCCGCTCTTCATCTATGTGAGCGCGAAGAGTGCGGCGAAGCCAGAGATCGCCGCTTTCGTCGACTTCTACATCGCGAATGCCGGAACCTATGCTGAGGAAGTGGGATATGTGAGATTCCCGGCGGCGATCTACGCTCGGGTGAATGCCAATTGGATTGCCCGCAAGGTTGGAACCCAGTTCACCGATGCACAGGGCAACTCGATCGTCGGCGCACTCGACGCCATCTACAAGTAGTGGAAGTTCGGCTTGCGCCGCCCTAGCACTTATCTGTCCTAGCTCCATCGCGACCAAGTGACCGAGAGGTCGCCTGGCGCGTTTACACTCCACCTCACTCGTGTCCCTTGCTCCAACGCCATTCCGAGATCCGATGACTTTCGGACGCGCGCGCTCGCGCCGCTTCCGCGATTGGAGCGAGCGGGCGATTCGGAGTGCACTTTTCTGCGCCTCGTTCTTTTCCGTCTTCGTCACTTTCGCCATTCTCGCCGTGCTCGCGAGAGAGTCCTATCTCTTTTTCGGATTCGACGAAGTTTCACTCTGTGAGTTCTGCACCAGCGCCCAGTGGAATCCACTTCTCGGCGGCGAAAAACACTTTGGCATTTGGCCACTCGTGTGCGGCACGATGCTTGTCACAGTCATCGCAGCATGCTTCGCCCTTCCCATTGGGCTTACCGCCGCTGTGTTTCTCAGCGAGTACGCTCGCCCTCGAACACGCGCCGTACTCAAGCCTGCGCTCGAGATCCTCGCAGGGATTCCCACGGTTGTCTACGGGTTTTTCGCCCTCACGACGATCACGCCGCTCCTGCACTCGATCGCCCCACGGTTTGGAAACTACAACGCGATGAGCGCTGGCCTTGCGATTGGCATCATGATTCTCCCCATCGTCTGCTCCCTCTCCGAAGACGCACTGCGGAGCGTGCCGCGCAGTTTGCGGGATGGCGCGTACGCGTTGGGGGGGACGAAGTTTGATGTGAGCGTCAAAGTCGTGATTCCCGCCGCACTTTCTGGCATCGTCGCGAGCTTTCTGCTTGCGATGAGTCGAGCGATTGGCGAGACCATGATCGTCGCACTCGCCGCGGGCGGCATCGCGCAAATGACCGCAGCCCCTTGGGCAGAAGTACAGACCATGACCGCGTACATGGTGCAGATCTTCCTCGGGGACGCGCCCGCCAATGGCGTTGAATACGCGTCAAGTTACGCCGTCGCCGCGGTACTCTTCGTCATCACGCTGTGCTTCACGCTTCTGGGCCGTTACATCCTCAAGCGTTTTCGCGAGGAGTACGAGTGACCCAAGCGACGCTCAACGACATCGTCCACCGAGGAACCCCGCGCAAGAACACAGCGCGCGTCCTCTCGAATCGACTCTTCCTTTGGTTCTGCTTGGCGGGCACGACGCTTGCGCTCCTCGTGCTCAGTGGGCTCATGCTTTCCATTTTGCTCGAGGGCTGGAGTACGCTCAGCTGGCACTTCCTCGACAGTTTCGCTTCTCGAAAGCCCGCAGACTCCGGCATCAAGGGGCCGTTGTGGGGATCGGTGTGGGTCTGCATCCTTTGCGCGATCACGGCGCTTCCACTTGGCATCGGAACAGCAACCTACCTCGAGGAGTTCGCGCCCAAGAATCGCGTCACAGGATTCATCAATCTCAACATCATGAACCTCGCGGGCGTGCCGTCGATTGTGTACGGCATCATCGGACTCACCGCGTTTGCGCGCATGTTTGGCGGATTCGGATCCGCCGCCGATCCCTCGGTGCTCGTCGGGTATGCCTACTACAACGAGTACGAATCCGTGGATGGCGAAGTCCTTCGCGCGCCGGTGACCACGATTGTGCGCGGAACAACCGTGGAGACAACCGGCGTGCAGGCTGCGCTCGCGCGATGGGATGTTTGGATCGCGCACCCGGCGCCTGCAGGCCCATTGATCGATGGCAGCATGGTCGAAGTCCTCTCGACCGACGAACAGGGCAATGAGCATTGGCGAGGCGCAGTCGCTCGGATTGCCGAGGTAAAGCCAACGACGCAAGACACCGAACTCGCTGCGCAGACGGTGTATGTCACCGCGGCGGCGGCCGCGACCGCTACGGCGCAGTCACGGGACGCGAGCTGGTGGAGCATTTCCCTTCCCTTTGGGTCGAGCGTGCTCGCGGGCGGACTCACTCTAATGCTCGTCATTCTGCCTGTCGTCATCATCTCCACACAAGAAGCACTTCGTGCAGTGCCAAGTTCGCTTCGACAAGGCGCACTTGCGCTCGGAAGCACACGCTGGCAAATGGTGCGAGAAATGACGCTGCCCGCCGCGATCCCCGGGATCATGACCGGCGCGATTCTTGCGATGAGTCGAGCGATCGGCGAAGCCGCGCCGCTCTTGGTCCTTGGTGGATTCTTGCTCGTCTTCGCCGTTCCCGAAAACCTCATGAGTGACTTCACCGTGCTTCCGCTCCAGATTTACAACTGGGCGGGCAGACCGCAAGCCTCATTTCACGCACTCGCCGCCGCCGCGATCATCGTCCAGTTGATCGTGCTCCTCGCATTCAACGGACTCGCCGTCTTCATTCGACAGAAACTGCAGAAAGACCTCCAGTGATACAGTCGAGTCCCCGAACATCTGAGCCATCGATGACACTTCCGAGCAGTCCTTCAGGTTCGCACACGCACCCCGCTGAGATGCGACCCATCGCGGTGCACGCCAACGAGAGTGCGGCGCACGCAACACATGCTCGCGCGGTCGAGGTGCGCAACCTCAACGCGTGGTATGGCTCGTTTCAGGCGCTCACCGATCTCACCCTCGACATTGCCGCGCAACGGGTGACTGCGTTCATTGGTCCTAGTGGTTGCGGGAAGAGTACTTTTCTGCGCTGGATCAACCGGATGAACGACACCATTCCCTCCGCTCGTGCGGAAGGGACGCTCCAACTCCGCGGCGACGAGGTCCTCTCGCGATCGATGGATGTTGTCGATCTGCGCCGTCGGGTGGGGATGGTCTTCCAGAAACCAAACCCATTCCCGAAGTCGATCTACGACAATGTCGCGTTCGGCCCTCGACTCCACCGCGTCTACTCCAAATCCGACCTCGACATGCTCGTCGAACAGAGCCTCCGTCAGGCAGCGCTTTGGAATGAGGTGAAAGATCGACTTCGCGCCTCTGCCCTTGGCCTCTCCGGCGGTCAGCAGCAGCGACTCTGCATTGCACGCGCAATTGCTGCAGGCCCCGAACTTCTCTTGATGGACGAGCCTTGCTCCGCACTCGACCCGAAGTCGACGCTCGCGATCGAAGAACTCATCGAGCAGCTCGCCGAGCGATACACCATCGTGATCGTGACGCACAACATGCAACAAGCCGCGCGCGTTTCCGACACGACCGCATTTTTCTTCGAAGGTCGCCTCATAGAATGGGGTGACACCGAAATGATCTTTACCAAGCCGGCGAATCGGCAAACCGAAGACTATGTCACCGGCCGGTTCGGTTGATTCCCCTCCCCGACGGTGATTCCTGAGATTGCGAGTTCCGAGATGGCAGTCAACCTTCAATCCCGCGTCATCGACCTCCGCCGCAAACTTCTCGCGATGGGCGCGGCCGTTGAACTCCGCGTCACGCAAGCCGTCCAAGTCATTCGAGACGGGGATGTTGAGCTCGCGCGACAGGTGCGCGAGTCAGACATCGAAATCGATCAGATGCAGGCGGAAGTCGAGGACGAGTGCATGCGCCTGCTTGCCCTCGGCTCCCCTGTCGCGAGCGATCTCCGGCTCATCCTTTCATCCATCCGCATTTCGAATGAACTTGAGCGGATCGCTGACATGGCGAAGGGATCGTGCAAACGGATCACGAAACTCGTCGAGTCTGGCTCCTATCGATTCCCGCACGCACTTCTTGACATGGCGGAGGCCACGCGCACGATGTTGCGCGATGTCCTCGTGGCACTCTCCAATGAGGACAGCAAGCTCTGCCTGGAAATCAGGCGCAGCGACAACTATGTCGATGCGCTCAACCGCGAGGTCATGCTCTGGAGCCGAGAGTGGATCACACAGGATGTCGCGGCCACGGCGGCCGCGATCGACCTCCTCGCCATCGGCCAACGATTTGAGCGGATGGCGGATGTGATTACGCAGATTGCCGGCGACACGGTGTACTTGGTCGACGGGCGCATCCTCCGCCACGGCGCCGAGTGAGGCCGCGCGGTTTATGCCGACTTTGCGCATTGCGCTGTCGTGCGCCTCTCGAAGTACAAAAAAAGCCAAGTTTGGAGTGGCATTCTCGTCAAACGGCGTAGACTCGGATTGAGGCTGCTCCAATGCAGACTCGAGTGGGAAGCCGCACGCCGATGCAGCCGAATGAGCATCCATCGCAAGATAAAAGTGCGCTCCGAGCAATGCACTCGGAGCCGACTCGCGTCGCGAGGCGGAGCGTTGTTCGATCGCCTGAAGATCACTCCGTCAGCGCCACTCGAGCGCAGGCTGATCGCATGCGACAGCGACTGCGAGTCGCGGCCGCCGAGACGATTCTGTCCAAGAATCCTGAACCTAGACAGTTCTTTGAATCCTCCTCCAATCCCGTCCTCGGGAGTACCGACCCCCGTTGGATTCTGGCGAAGGAAACGGCACGCGTGCTCGCGGGGACCGTGTTGCCGTATGAACGACGACTTGGCTTGATGGCGCTCGCGCAGCGACTCGGAATTCGAGCCTTTGACGCGAACCTCATCGTTGCCGTGGTGCAGGATCGCGCGCGCCGAGGCGAGCCCCTTGCGTTGTGTGCTCCCACGCTGGCGATGATTCCGATGCCGCAGAAGCCTACGGCCGAACCATTCGCGTCCTTCATCACGGTCGCGATCGTGCTCGCGATTGCCGTGGACGCAGTGCTCATTGGCTGGCTCCTCCTGAGCTAGGGTTTATCGCGCGAGTTCACCGTACGGCGTCGTCGGTCAAGTCCGCCTCGCCCGTCTTCGCATCAATCATCGCGAATCCAAGTTCCACGAGCGCCGCGAGTGCCGCGAGCTGCTCGGCCTCCTTTTTACTCGCGCCGACTCGGGTGGGAAACTGGCGCCCCCCGACGAGTGCACAGATGTGAAAGCTCTTCAAATGATCAGGGCCTTCCTCGTCGACGATGACATACTCGGGAGCGGAAACTCCTGCGCGCTGCATGGTCTGCTGCAAGACACTCTTGAAGTTCTCTTGATGCCCCTGTCGATGCGCGCGAGCAATGCGCGCGTTCATCACCGCGAGCACAAACTTGCGCGTTGTGTCGAGCCCCGCATCAAGATAGAGCGCACCAACGACGGATTCGAACACTGCGGCAAGGAGTGATTGCGGGAGTTGGCCTCGCGACCCCATTCCTTTGCCAAGTGAAATCGCGCGATCGAAACCGAGGTCCCGCGCCACGTCCGCGCACACCTTTCGTGAGACAATGTTCGACTTCACCTTCGTCAAGTCCCCCTCGAGTGCATCGGGGTACGCGAGGAAAAGGCGCTCGCAAATGATCATGCCGAGAATCGCGTCTCCGAAGAACTCAAGCCGTTCGTTGCTCTCAAGCCGCGTCGGGGCGAGCGATGCGTGAATCAAGGCTTGATCGAGCAGGGCGCGGTCCTTAAAGGTATAGCCAAGGGCTTCCTCGACAACACTCGGGTCTGCTGGCCCCAATGGGTGAATTGAATCCATGTTTGCGCCCGCGGCGGCATTCACGGGAATGCCAACGCAGGAAACTCCGGTTGACCAGCATCGCGTCTGGCGCGCTGCAACTGCGGCGGGAGCTCCAATTGCCGCGACGCCGCGGCAGGTGGAGGACCTGCATCAAGTGCTCGAATACAGACTGTATCGGCGTCGCATGGGCCAATGCTCCCCCGAAAACACCCGCTTTGTGCGTCCGAGAGCCAAGCTGACGATTCCCTGACTTCAGGCGGCGACGCATTGCCTTTGGCTTCAACTTCGGATAGCCTCCTCGACCCACTCTGAAGGCTCCTCCATGCATTACCCGCACCGAATCAGTCGAATCAAGAAAGTGCGCAGCGTCGGTTTCCGCGCGCGCATGTCCACCCGCAAAGGTCGCAAGATCATCAATAGCAAGCGCGCCACGGGTCGACGACTCACGCTGCGCTGAGTGACTCTACCCTGCGCTGACCATGTCACGCACCAAGCCTAGCGCAGCCGCCGGAGAAGACATGGCGCCTTCGCTCCTGTTGCTTGCTGGGTTGCGCGCGAGCGGCAAGAGCACGATTGGCCCCCTTCTCGCGACGCAACTCGCGCTTCCCTTCGTCGACCTCGACCATCAGACCGCTGCGCTGCTCCAACACGCGTCGGCGAAGTTGTCGATTGCCGAACTCTTCGTAGCGCGCGGCGAGGGCGCATTCCGGAACGCGGAATGCGATGCCTTCGATCGCACCCTGCAAGACGCCTCGCGTTCGCGAGGGCTCGTCCTCGCCCTCGGTGGCGGGACGCTCATGCAAGAGCGCGCGAGAGAAACGCTTCGCTCCCTTCGCGCGCGAACGCGCGTTTGCGTGCTCCTCCTTGATCCACCAGTGGCCACGATGCGCGAAAGACTGCGGCAATCCGCTGGCGATCGCCCGAGTTTGACCGGCGCAGGAATTGTCGACGAAGTGGAAATCGTCGCTTTGCAACGCACTGGACTCTATCGCTCACTCGCCGATCGCACGATTTCGGAGCATGCGTCACCCCATGCGACAGCGCATGCATGCCTCGCGGCGTTTTCGCAGTGGAAAGAAAATCAAGGGAACGAAAATCACGCGGCGAGTTGAAGCCAGCGCTGCGCGAACAAACGCAAGAGTGATTTGCGGGCGATCGCTCCGCGCGCGTCTCGCCCGAACTCCACGGCAACAGAGCATGGCCCGTACGCCCGTTCGTCGCTCGCGGCGCGAACCACGCGCGCCTTCAGGTGAATCGCACCGCAGAGTCCTGGAAGTCGAATCTCGATTTCGAGTTCAGTCCCGCACGGAAATGCATCGTCATCAAGTTCGAAACGCATGCCACGCATACTGAGGTCATAGACATGACCGTCTCGCGGAGTCATGAGCGCACCGATTTCTCTCACTCGAACGGAGGAATACGCGGGCTCAACCTGAAATCGGACGGAGTGTCGTCGATCAACTTCTCGCTCGGCGAGCAATCGAAGCAATGTTTGTCTGCTCCTACCTTTGTGCATCTCGAATCCCTTCGTGATGCGCGCTTACTCCACGCGGCGCATCGTTAGGCTAACACGAATCGAATCTAAGATCGGTGTTTGCACCAGTTGCGCGAAACTTTTCTCGGAACATGCCTGCGGGCTCATCCCATGCATCCCCCATGCACGGAGTATCGTTCGCGCCATGTGTGCTCTGTCCTCATCCTCCTCTGCGAACATCATCCGCGAAAGCGAGGCACTGACAGTCGATGCAATGATTGCGCCACTTCGCGGGAAGTGCATCGCGGTGCTCGGCTATGGCAATCAGGGCCGCGCGCACGCGATGAACCTCCGCGATTCTGGGCTCGAAGTCATCGTTGGCGGTCGGCCGAAAGAGCATGGCGGACTTGCACGCGCGCATGCGCAGTCCGATGGATTTCACGCGATGGACTTTGCTCAAGCGAGTGCGCGTGCTGAACTTGCGATCATTGCGATTCCCGATCAGTCCCAGGCGGCGGCGTGGGTTCGATGGATCGAACCGTCGCTACGCGCGGGAACGGTTGTCGGTTTCGTTCACGGTTTTGCCATCCGATTCGGCTTCATTCAACCACCCGACTCACTCGACCTCGGAGTCGTCCTTCTTGCACCCAAAGGCCCCGGCGCAACCGTCCGAGCGCGCTTTGTGGCGGGGCAGGGCATTCCGGCGTTGCTCGCCGTGCACCGGGAAAACAATGCACGGACCGCCCGAGAGTTTGCCGTGGCATGGGGCGCCGGCATTGGTTGCGCTCGAAGTGGGCTCCTTGAGGCGACCTTCGCAGCCGAGGCCGAGAGCGATCTCTTCGGCGAGCAAGCCGTTCTCTGCGGAGGCATGCTCGGCCTCGTCCAAGCGGCGTTTGAAATCGCGGTGAAGTCCGGATACTCGCCCGAGGTTGCGTACATCGAGTGTTGCCACGAACTCAAACAAGTCGCCGATCTCCTTTACGCGAGAGGTCCAAGTGGCATGCGCCGGGCGATTTCCGATACCGCGGAGTTCGGCGCGTTCGTCGCCGCGACGGCACTGGTCGATGCCGAACTCAAGTCAAAGCTGGAGACGCTTCTTCGCGACGTGCAATCCGGCACCTTCGCATCGCGATTCATGCGTGATCACGATGCGGGGCATCCAGATTTCACGGCGTGGCGTGCCGCTGCGCACGCCCATCCGATTGAAGAAGCAAGCGCGCGTGTCCGTGCCCTCATGCCTTGGCTCACGCAAGAGGGCACCGCGTCGTGACCACGCTCGATGCGATCGTTCTCGGCCTCGTCGAAGGCATCACCGAGTATCTGCCGGTCAGTTCAACCGGACACCTCATCCTCGCAACCGAACTGCTCGGCCTCCGACGCGAGCCGTCGACGCTCGCGTCCGTCGACGCCTTCAACATCATCATCCAAGGCGGCGCGATCCTCGCGGTCATCCTGCTCTATCGCGCGCGGGTTGCGCAAATGCTGCGCGGACTCGCCCTTCGCGATCGTGCGGGGCTTCACCTCTTCGGCAAACTCGTTGTTGCATTCCTGCCCGCGGCGATCTTTGGAAAACTGTTCGACGACGCGATCGAAGAGAAGCTCTTTCATCCCGTGCCCGTGCTCATCATGCTCGGCGGCGGCGGCGTGCTCTTACTGCTGCTAGGGAAGTGGATGCGATCACTCGTCACTCGCGAGGCGCAGGAGAGCGAGGACTTCGCGCAACTTTCCTATCGTGCGGCTTTGTGCATCGGTCTCTTCCAGTGCATCGCGATGGTGCCAGGCACGAGTCGTTCGCTCATGGCCATTCTCGGAGGGCTCCTCTTCGGTCTCTCTCCCAAGCGCAGCGCCGAGTTCAGTTTTCTCCTCGGACTGCCAACCCTCGGCGCGGCCTGCCTCTACAAGCTCTTCACTGCTTCGGAGAAAGCGGGCAGTGTGGGCGCGTTCACCGAGTCAATCGGGGGAGTCGCGCCAGTGCTCGTCGGCGTTGCGGTCGCCATGATTTCCGCAATGCTCGCAGTGCGTTGGCTCGTGTCGCTGTTATCGCGCGGCGGGCTTGAAGTGTTCGGACTCTGGCGCATTGGGGTTGCTGGGATCCTCGGCGCGCTGCTCCTCACCGGCAACCTCACTCTCTCCTAGTGCAGTCAGCCGTCGACGAGAGGCTCGACGAGCGATTCATAACTTGACGCAATCGGCTCGCCAAGAAGCGGACGGAACTCTGCGACGAGGTGTTCCACCTTCATGCGCGTCTCTGCCGGATCGGCGCCCTGCGCCACCACGCCCTCGAACTCCAAAAAACTCCCAATACCAAGCAGTTCATCGAGATGGATGCGGACATTCTCAAGCGTCCATAGTTCGCGCCGCTTCACCACCCGCTTCCAGGGCGTGCGATCGAGCCCCGCAAATCTCGTCTCCACTTGCTGCTCATCCAGACTCGTCCAATGACTCTCGCGAACGCCAACCGCATCGCTGCGCTGATACCAAATCCAGACGGTTGGTTCGCCTGGATGCTCGCGTCGCTTCAATCGTCCCTCAGGCACCCGCACGAAGACATCCGTCTGCTCGAACTTCCCTTGAAACGCCGCGCCAAGCGTCTGCAAAATCCCCCGCGCGAGTGCTCGTTCACGAAGTTCCGCCTTGAATTCAATGTTGAGCATGCCTACTCCCTCTCGAACGCATCAGTCCCCCGCGCGAAGCACCGCGTCCTGCGCTTGGGCGGACACTTCCGCTGACTGAACGGGCAATCCCCTTCCGAGGCGCGCAAGCTGACGCTCGACCTCGAGAGAAGCGGCGTAGCCACTCGAACGCACGCTCAACGCACCCGTCGCGCAATCGAGAGCAAAGATCGTCCATTCCTTCAGGCCGCTCGATGCGCCGGCAAAGTACAACATGCCATCCGGCGCCCGCGTGAGATCGGTCGCGCGGACGAGAATTCGCTCGCTGGGCATCGTGCGCCAATCATCCTCTCCATTCGGAGAGACTTCGACCTGCCATATCTCTCGCTCGCTCGGCAACGACTCGAGGGGCGGAATCACCTGCACCACGCGGGCGTACCCGGTGGCGCACGGCACACTCCCATGCCTCACGATCACCGGCTCAGCGGTGAGGTTGCCACCCAGAAACCAGACGAGGATGGCGGCGAACAGCACGAATATCGCGAGTCGCAAGAAGAGGCTTCGAAGTCCGAGGAGAAATTGACCCAATGAAAGACTCCAACGAGTGGCGGGAAGTCGGATCGTAGCTTGTGCGGGTCGTCCTTACCCGATGCTCGCAAGCGCCTGCTGCAAACGCGCTTCATCCCAGACGTCGACGCCAAGTTCAATGGCCCTTTCCAACTTGGATCCTGCTTCGGTGCCCGCGATCACGAGGTGCGTCTTCTTGGAGACGCTCCCAGCGATCTTCGCTCCCAACCCTTCGAGTTGCTCGGTAAGCGCGGAGCGGGAGAAGCTCGCGAGCGTGCCGGTAATCACGATCGTCTTCCCGTGGAAGGGGTTGTCGACGGTGGCGAGCGTCGAGGTGTCCTTGCTTGCGAGATCAACGCCGGCCATCGCGAGGCCCGCAAAGATTTCGCGCGCGACTTCCGAGTGCAGCCAATGGGAGACACTCGCTGCCGTGATCTCGCCGAAATCGTCAAGTGCGACGAGATCGGCTTCGCTTGCCGAAAGCAATGCCGCGGCATCCTTGAAGCGCTTCGCGAGGGTCTTGGCGGCGCTCGCCCCAACATGACGGATACCGAGTCCGGCGAGCACTCTTCCGAGTCCGCGCGATTTCGACGCTTCCGCAGCCGCAATGATGCCCATTGCCTGCGCGCCAGGTCCGTCCCTTTCTAACTTCGCAAGCGCCTTGTCGATCTTCTCCTGCGCGTCGTCGCCTCGTTTGAGCGCGCCATCAGCGGCGCGCGCCGAAGTGAGCGCGCGCGCAACGGCCATCGCATCGAGTTGAAAGATGTCCGCAAACGACCTGATCAGTCCGCTCTCGACCAACCGGTCGGTGATTTCGCCGCCGAGTCCATCGACATCCATCTGATCGCGACCCACAAACCACTTCACCTTCTCGCGAAACTGCGCCGGGCAAGCACTATTGGTGCAGAAAATCTTCGGCCCCTCTTGCTCCACTTCGCTCGAACAATCGGGACAGTGCGTCGGCGCGTCAATCGCTTGCTCCGTCCCCGTGCGCGCCGCGAGCACCACGCCAATGACTTGCGGAATGACTTCGCCCGCCTTCTCCACGAGCACCGTGTCCCCGATGCGAAGATCGCGACGCCGAATCTCCTCGATGTTGTGGAGCGTTGCGTGCTGCACTGTCGAACCCGCCACTCGCACGGGCCGCATCGTGGCGCGCGGCGTAATCGTCCCGCCCTTGCCCACCTGCCACACAACTTCAAGCAGCGTCGTCTGCGCTTGCTCTGCGGGATACTTGTAGGCGATGGCCCAACGCGGACACTTCGCAGTCGAGCCGAGTTTCGTCTGAAGTTCAAACGCGTCGACGCGTACAACCATGCCATCCACGCCGAACGCGAGGTCCGTGCGAGCCTTTGCAAAGGCTTCGATTGCACACGCGGCTTCGTCCGCGGTCGCGAAGGTACGACCAAGGCGCGAAACCGGAATGCCCAACGCGCGAAGTGCTTGCAAGTACTCCGAGTGCGACGACACCTCGATTCCCTCACACTCGCCGCGACCGTGCGCGGAGAATGAAAGCCGTCGTGATGCGACGATCTTCGGGTCCTTGTTTTTCAGCGTCCCCGCGGTCGCATTGCGCGCGTTCTGAAAGAGCTCTTCGCCGTCGCGCTCGCGTTGCTCGTTGAGACTCTCAAACACCGCTGTCGGTAAGTACACTTCGCCGCGCACTTCAAGGAGTGGTGGCGCCCTATGCCCCGAACTGTCAAGTCGCAAGGGAATCGCGCGAATCGCGCGCACATTCGTCGTGACGATGTCGCCCTTCTCGCCATCACCTCGGGTGAGCGCTTCCACGAGAACGCCGTGCTCGTAGCGAAGTGAAAGTGCGACACCATCGATCTTGGGATCGCCAAACAATGCGAAATCCGCCCTCCCGAGACTCTCCGCGCATCGCGCATGCCATGTTCGGAAATCAGCGAGGGAGTAGGTGTTATCGATCGATCGCATCGGCACGCGATGCATGGCAGACTCGAAACCCCCCGCCGCCTCGCCGCCGACCCGTTGGGTGGGGCTGTGCGGATCGTACAGCTCGGGATTCCCTCGTTCGAGCGCGACGAGTTCTTCAAGCAGCGCGTCAAACTCGCCATCACTCATGAAGGGCGCCGCGTCGGCGTAGTAGGCGCGATTCGCGCGATGGAGCAACTCGCGAAGTACCGCGATACGCGCGGCTTCGTTTGCGAGAGGCCCATCCTTCGGCGCACTACCCTTTGACACAATCATGCCCTCCCGCTAGGAACCCGCAGAAATCGTGCTCGGTCCATCGCCCGCGCGCTTCTCATACTCACCCGTGGATGTCTTCTGATACTTCGTGAATCCGAGTCGACCGAGATTCGCATCAGACAACTTGCGCTTCTCGCCGCCCTCGGAATACGGTCCGCCAATGTTCGGAAGCACTGGAACTCGCCGCACGGGAAGCCCGGACTCCGGATGTGTTTCGAGCGCAGGTTCACTCATGCGCTGCACAACTTCGAAGTGATCGCCGAGGCTCCCATCCGGAGTGACAACGGCGTAGAGATAGGTCGGCATTGCATCCAAGGTAGCAGGAGGAGTACTGTTGTGGGATGCCTCGTCCCACCCTCGGAGTTTGTTCATGGAGCCTTCGGCCACAATCGATCGACGAACTTATTGCGGCACTGCGCCGAGTCAACGCGACGGCGGTGCAACTCGCGCTGACACCACTTGTCGAGCCGCACGAGGATGACTGGCGAGAACGCTGGGGCAGTGGTTGCCAACGACTACGCGACGCAGGAATCACCATCGCGAGCGGCATGCTCGAAACCGTCGGAGAGGACTACACCTCACTCGAATCGATCAAGGCCACCGGCGGCGTTCGCCCCGACGCGACATGGCCCGCCACGCTCGCGCGCGCGGGAGAAATCGCACAACTCGCGGAAGCCGAACGAATCACACTTGTGACCTTTCACGCGGGTTTCATTCCGCATGATGCAGGCGATCGCTCACGAGAAACGATCCTCGACCGACTTCGCGTGCTTGCGGATCTCTTCGCCGCGCATGGCGCGTCCATCGCGCTCGAAACCGGTCAAGAGACTGCGGAGACTCTAGGAGTCGCACTGCGCGAACTCGATCGCACGTCAGTCGGCGTGAACTTCGATCCCGCAAACATGATTCTCTATGGCATGGGAGATCCAGTCGCGGCTCTGGGCGCACTCGCGCCGCGCGTCCGACAGATCCACATCAAAGATGCCCTACCATCCGCCATCGTGGGAACTTGGGGCTCCGAAGTGCCCGCGAGCGAAGGTGCGGTGGATTGGCAAGAATTTTTCCGCGTTGCAGAGGAAGTCGTGCCCGACGCGCGGTTCGTGATTGAACGCGAGGCGGGCGAATCACGCGAAGCGGATATCGCGAAGGCGATGCGGGTCGTCAGAGCCGTCGGGCGGATTGCCTAAACGGTTGCTTCATGCGCGCGATCCGTGATGGATCCGATCCCTCGCGAACCGCACTCTGAGCCGCTTCCAATGCCATTTCGTTCAGTCAAGGGCGCAATCGGCGGTCTCGCCGAGGAGATTGAGTGGGCGCGATGGACGAGTGGCGAAACGGGCGAAGTGGGTGTTCAGCCTGCGAAACGGCCCCCTTGGGTCGGATGAGTCTCTCGCGGACCCAGAAGCTCGGATTCCTTCCTCGCCAATCGCGCCGGAGTCCGAAGAACACAATCTTCGCGCTGGGAGCAATCCGCGTTCGAACTCCCCTACTATCCGCAACCTGTGAGCAGCGCCGACCTACGCATTTCAACGCCTCTCGCCCCTGGGCGCGCCAACTCGGCGCCCAAGCGGTTGGGTTGGTACGACCGCCTTGAAGCAGCGCTCTCGAAACTCTCCAATAGAAATCGCTTTTGGCACCGCGTCTGTTCGCTGATCTGGTTGCCGTACGCGTTTCGCTCTGGGATATCACTGCGCGGCGTTTTCCGTGGCGACCGCGAGAGCAAGAGTTGCCCGAAGGCCCGATTCTCCGCAGTTCTTCCCTTCCGCCGCTTCAATCGCAATTGGTATAACGCGATGGCAGGCGCGGCGCTCCTCGGAAACAGTGAGGTCGCGGGAGGCTCGTATGTCTTCGCGGAGTGTGGCGGTGAGTACACGGTTGTCTGTAAGGAGATGAACTACAAGTTTGTCCGTCCTTGCCTCGGTCCTGCCATCTACCGAGTCGTGGATGGTGAAGACCTGCACCAAAAACTGTCGATCGGCGGCGAGTTCAATGTCGCACTGGTGATGGAGATCTATCAGCAACTCCACCGACCCGGCAAGGAACTTCTCGTCGGTCGTTGCAACATCATCTTTCATTGCACACCCAAAGCAATGGTGCGCGAGCGATCCGAGCGCCGCAAGCAGCGACACCTCCACCGCAACCAAGTGACGAAGAAACAAGCGCCGAAACCATCCGATGACGACTCGGCGCCCGATACGACAACACCATGAGCCAATCGTCCCTTGGCGTGCCCGCTAGTTACTCGCAGCCATGTCGCGCAAGGTCGCTGCAGAATCTCGCTTGGGGACTTGCACTCGCGACGAGTTGGACTTGGTGCATCGGCATGTTCCTGCCGATCATCCTGATGCGCCTCTTCGGCTGGCCGGGCGTCGCAGCATTCGTCATTCCCAATGTGCTCGGGTGCGCCCTCTTCGGTTTCACGCGATCTCGCGAAGAGAGCGAGCGCGAAGTCGCACAGCATCGACCCATGCTGGCCGTGTTTTCCGCCGTCACAATCGCCTATCAGGTGTTCTTCGTTGGATGGATCCTCGGTCCATTCGTCGTCGGGGGAATCGCAGGGCGCGCCGGAGTTTCAATCCTCGCGGGCGCGTGCATGCTGCTCCTTGGGTCACTCAGACTGCGCTGGATCGTTGCAACCGCCGTCGTCGTCTATCTCGGGAGCGTGACGGTGCTCCTGACCTTACCGCTCTCGGAACTACCGGCACTTCCGGCGCACGGCGAGCTTGCAGACGGCGCGCTCCTCGCGCTGATCCCGACGCTCGTTTTCGGTTTCATGCTCTGCCCATCGCTTGACTTGACCTTTCATCGCGCGCGCCAACTTGCGCCCAACACTGGGGCCTTCACCATCTTTGGCGTCGCCTTTGCGGTCATGCTCGTCCTCACCCTCTGTTACGGGAGCATCGCTGGCGCGCTCAGCAGTCCCGCTGTCCTCTTCCTCCATATCACACCACAGTTGATTGTCACCGGTGCCATGCACGCGCGAGAACTGCGCGCGATCGAGACGCCGCAACTTCGTTCGTGGATGCTCATCCCGCTCGCCGTACTCGTGGGCGCGGCCATCGCAGCATTCGCACCATCGGAGGCCTCCTACCTCCGCATCCTCGGGGCGTATGGACTTCTCTTTCCAGCCTACGTTCTGATCGCGATGCGCGGGCAGAGTCAATCGCCCACCCGCGCAACGCTGTGGTGGGTGTTCCTCTCGGTGGGTATCTCGATCCCGTTTCTTGAGTTCGGGTTCATTCACCAGCAGATGTACCTCCTCCCCATCGGAATCGTCCTCCCAACCATCGCCTTCCTCCTCGCGCGCCGCGCAGGCGCGGGAAATCCAACGATTTCTGGGTAATTCGCTTTCCAAGGCGCCGGAAGAAATCTAGCCTGCATCGAAGCGTTGCCCAGTGCAGGACGCTGCAAGGAGACCGCGAGGCAGAGCCATGGCCAATCCCCTCAAGCCCCTTCCGAAGAACCAGTTCGATTTCTGGCAGGCGCAGCACCTCATGGTTCGCGCGGGGTTCGGCGGAACTCCAGAGCAAGCGCGCGCACTCTCGGAACTTGGGCTTGAGAAGGCCGTGTCGTATCTCGTGGAGTACGAATCGCTCCCCTCTCCTCCCGCGCGCGAGTTCGACGCCAACATCATGCGGCCGCCGACCGCGGAAGAACGCGCACTCCAACAACGGGCTCAAAGAGACAACGACGAAGCGCTTCGCGCACAGATCCAACGAGCGCGTCAGGAGCGCGAACGCGGAGATCGCGAACAGTTGCGCGAGATTCAGAAGTGGTGGATGCAGCGGATGATTGAGTCTGGTCGTCCGCTCGAAGAAAAACTCACGCTGTTCTGGCATGGACACTTCGCGACCGGATACCGCACGATCGAAGACAGTTTTCACATGGTGGCGCAAAACGCCTTCCTGCGCGCCCATGCCAACGGAAACTTCCGCACGCTCGTGCATGGCATCCTTCGCGACCCCGCGATGTTGGAGTACCTCGATAGCGATGAAAACCGACGGAGGAGCCCCAACGAGAATCTCGCGCGCGAATTGATGGAACTCTTCACGCTCGGCGAGGGCCACGCGTACACCGAGCGCGACATCAAGGAGGGCGCGAGGGCGCTGACGGGGTGGACTTTCCGCGATGATGCGTTCTACTTTGATTCCGCACAGCACGATCCGACATCGAAGTCCATCCTCGGACGCAGTGGCGAGTTCGGTGGCGACGAGTTTGCCGACATTCTGCTCGCACGGGAAGAGTGCTCGATCTTCATCTGCACCAAGCTCTATCGATTCTTCGTCAACGATGCGCCCACCCTGACCTCTGACGATCGACTCGCGATCACCGGCCTCGCGAAGACCCTCCGGACTTCGAAGTACGAGTTGAAGCCCGTGCTGACACAACTCTTTCAGAGTGCGCACTTCTACGCCACGCAGAATCGACTCGCTGTGGTGAAGAGTCCGATGCAACTCATCGTGCAGGCAATCCGCTCATTCCATTGTCCCTCACGCGAGCTCGCCTCGCTCGTCTCCGCTGGCGATCTGATGGGGCAACAACTCCTCCAGCCGCCGAGTGTGAAGGGCTGGGACGGCGGGCGCGCGTGGATCAACACCTCGACGCTCTTCGTGCGACACAACATCCTTGTCTATCTCCTCACGGGTCATCGACCTGAGCAGTACGACTGGCTCGCGGCAAGCGACGACTTCGATGCAATGCACCTCGTTGCGGGACTACAACGCACCGACACACCGCTTGATCCGAAGGAGACCGTCATCTACCTCCTGCGATTCGCCCTCGGCGCCGAGCCCCGACCCGAGCGCGTCACGCAACTTCTGAAGTTTCTCGAAGGACGCGGAAATCGCGTCGACAATGATCGAATCCTCGCGCTCCTGGCACTCATCAGCGCGATGCCTGAGTATCAACTGTGCTGAGCTTTTCACCGATGCAACCCACTCCCTACACCCGGCGACTCTTCCTCCAGCAAGGCATCACCCTCGCTTCGCTCTTGCCGACGATTCCCGCGTTCATTCAGCGGAGCGCGCTGGGCATGATGCCGGCTCTGGGCATGTCGTCGATTCCTGGCATTGCGGATGATCGCATCCTCGTCGTCATTCAACTCGGCGGCGGGAACGATGGGCTGAATACCGTGGTGCCATTCGGCTTCGACGCCTATTACAACGCTCGGCCCGGCATCGCGATCCCCGCGCCGGATGCAGGTCGCGCGGGGAACGCAGGGGCGCTCCTCCTTGATGCTGCGCGCGGGCTCGGTCTGCATCCGAATTTGACTGGATTCAAAGAACTGTTCGACGCGGGACAGATGTCGGTGGTGCAAGGTGTTGGGTATCCGAATCCAAATCGGTCGCACTTCACGAGCATGGACATCTGGCACACTGGGCGCACCGACGCAAGCGGCACCGGATGGCTTGGTCGCTACTTCGATTGCACCTGTAACGGCACACCGCTTCCCGAGGGCTCCGTGACCATCGGCCGCACCGCACCGCTCGCGCTGGTGGGAGATATTCAGAAGCCGGTTGCGTTTGAGAGCGCTGAGCTCTTCCGTTGGACTGGATCGGACCTGCACCCCTCCCTCAGCGCTCAGTACGACGAGGTCAATCGTGCGGGCACGCTCGATGGAGTGCAAGAAGACTCGCAACTCGCGTTCCTCATGCGTACATCCCTCGATGCGCAACTCTCGAGTGATCGGATTCGCGCAGCCGTCGCGAAGCAGCCCTTGGTGCAGTATCCCGGTGGCGCACTCGCGAATCAGTTGCGCATGATCGGCGCGATGATCCGCGACGGCATGAAAACGCGCGTTTACTACGCCTCCCTCGGCGGCTTCGACACGCACGGCGGGCAGCCTGGCTCGCACGGAAATCTCATGCGACAACTTGGCGACGCCGTTCGCGCGTTCCAGAACGATCTCAGGGCGCAGGGCAATGAGCAGCGCGTGATGAGCATGGTTTTCAGCGAGTTTGGTCGCCGCGTGAAGGAGAACGCGTCCAACGGCACGGATCATGGCACAGCCGCGCCAGTCTTCGTCATCGGCGCAAATGCCAAGCCTGGCGTGGTTGGTACGCATCCCTCGCTCACCGATCTCGACCAAGGCGATCTGAAGTTCGGCACTGACTTTCGATCGGTCTATGCGGCGCTCCTCGCCAACTGGATGGGCGCTGACAGCGCGCGCGTCTTACGGGGCGAGTATGCACCGGCTCCCGTGATCGCCTAGGCTCAAGCATATGAACATGCTTTCGCGCACATGCAGTGCCATCTGCTTTCTCTCTGTGCTTCCGCTCGGCGCGTGTGACGGGAAACCTGCCGCACCTTCCACCCCCATCACACTCACGGCGCCCATTGCGATGAAGATTCCGGTGCATGGCATGCACTGCGAGGGCTGCGTCGACGCGATCACCGACAAGGTGATGAAGATTGACGGCGTGAAAACTTGCGTGGTCTCGCTCGAGAAGAGCGAGGCGGATATTGAAGCTGCGCCCGAACTCCGCGTCGCGATCGAAACCGCGATCAAGAAGCTCGGCTACAAGCTCGACTGATTGAGTGATCGATCGAGCGCGCGCTCAATCTGGAGCGCCGCGTCTGAGAGGGTGGAAGCAATCCTTGCGCCTGCCGCGTGGACATGGCCACCACCGCCAAAGGTCGAAGCGACTTGGTTGACATCAATGCATGCGCGGGATGCAAGGGCAGGCTTGGAGCGAAAGCTCACCTTGATCGCGCCCTCCTGCTCGACGAGGAGAACACTTGCGCGCAGCGACGATGCCATCAAGGGGAGATTGACGACACCGGCGAGTTCTTCCGGCAATCCGCCCGTTGCGGCGAAGTCGTCCTTCGACAATTGCATCAGTGCAACACATCCACCCGAGATCGTGCGCAGGCTCGACAGCGCGCGGCTCTCAAGCAACACGCGCTCAAGGCGATGGCATTGCTCGAGGCGCGCGTAGAGTTCGTCCTTTTGCACTCCAACGCTCAGCAATCGCGCGGCGAGTGCGAACTCACTCGCTCGCGCATTCGCGAAGCGAAACCACCCCGTATCCGTCGCGAGCCCCACATAGAGCGCCTCCGCGAGGGAGAAACGCCCCGCTCCATCCGCGCCGTACCCGAGGTCCACTTTGAGTTCATCCGCGAGTCGAACCAACAGCGCTGTACACGAACCACATCGAACATCAACCACTCGCGAACTCGCGATCGCATCGCCGCGTGCGTGATGATCGAGGTTGATGACGGATGCATGCCGCTGGCGAATCCACGGCGCGAGCACCTCAACTTGTGACCAGGCACCCGTGTCGACCACGACCACGAGGTCGAAGGAATCATCGGGGAAGTGTGGCTTTTTCGGATCGACGCGCACCACGGCGTCACCGCCGACCACTTCAAGTAGGTTCTCTTCGAAAGGCCCGACCATCCAACCCTCCGCCGCGACGGAGCGCGCCCGACAGATGCGGAGGATGGCAAGCACCGAGCCGATCGCGTCGCCATCGGGCTTTGAATGTGTCGTGACAAGGACGCGCTTGGCCGCCTGCACACGAGACGCAACTTCCGCAAGCGAGCAGTTCGTTTCGTAACAGAAGGTGGTGACGGGAGGCGAAACAGTCATGAGGGAGTCACTCCGCGAGACGAGGTGGCAAACTCAACAATCCTCGCTCGGTCAAGCTCCATTTGGTCGAGCAGGGCCTCAAGGGTGTCAAAGCGTACCTGCGAGCGAAGGCGTTCGCGCAGTTCAATCTCGATCGTCCAGCCGTACGCATCGAGCGGAAGTTGTAACGGTCGGCCGTCGGCGTCCAGGAGCGTGGTTTCAACGGTTGTCCCAGTGCCATCAAAGGTTGGCTTACTGCCAACGGAGATTGCCGCGATCGCGTGGCGTCCGACCTCCACTTCGCCTATCCGCTGCCCGACGCGCGCAAATCCCGCGTACACACCATCCGCAGGCAACAGGAGTTGATGCCGCGCAAACTGATTCGCGTCAAGATTCGCCGTGGGCCAACCGATCGTTCTCCCCCGCTGATCGCCTTTGCAAACTTCCGCGCGAAGCGTGAAGGCGCGTCCGAGGATCCGGCGCGCATCGCCAACATTTCCCGCACGAAGCAACTCACGAATCTTGCCCGATCTCGCTTCAACCATGCCGCCATTTGCCATCGCGACGAGCACGCTCGGCACCTCAACAACCTCAAACCCAAGCCGAGTACCCAAGGCACGCAGGAGCTCCATCGAGCCCTCTCTCCCTCGCCCAAACCGGAAATCGCTGCCTTCGACGATTCGATCGAAGTGGAGGCGTTGGTGAAGATCGGTGATGAATCGCTCTCCGCTAAGTCCGAGAAGTTCTTTCGTTGGACGGATCAGCTCGACTCGTGTCGCACCGTGGCGATGGAGCTCCAGCACCCGATCTGACGCGCTCTGCAGCCTCTCGAGCTTGAAAGTGGGGTCGAGAACCGAGATCGGTGGTGGATCGAAGGTGACGACCTCGACTCGATCGAGCCCGATATTCGCATCTCGGCCGACCTCGGAACGATTGGCAGCCGCCCTGAGAAGGGCTTGATGCCCGAGGTGGACTCCATCGAAGTTGCCGAGAATGATCGAGTGCATGACAATGACCGCTTCCCTCTCACCGCCCCTCCGAGGGGCAGCAAGTGGCTCTACAGCATATGACCAGTGAACTTGGAACGCGGACCACGAACGACGCCTCGAACCTCGTGGATGAACTCGTTTCGAGTTTTCGATCCACCGCGGAGCGGGTTGGACCGTGGTTCATCTCGCAAATGCCGCAGATGTATTTTCAGGACACGGATCGCGCGAGTCAACTCGCACATCTCCGCGCGATCATCGCCGCAAAGGCGTCTGGGCGTCCGATCGACCTCACGCTCAAGAGCGAAGACGGGCGACAACTCACGCTCATCAAGAGCACGAATCGACCGGGAGTGCTCGCTGAACTCGTCGCGCAGTTGCCGCTCGACCAATCGCTTCGCGCCGCGAAGATTCATTCCTCCTTCGACGGAACCCTCGTCCTTGACACCTTTGTCTTCGGCGAACCAGAGCCGTTTGATTGCCGCGACGAAAGGCAATCCGCGAAACTCACCGAGACGATTCGCTACGCCAAGGAGCACAAGCTCGACTGGACTCCTGACCAAATCTCGAACTACTTCGCGGGTTGCTCAGCGGAGTATGTGTTGACTTGCACGCCGCTGCGCGTGGCCGCCCACTGGAAGCTGTTCAGTCGCGTTTCGGGCAGCGACGGCACGGTCGTCGAGCTTGAATCGGAATCGCATCCGACAATGAGCCGCATCGTGATCGTGGTGGAAAACGCTCGCACACGCACGATGCTCGAACGATCGGCGCGCATTCTGGCACGGCACAGTATCTCCATCCACCGCGCGTACCTCGATATCGTGCGCGATGGGAAGGATGGATCGGTCACTTTCGTGGGATTCGTCGTCGGTGGGCCTGAGGGAACGGCGGTTCGCAAAGACTCTCCACTCTGGGCGGCTGTCGCGCGAGATCTGCGTCGCATCAAGTGGATCGACGGCCGGGCGTTGGCATTCTGCGATCGACACAACATCCTCACAAGCGAAGAGGCAGAAGTGCTTGTGGGACTGTGCCACCTCGCACAACAGGTGCTCTGCCCGCAGAATCGATTCCTCTGGACACGCGAGCGCATCCTCGGGTTCGCCGAAGAGTCGCTCGCGGTTTCACTCGAAATCGTTCGACTTTTCGTCGCGCGCTTTGATCCCAAGAATCCCCTCTCGGACCGCGATTACGCCGCGAGACGCTCCACGATTGAGTGCGACATCGTGCGCCAGCCGAGCGAGAATCACCGGCTCGCGCTGACGAAGATGCTCGAGGGCGTCGACTCGACGCTCCGTACCAATTTCTTCCTGCCCAATCGATTTGCGCTCTGCCTTCGCATCGATCCGGCCTATCTCGCCAACAGCGAGCGGCCCGAAAAACCCTACGCGACCTTCTTCGTGCATGGTCGCGAGTTCGACGGGTTCCACAACCGATTCCAAGACATCGCACGCGGTGGGCTTCGTGTCATTCGCACTTCAAGCCCAGCGCAACATGCTCGGGAGAGCGAGCGCTTGTTCGACGAGGTGTACGGACTTTCGTGGGCGCAACAACTCAAGAACAAGGATATTCCCGAAGGCGGCGCAAAGGCCGCGATCCTGCTTGAGCCCAACGCGACGATTGATCGATGCGTGAAAGCATTTGTCGACTCGATCCTCGACCTCATCGTGCAAACACCCGAAGTGAAACCGCTGATCGTGGATCGATTCGGCAAGGACGAGTTGATCTACCTCGGCCCGGATGAGAACATCACCCCTGCGCACATCGAGTGGATTGTCGAACGCGCCCGCCAGCGCGGCTACAGCATGCCGACGGCATTCATGAGTTCGAAGCCTGGCGCGGGCATCAATCACAAGGTCTACGGCGTCACGAGCGAAGGCGTCAATGTCTTTCTCGAAATCGCGCTCAAGGCGCGTGGGATTGATCCGAAGAAGCAACGGTTTACAGTGAAAATCACCGGCGGCCCCGATGGCGATGTCGCGGGCAACATGATGAACATCCTCGAGCGCGATTACGGCAAGAACGCCGTCATCGTGGGCGTTGCGGATGGCTCAGGTTCTGGCGAGGACCCTGAGGGGCTCGATCACGCGGAGCTCATTCGACTCTTTCACGCCGCACTTCCGATTGCGAGTTACGACCCGAAAAAACTTTCCGCGAAGGGGCGCGTCACACCAGTGGACGCTCCCGACGGTGCGCGACTTCGCAACACCTTGCACAACCGACTCGTCACCGATGCGTTCATTCCCGGCGGCGGCCGACCAGCCACCATCCACGAAGGAAACTGGCAGGAGTTCCTGACGACGGACGGCAAACCGAGCGCAATGGTCATCAGTGAAGGCGCCAATCTCTTCCTCACGCCTGCCGCACGCGAAGAACTTTCGAGTCGCGGCGCGACCATCATCAAGGACTCCAGTGCGAACAAGTGCGGCGTTATCTGCTCGAGCTATGAGATCAGCGCGTGCATGGTGCTGTCGGATGACGAGTTCCTCTCCATCAAGGACAGCTATGTCGCGCAGGTCATTGAGCGACTGCGCGAACTCGCTCGGGTCGAAGGCGAGTTCCTGATGCGGAGCGTGAAGACGCATCCGAGCCTGTCTCTGCCGAAGATTTCGGTCGAGCTCTCCAAGAAGATCAACACGACCGCGACTGCGATCGCAGCCGGCGTGCCGAATTGGAACGCCGCGGACCGCGCTCTCGCAAACGAGATGATTCGCGATCACCTTCCGCGTGTCCTGTTTGAGTTTGCGGGTGATCGTGTGTGGAAATCACTGCCGCAGTCGTATCAGACTTGGATCATCGCGAATCGACTCGCAAGTTCCATCGCGTATCGAGAAGGAATGGACTTCTTCGACGGACTTGCGCCCGCGGAAGTTTCCGATCTCGCGCTCCGCTACATGAAGAGCGATCTGCGCAACCGCGAAGTCGTCGCGAAAGTTCGTGCGTCCACGCTCGCTGACAAAGAACAGGTTGCCGCGCTCCTCGAACGAGGTGGGGCGAGAGCAGGGCTAGCTTGACGCGAGGCCAGATCGCTGCAATAGGTTGAGCGCTCGCGCAAGTTACTTCCAGCGCAACTCCGCAAAAACCTGCGCTCGCTTTGGAATGCGCCGGGGCGCGTGCATCGCCACCAGCGCATAACGGGCTCCGTGCGTCGGACGCACCCATTCGCAGCGCGGTGGACATTTGGCTCAGTACGGCGGATTCGTTCGAGCGATTATGAATCCCACCAAGGCTTCGCGGCTTGTTCGTGAATGATCGCCTCTTGCAGGAAGAAGACCGCTCGTTCGAGTCCCTCTTCCACGCTCATGAGCGGGTCTTCATGCTCAATGGAGAGCACATGGTCATAGCCATGTCGTCGCAGCATCGAGACGAACGGCTTCCAAAACTCATGGCCATGACCATATCCACAAGTGCGGAAGGTCCACGCGCGTTTGTGCAAGTCGCTGTAGGGTCGCGCGTCGAGGTAGCCGTTGACCTTTCCTTCGTGCGTCGCAAGTTCCGTGTCCTTCGCGTGACAGTAGAAAAGTAGACCCGCTTCGCCGAGCACGCGCGCCGCTTCGACGGGGTCGATGCCCTGCCAAAAGAAGTGACTCGGATCAAGGTTCGCGCCGAGCACCGGCGTTCCCTTCAATCCCGATGCTTTCATCGATGCCTCACTCAATCGAATGATTGTGTCGGGGTTGTAGACGCAGAACCCAGGATGCGCCTCCCACGCGACGCGCACACCGTGCGTACTCGCAAGCCTCGATTGCGCACTCCAGTAGGGAATGAGCACCTTGTTCCACTGATAGTCGAGCACATCGCGGTACTCCGTCGGCCACGCACAGGTCACCCAGTTGGGCTGTTTGTCCGTCTTCGATCCGCCCGGGCATCCGCTGAAGGTAATGACGATGTCCGTTCCCAAGATCGGCGCGAGTTTGATCGCGTTGACAAAGTCACGATGGTGCGTGCCGGCAAGTTTCTTGTCCGGATGCACGGTGTTTCCGTGCACCGCAAGACCCGAGAGCACTAAGCCGGAATCCTTCAACAAACCACGGATCCGGTCTTGTTCCCGCTTACTCGCGAGCACCTTCGCAGGGTCAAAGAACCCCTTCCCTGGATAACCACCCACCGGTAACTCGATCGCTTCGAGCCCAATCTCGCGGCAATACTCGAGCACCTCCTCAAGTTTGCGTCCGTTGAAAAGCGCAGCCATTACACCAAGAAGCATGATCTAGACCTCGAGAAAAGTGGTCGTAGGAACTCCAACGGACTCGTCGTGCGAACGCTACCAAATCCACGCGGGATACGCGTTGCGCCGCGACACGAAGATCGCGACAATCCCGACCATGCGTCTTGCTTCGGCCTCGCTCAACTTCCATCCGACACTCGCGCGTCTGCTCTGCGCGTGCGCGGCCGTCAGCCTCGGTCCTCGTGCCCACGCCGCCGCGGATCCGCCCGTCACCCCTCCTGCCGCCGCACCAGCTCCAGCGACACCTCCCGCGCAATCCCCGCCTCCTCCTGACGCGCCTCCTCTGCGACCAGCGCCACCGAGCACGCTCGACGAACAAGTGATTGGGTCGGACCCCTACGCCGTCAAGAACGGCGCACGCGTGCATGTGATTGTCGACCGCTTCAGCGAGTTTGGAGGAACGATCGTTTCTCAGACTGCGGAGGAACTTGCGCTCAAAGAGCCGAGCGGGCGCATGCGCACAATTCTCAAGGCACGCATTTTCGAACTCGTCCCTCTTCTCGACGAACCTTCGAAAACGCGCGTCGAGACAGAGTTCCGAGATGGCCGTCGACAAATCGGCCTGCTCATTGACGATGGGTTTGAACATCTGACGCTCGAGATCGGCGGGATCTCCACGACATTCAAGCGCGAACTCGTCATGCGCACGATTGCGATTCCCACTGACGAAGAACTCTATCAACGCGCGAAAATCGCGATCGAACCCGATCAGTATGGCGCGCGCTTCGGGCTGTGCGTATGGCTCCACGAGCGCAAGATGTATGAGGAGTGCGAGGCGGAACTGCGATCACTTCTCGAGGCCACCGAACACTACGACGCAAAGCAATTGCTCGTCGAAGTCAGGGCGCAACTCAAACTCGCCGCCGAGACGAGCGCGCGCAACGCGACGGCGCAGACAGAAGAAGACGAAGGCGACGCGGCAAGTTCCGAGCCAGAAACACCGAGCAATCCTCGCGATCGCGCAGTGGATCAGATGAAGGGCCGCGTGCTCACCGCCGATGAGGTCAATCTCATTCGCGTTTACGAGATGGATCTCGCCAAGCCCCCGAAGGTTGAAGTCGATCACTCTCTCATCCGCGCGGTGTTTGAGAAGTACGCGACGGATGCGCTCGTGCCAAGCACCCAAGAGGGGCGTGAGCTTTGGTTCTCCAAGGAGCCGATTGAGTTCGTGAAACTCCTCTTCGCACTCAAGGCGCGGGAGTTCTATCCACGCATCGAAGTCCGCACGGAACCGCATTCGCTCAATGTCTTCCGAACGAAGATTCACAATGCTTGGCTCATCAACAACTGCGCGACCAGCCGCTGCCACGGCGGAGTTGACGCGGGCCGATTTTTTCTGCACACGCGAGATTGGAAGAACTCCAAGACGCGCTATACCAACCTCCTCCTGCTCGAACGGAGCTCCATCGACGGTCGTCCATTGATTGACTTCGACGATCCCTCCATGAGCCTCCTCTATCAGATGGCACTGCCGCGCACTGAGGCTCGGATCGCGCATCCCGCGGTGCGTGGTTGGGAGCCGGTCTTCACGCCAGGTCGCCGCGCACTGGCCGATGAATTCTTGCTCTGGGCGCGCGATATGCGGCATCCTCGACCGAGTTACCCCATCGAGTACGACCCGCCGCGCTTGCGGGAACGAACCTCGAGTGGGACGACCGGCAACGATCGCTGAGCACCCGCGTCCCAAGCCTCTCCTCTTGTACACTTCGCGACTCGCGTTGTCCGCGCTCCCGGCGCGGTCGACCATTGAGGCGTTGAAACTTAGCCATGCCAAACTCACTCCACCTTCGCTCGTTCCAATCCCTGCGCCCGTTCACTGCGGTGCTTCCTCGAATCCTCGCAGCGGGCTTGCTTGGCGGCGCTTCACTCTTGGGTGGATGCAGCGACGAAACCGTCACGAAGTCCCACTCGTTTGATGTGGCGTTTCAAGCAGCCGCGAAGGAAGCGCTCGCAACGACCGACGCGTTCAGCACCGACCCGAGCCAGACCGCGCTCACGCGACTGACGAGCCTGGCTGGAGAGTTGAAGTCGCTCACTGGCGCGACCCAGAGCCAGACCGACGCCGCTCGTGCTCTCGCAGCAAGTCTCTATCGCAAGATCGGCGCTGCGCAGTTTGCACGCGCGCGCGGCATCGAACAAGACGAGTGCACCGCCCGTGCCGTCGCGCTCGCGCTCGCTGATTCCGCTGCACGACTTGAGGGCCTCGCGACGGGATTCGAAAACGCCGACATCGACGCAAATCGCGCAGACCCAGAGGCGCTCCGAGATGATCACAGCGCCCGCGGCCAGACCATTCGCGCCGTCGCAGCGCAAGGGGCCGCGCAACTCACTGAGCTCGAACGACAGATCGAAGCCATGCACGCGAGCGTCGGCCGACTCGAGACAGACGCTGCCGTGCTCTTGCTGAAGGCTCGTCAATCCGGCGCCACCGCGGGGTACCCATTCGTCGCGGAGGCAGCGCGCCTCACCGCCGATGCCTCCGCGATGAAGGTGTCGATGTCCGCGATCGTCGCACAGCTCGATGCAGCCGCTCCGCTGGTGCAACTCGCGTCGCTCTCGGGCGAAACCTCAACGGCAATCGCCGATGCGGCCGAGTCGCAACTCGATCAGCTGTCGAAGTTGGAAGGCGCGCTCGACGCGCAAGCAAAGTCTGCGAGGGAGTTGTCGGGAAGGATGCGCGACAGCGCGATCGCGACACTCGCGCAAATCGACGCTGAACGCGCCGGCCCACTCGCGGACACATACACCGCCGCGTCCGACGCGCTCGACCAATCCGCAACCCTCGCCCGTGGCGGAAGCAGCAACGACGCACTCGCGATGGAGATTCACATCGAGCGCGCGCAAATCATGCTCTCGGCGCTTCGCGGCATGACCGATCAAGCGCGCGAGTATGCGATGCTCTCGAATACGGGCACGCTCTTTGGCGGCGAAGCGAGATTCGCGACGCAAGTCAATGCGCTCAAGGCCGACGCAGAAACTCGTATCACGGCACTCCGCGAACAACTTCTGGCCGGCATCGATGCCACGCAGTCGCTCGGTGAAGACGCGCAGTCCGTCGCGACGAAGAAGTGGTTCGAGGACGCGAAGAAGAGCGCCGACGCGCTCAATGTCGACACGCTCTTTGCGCCACCTGCGCCCATCGCGGTTGCTTCACCTGCAACGACGCCAAAGGCCACGGCCGCGAAACCTTCCGCCCTCGGCAGCGGTAGCGCTGGCGCGAGCGGTTTCCCCACGCCGGCTGACCTCGCGGCTGCACTCAATGCAAGCCGCGTCGATCCAAAGGCTGACCCGACAAAGGTCTTCTCTGCGAGCAGCGCTGGCGGAAAGGCGATGCTGAGCGTGTTGAGCC
>SXGR01402757.1_pt1 | contig 38851 bp, 46 predicted proteins | sample 3174711 | NCBI WGS metagenome assembly SXGR01 (sample SAMN11356860, study PRJNA531348) | freshwater metagenome | isolation source: freshwater sample F1-60 | place: China: Fuxian Lake, Yuxi | collected 2017-12-25
ACAACATCTGCATTATTAACTACCTTCAATTCACTTCCACTTATTATACTTCCACTTATATTTGAACCAGTTATATTTCCACCTACTTTTAACCAACCAACAACATCTGCATTATTAACTACCTTCAATTCACTTCCACTTATTGTTTGTGATGCACTTATATTTATAAATGATACATCATTAGTTCCAAATTTAGTAATATTAGTAGTTGCATTAATGCTAAAATATGGATTTAATAAACTTGTATCATTATCATCTATTCTAAAATTTGGACCTATTCTAATAGCAGAATTATCATTAGTAAAATATAAGTCTTTATCAATATAACAATAACCTCCAATATCTACATCATTTAAAATATTTAAACTATTAGCCTGTATATTATTAATAACTAATAAATCTTTTGATTCTAAATTTTCAACTTTTAAATCACTATCTGTATCATTTATTTTTATATATGATTGTTCATTAGAATGAATAAATATTCCTTTCTGACTTATGCTAGTAACTGGTTCATAAGTTTCAATTGTAAATATATCTAAATTAAATGAACTCATTATCCTGTCGCCAATATTTTAAATATACTAGAACTAAATAAAAATGTAATATTTTCATTATAATTTGGAGTTTTATAAAAATAATAAAATTTATCCCATATTTTTTTATTTTCAAAAATTTCTCCATTAAATATACTAGCAGATTTATTAGATATATTACTTAAATTAATTTCAAATATATTTTTATTTATATTACTTAAATTTGAAGCTGACAATATTTTAAATATTGTGTTTTGATATGATATATTATGGCTAGAACTATAATAAAATTGAAATTTATAATTTTTATTAGCCGCTAAATTAAAAGATTTTGTAATATAATTTTCAATTTTTAAAGTATTTGACCCACTAATTTTCATAGAAAAATATGATGCACCATTATTTTCTACAGGATATGAATTAATAATTTGTACTCCTGATTTACTTACAGATGTGTTAGATGTGTTACTAATATACCATCCACTATTATTCCCTGATACTGATTCTCCTGAACTTTCAAAAGTATCATATGTTATAGAACTAGAAATTCCATAATTTCCATAAAATCCACTTTGTGTTAAAATTCCTAAAAATAATCTTTCAGAGTTACTTGACTTAAAAGACATTTTAGAATTATTTGTATCTGAAATAATTTCTACATCATTATTATATAATTTTGTATTATCTATATTCCAACCACCAACTTTTCCTCCAGTAAACAATACACTACTACCTGTTATATCTCCACTTGCTTTAACATTAAATTTACTAGATGATATAAAATAGCTATTACCAGTTGCTGAACCACTTATTAAGAATGTATTAGTAAAAAATGCATCTTCATTTATATTAAATCCAGCTATAGATGCTGATGTAAATTTTGCATATCCTTCTGATGTAATCTGTGCCTTATATGGAGGTCCACTAGATGGTGTAGATATACTATTAGCTGATAAATCAGCTTGTATTATCACATCTCCATTTGGTTTTAAATGAAATTTACTACTACTTATTTCAATATTATTATTAGAACCACTTATAAACTGTAATGTTTTATTGCCAACAAAAAATGTTTTTGCTCTAATATCTAATAAAGAAGGATTTGTTTTAAATCTAAAATACGACTCAGAATTACCTACCAACTCAATACCAATACCTTTATAATCATCACCACTATTAGTCAATAAATTACTAGAACCTGAATAAATTATAAAACCAGCACTACCTGAACCATTTGATGCTGACGTAAATCCAGTATATCCAATAGATCTAATAAAACCAGATGATACTCCAGACATTTCTATACCTGAACCAATAGTATTTCCTATAAAAATTGTTCCAGGTATTAAATTATTATTACCTTGAATAACATCATTTTCTCCATCAAATTTAACATCTGATAAATCTAATTCTACATTACTTGATATTCCGTCTGAATTATAAAATTTAAATTTAAAATCTAATCTTTCATTTATTTGATTTTGTAAAGCATCTTTTATAGGAACTCTACAAATAAATGTATTTGGTGAATAACCTAATAAATTTCTTTGTTTTAAAGATAAATTAGATATTGTAAATTCTCCTTTATTTACAAAAAATATTATTTTACCTTTTCCTTCTATATCTGAATTAAAATTTAATAGAATATTTTCAAAATTTTTTATACTTTCGTTTTTATTTAGATAAAATTTTCCTAAAAATTTTCCAAAAATATAATTATCATTTACGTTATAGTTTAAATTATATAATTTCTTTTTAAGAGTATTTTCTACATTTTTTATATTTGAAAAAGCAGAACCTGAACCATATATTTCAAAAAATGTTTCTTCATTAGAGGTATTTTTTATAATTAAATTAAAATTTAAAGAATATGTTTCATCTTTATCAAAATCTATTTCTTTATTTACTATTATTTTAGAATATTTTATATTTGAATAATCTATACTATTACTTACAAATAAAGAATTTAAATAATATTCTGAAGAATGAGTTAAAATTAAATTATTATTAATTAAATTAGTTATTCCTTCATAATATGATCCAGAAAAATTTAATATAACATCTTCATTTTTTTCTAATATACCTATATTTTTATTAAAATCTTCTTGAAATAATTCATTATCTGAAATTTTTTGTGTAGATATTAATTTATATCCTACATCTTGCAATCCTTTAGATTTAGTATATATTTCTATTTTTTCTAAATTTCCAGAATATATTTTTAATTTACTTAATCTTATTTTAGCAAAAGATTTTACTTTTTCTGTGCTTTTTAAAGCTACAGGATTATTATATTTTATTTTAAAAGGAGAATTTTTAAAAGAAGGTATTTCTATTTTTGTAGTATTTGTAGAATTTCCTATTCTTATTTCTGGTTTATATATATCATATAATATTATTTCATTATTATTTTTTACTTCTTCTATTTTAGTAAAATATGATTTATTTATTATAGTATAACTTATTTCCCCATTTTGAAATTCTTTGTTTATTTCAGTATTTGAATCTGGATTACTACATGAAAATTCAGAATTAATCATACTTGAAATAAAATTACTTCCTGAAGTTTTTTTAATTGAACCTTTTATTATAGTATAAGGCGGATCTTCAGAAATATTTTTATAATCTCCAATAATATTATCATATTGAGTAGAAAAACCAACAATCTGTTGTATTTTTTCATAAGAACCACTAAACTCAGTTTCAGTTGTTAATCCACTATCATATGATTGAGACATATACTGTGTAGTTACTTCTTGTATATTTACTTTAGGCTCTTCAAAAAAATACAATAAAGATTTATTAACAGATGATTTGTTAATATTTATGTTTCTTTTCCACCTAACATTATAAACACCTTTCCATTCAGAAGGTACATTTTCTAATTCTCCTACAATTACTATTTTCCCAGTTCCATTTGAAATATCATTATATACATGAGTAGAAATAGCTAAACTTGTATCTGGATAATACACATACCCATAATAAAACGGATTTGAAACTAATTTTAATTCATTCTTTATATACTCAAAAGAATAATCCGCATTAGGAAAATCAACAAATATAGGATTTCCATTACTATCTAATATCTCTATCTTAATCTCAGTCCCTATTTTTAATATAGGAACAAATTCAGAATCATTTAAATTAACAGAAGATTGAACAGGATTTATAAAAAACGAATGCTTTCCTACAGAAAATACACTAGGCAACCCTGTTACATTAAACACACTAGAATTTACATCAGTATCTTCATAAAATACATCTATTTGATCTAAACCTAACTTATCTGTATAAAACTTAATTCTTGGTGAATCTACATGCAATTTATTTTCCTTTTTATAATAATAAATATAAAAACTTATGTTTTTTTGTTAAATTTTATATAATAAATTGAAATAAATTATATTTATTTAAAAAAGGAAGAAAAAAATGGAAAATAATAATTATAAACCAGTACAATTACCTATAAATTCGTTTAATAAATTAAAAGAATATTGTGATAAAAATGGATTTAAGATGGGAAAATTTTTAGAAAAAATTATAGAAAAAAATTGTAATATTCCTAAAGAAAATAAAATATTATATGTAAAAAATAATAATTAGTTATATTTTATAACAGAATAATTGTTTATTTTTTCTATTTCTATATAATTATCAACTATTTCTTTTAATTTATTTATATGTGATATTACTAAAATAAAATCAAATCTTGTCTTTAAAAAATCAAAAAATGAATCTAAAGAATTTAAATTATTTTCATCTAATACACCAAAACCTTCATCTATTATTAAAAAATTAGGTTTTGGTAAATTAGAAATATCTAATAAAGCTATTTTTATACATAATGTTGAAATAAATTTTTCCATCCCACTACCCAACTCAATAGACCATTTATTTACTTCATTATATACAATATCTATATTTACATCATTATCTAATAAACTAAATTTTAAATAAAAATTAGAAAATAATTTTAAAATACTATTAACCTCTTCTTCTAAAAATGGTATTATATTTTGTAATAAATAATATGAAATTCCATCTCTATGTATTGATTTTACATATATTTCATATATATTATATTTCTTTTCTAATAATTCATATTCTTTAATATTATTTTCTATAGAATTTATATTATTTTTACATATAATTATATTTGAATTACAATTATTAATTTTTTTCTGAATATTTTCTAAATTATTTTTTTCTATTAATAATTTTCCTTTTAAACTTTTTATTCTTTCATTTATTTTTTCATTTTCTTGTATCAATAACTTCTCTTCTTCAAATAACCTTATATCATTATCTAAATAATCTATCTTTCTTTTATTATCTTCTTTTATAGTTCTATAATTTAATAAATTATTCTTTACATCTATTATTGCACTCTTTATTTTTAATAACCTATTCTTTGAATCATTATATTCTTTATAATTTTCATAATATACTTTATTTAAATCTGCATCTTTAAAAGAAATTAAATTATTTATACCTATTAACTTTTTTTCTAATTCTTTTATTGTTTCTTTAGTTTCTATGGCATCTCTTACAAATATATTATTTATACAATATTTACAATTTGGATCATATTCATGCTTACTTAATTTATCTAATTTATCTAAACTATTTTTTAAATTATTATCTAATTTACTTTTTTCCTTTTCTAAATCTACATAATAATTCTTCTTTAATATATAATCATTATATTTCCTTTCTACTTCATCATTCTCATATTGTAAAATTAAACCCTCAACATTTGATAAACTATCCTCACCTCTCTGTAATAATAATTCAGACTCTTTTATACTTTCCTCATTTTTACCAAAATTAAAAGTTATTTCCTTTCTTCTATTTAATAATATTTCTAAATCTAAATTTTTTGAAACTATTTTATTTAATTTCAAACTCTCTTGTAAAATATTTTCATTTAATTTATCAAAACTTTCCTTTATTAAAATAAATTCTTTATTAAAATTTAATAAATCTAAACTATGTATTTCTAAATTTTTATTCTCATCTTTTAGCAAATCATAAAAATTCTTTGACTTGAAACTATTAAATATCGACTTCAATTCTTTAAAATCTTCTATAACTATATTATATAATTTATCAAATATATCTATATTTAAAAAAGAATATAATATGTTTTTTCGTGTTGATTGCTTCTGATCTATAAAAGAAGATATAACATTTTGTGTAGTAATACTAGTCATTAAAAATGTATCAAATTCACCTAAATAATTTTTAATATTACTATTAGTACTTATCCTATCTAATCCATTTAAAATTACCTTCTCATCATTATCAATAGTACTAAAATTAGTATTATATTTTATAGAATTACTTTTAGATATCCTTTTACCTTTTTTTTCTATAAAAAATTCCTGACCATCAACATCAAAATCAACAATACAAGAAAAAATATTCTTACTATTATTAATTATATCTCCACCTTTTACTACCCTAGAAGTTTTATCAAATAAACAATATAACAATGAATCTAATAAAGAAGATTTACCTGAAGCATTATTTCCAAATAAACCTATAACACCACCAAACTTACTAAAATCTACAACATTATTATCTGAATATGAAAACATATTAGAAAATTCTAACCTCTTTAACTTCCAACTATGCGATAAACTTACACTATTAACAGATAAGTCATTATTATATTTTTTATTTAAATTACATATATCTTCTAATAAATTATTATCTATATCTTCATAAATACTTTTTATATATTTTTTTAATAAATTATTTTGAGAATCTATATTGTAAACATCAAATAAATTAACTTTATTAACTACATTATTACTATCTACATTATTCTTAACTTTAGAAAAATGTATATTACTAATATCATAACTATTCTTTAAATTTGACTCTATCTTATCTAAATCTGATAAATTTGTTCCATAATGAATAACTCTTAAATTAACAATTTTATTTTTCATTATTTCTAAATCTCCACTTATTACACCAGCATCAACATATATAGTATGGAAAATATAAACATTATCTACAGGAATAAATTCACAACTATTATTTTCTACATCCCACTTCAATATACCATGAGACAAACTTTCACCAAAATTTTGCTGTATCAAACTTCCAGCATACCACATCTCTGGTGTACATAATTCCTTATTATAACTAGATATTCTTTGACACTTATGTATATCTCCCAACAAAACAATATCAAACCCTTTAAAATAAGATCTATCTAAACTATAATCACAAACTCCAATATCATTGTATAATGAATAACCCTCAACTGAACCATGATATATAGCCAACTTCTTATAATTATCTTCTATATTACTAGACAAAATATAATTAGATTTATTATCTAATATTGAAAAATTAGAAATACATATATTATCAAAATAATATAAACCAGACCTATCTAAAAAAATTAAATTATCATTATATATATTATGAATAATAGGAGAAATAGAATCCAACCTATTTCTATTATTTAAATTTAAATCATGATTACCCAATATAACTATAGTTTTAGAAATATTAGACAATTTTTTAAAAAAATCAAAAATAATATCAACAGATTCTGGACTTAACTCTACTTTTTTATCTAATATATCTCCAGATACAACTATTAAACTATCAATAGAATCTGTATTTATAATATTATAAAGATTATCAAAAACTCTTTTATACTCATCCTCCCTACCATATAACCTAATATGAACATCAGATATATGATATATCTTTTTTATCACAACTATACTCCTCTCTTGTATAAAATATCAACTATCTCAATCACAGAATTATATAACTCATTATTTATATTCCTTTCTCCAAGATGCTTTATCAACCATTTTGGAGACATCATCCTATGCGAAGGTATATCAAATTTACCATCCAACAACATCCTTTTTAAAATAGAAAATAAATCTTTATTATTCTTTTCATCTAAATTATTATTCATATAACTTTCTTTTTATAAAATCATAAAAATTTAATTTATTAGAATTATATATAATTTTATTCATATTATTAAATCCTATAAAAGAAGGATCTTTTTCTTTTATATCTACTATATAAACATTAATATTATTATTTAACATAAATATCTCATTTGCTAATCTTAAACTATCTTTTTTTGCATCTATATCCAAACACAAATATATATTACTAACATTCTTTTCTATAATTTTTAATTTTAATTTTTTTGATAAATTCTTTCCCAATAAAGGAATAACATTTCGTCTAATAGAAATTGCATCAAAAACGCCCTCACATAAAACTATAGGATAATTCCAATTTATAAAAAATTCAAAAAATATAACATCCTTTGAAATAGACGGATTCTTATACTTAAAATAATTATCTAAATAAGTTCTGGAAACAAAATAATTTAATACTCCTCTTTCATCATAAGAAGGAATTATAACTCTTCCAATATATTCTCCCTCTTCACAATAACCTATATTATATTTTAATATATCATTTTCAAAAATATTTCTATTATTTAAATATTTTATAACTTTTATATATTCTTTACTATTATTTTTATTATTTAAGGAAATAAACTCTTTAGGCAAGTAAAATTCTTCATTATTTACATTATTAGGTAATATATTACTTTCACTTGTATAATTTTTTACTAAATCTAATGTTAATTTATCTATTTTACAATATTTCTTTAATAAATTAACAAAATTATTCCCTTTTATATCACATACCCAACAATGATAACAAAAATTATCTAAATTTATTGATAACTTCTTTTTTCTATGACGACAATTTACACAATAAAATGTTAATTGACTATTATTAGAAGGAGCTTCTTTATAATCCCCCAAATATCTCTTCAATATCTCTAAAATTTCATACCTTTCCAAATTTTTTCTATATATTTTACCTACAATATACAAAAAATTTTTTAAATATCCAAATCTATTTTTTTATTCTTTAAAATATTTAAAAATACTTCTAAATCTAAACATACATAAACTTTTGACCTATTTCTCTTAAATACTAACAAAGAATTTGTATTACCTTTACAATTATTTTCAGATTGCTCCAAAGATTTCCAAATATTTAACTTTTCTTGATTTTTACACTCAACAGAAAACGGAAATATATTAGCAGCAAACGGAGACAAATGTATATCTACTCCTTGTTCACCCATTATGGCTACTTTTACATCTTCTTCTTTTAAATTTTGAAAGTTCTCTAATATTTTATCCCTAACTTCATTCTGTAACCTTCTTCCCTTGTTTTTACAACTTCTTGTTAGCATATTTATATATCAAAATTAATAACAAACTTTAAAGGTATTTCTAAATTTGAAAAAATTGGTTTTTTAAATTTTCCTATAAATAATAAATCATTATTTTCATTATATAAACCAAACGTTGTTATATATGGAGAAAATATTGATAAATTATTTTTTACTCCTTCTATTAAACTCATTGTAGGACCTTCATATAACGTTTTATTTAAACTAAAATTAAATTCATTCGGATCTTTAGTAAACTCTACTTTATATTCATTTATTTTAACAATAGATTTAAATGATAAAACATCATTATTGTTTGAAAATATAGTATCTGAATATTTATTTAATACTATTACTCCATGTTTATAAAATACATTACCTACAACATTTTGATTGTATGGTTCTCTATATAATGAATCTATTTCTGTGCCATTTAAAGCTTTATTATATATCATAAATCTATCTAAAGAACCTGATAAATAATTATTATAATGAACATTATCTTTACCAAAAGACATACTATCTTCAAATTTAGACCAAAATTCATATAACCTATTAGATGGTATATAAACTTCATTATCTTTAAGAGAATCTATATATATCTCAAATTTTGAACTAGTTTTTTGAATTAAAATATGATGAAATTTATTATCATTTAAAGACTTTGCTGAAAATAAATTTATATATGGATAATTAGAATCTAATGTAGAATTACCTCTTAAATAGTGTAATTTACCAACTCTACTTGGATTTCCCATACTTTGATAAGGAGTTGGTATAAATGATTCTGTGGTATATCCAGATGGTATTTCTTCTAATTGTGACCCAAAAATATTAATACTACTAGTACCTATAGAACTAGTATTCCATTGAGTAGCATAAAATACAAATATACTAGATGAAGCAAAATTTACTCCACTAATTGGTGCACTACCTGTAGGTGGAACTGTAAAATTAGCATATGCACGCCTCCAACTTCCTGTAAAATTAAAACTAGAAGTATATACACTTTTATTATAAAAAGTATGACTACCAAATGGGTCTAAAATATAATGTCCAAGATAATCATTATTTGTATTAGTTTCTGAATTTTGCTTTACTTGGAAAATATCTTTAGTATTACTTAAAGATGAAGTATAACTTATATCAAAAGCACTATCATAATAAACATAAACACTCCAACAATAGGATTTACTTGGTTTTAAAGAAATATTAAAATTTTCATCATAACTAGGATTAGTTCCCTCAACATTTAAACTACAAGTTAGCTTCAAACCAAACCTTATTGGATATCCATCAACGTTTGCTACTATTTTTGTGGAATTATATTCTCCAAATGGATTTTTAATATTAGTAACATTATGTGTAATTGAAGAATAATGATTTACATATGTATATCCTTTATCACTATTAAAAATATGATTTTTATATATATCCCTATTACTAACATTTGGGAAAAAAACAGAAGCACTATGATTATATGTTACTAATCCATTAGAAATATATTTAGTAAAGTTTTTTCTCTCAGAAGCCTTTGAAAAAATTGGATTAAAACTTATTAAATTACTACTTGTTGGATGATTATAATTATTAGACTGAGATAATGGCAATTTTAACCAAAATGAATAAGCAAAATCATTTAATTTAAAATTTAACTCATTTTTATCTTCAACTTTTCCATAAGAACTACTACCATTAAAAATTAAATTATATAATAAACTATTATCATATCCTATTCTTCCATTATAAAAATTAAATTTATATTTTCCATATATTCTATTTACAAATTCAAATAAATTATTATTAGAATTTAAATAAAGTAATCCTTCATCAAATAACCACGAAGAAACTAAATTATCAGTTAATAAATAACTAATTTCTTCACCAAATTCAAAACTTTCAATATATGTAGAACCTATTGCATTACTATAATTACAAATAAATAAAGGTCTGAAATATGCTACATTTTTATGAGCTTTACCATTTGTATTATTTGTAGAAAAAGACGTTCCATATGGATTGCCATAACCAGTTAAGTATCCAGTAAAAATTGTATAATCTGGATCTAAATGATAACCAGAAGCTACTATATAATGTTGACTACTAAAAGATTGAGATCCTAAATAATTTACAAAATTATTATTAACATCTACACCTTCAAATCCAGCATAAAAATACCCTAAACCAGAATCCTTTGTTTTTCTAGCCTTTATTCTAAATTTATATCTTTTTGATGAATCATATTTAATATTTTTCTTATATACAAGCCATAATTGGTCTGGAGTAATATTATTTCCTACTTTTAACCCTTCAGATTCTATACTTACCTCTCCACCACCACTACGATTTTCCCATTCATCAAAAAAAGACGAAGTATTAGCATAATTTGAAAAAACTATTTTTGTATAATTATTATTATATTCATTTTTATCTAAAATAGTTCCAACCCCATCATCTAAATAATTACCCGTACTACAAGACAATATTAAAGAACCTGGTTTAATACCTTCACCAATTAAATCATTTGGTAAAAATATTACTTTATTTTCACCAGACAAATTTCTAAATAACCCTCTTTCATAATCATTTATAGAAAAATAAAAAGCAGAATTAGGACTATAAAATAAACTTTTTAATAAAAAATAATTATTATGTTTTTTTTCAAATTCTATTAAATTAAGATTATTTTTATCAAAATAAGAAGCAGTTTCTACACTTATACTATATGATTGAGTTTCGGAATATAATATATTCCATTCTTTAGTTGAATAAAATGGAATTATTTGAAAAGAATCTACTTTTTTTTGTATTATATTCATCTATAATCATCTTAATAATCTATTCTAACCTTTATTAATACTTCACTACCTGGTTCTTTAAATATAGGCTTACTAAGTTTTGCTACTGCTAATAATTCATTTAAATTATTATATAATCCAACTGTAGTAATATATGTTAAAGGTATTCCTCTTTTTTCTATACCATTTATTACTTTTGAACCTGTTACATAAGTAGGATTTGTGCTAAAATTAAAATCTTTATTTTTAACTCTAATGAAATAATAAGAAGAATTTAATTGCTCCTCATTTCTAAATGAGGCAGTTATAAATGTATTATAAAATGTTTCTATATTATTTGGTGATGTAGAATTACTATTCAAATTAAAATTAAACAATTTTGTATTAAGTTCTTCTCCGTTAAATAATAATAACCCTAATTCTGGATATACATGTCCATAGTAATGTGGATTAGATGAATTATATATAGTTACACCGTTACTATCTAATGTACCACTAACAATATAGTAATATTTTCTTCCATTACTTGTATATAATGGAGAATTTGAAACACTATCATCAACTAAAGTTAATTTATTTGTACCAGTTCCACTTATAATTAAATTCCAACTATTTACATCTATTTTATCTTTTAATACATTTCTTTTAAATATCATAGATGTTACATACCTTACATCTTTATTTTCATCAGATGATGCACTTTTAAATGTAAATAACTTATCAGAAGAATCTAACAATAAATTAGATAATTTAGAATATATAACTTTAGAAGGTTTTTCACTATCAGTATATGCAGACCCACTTCCATCATAATGACCATATGTTAAAGAAAATTGAACCTTTGAAGAAGAAGTATCATACACATCAACAAAATATGCTTTACTTGTATCTGTACTTGAAGTGTATAAATCACTTTTATGTAATGTTCCATCTCCATTTGAAAATAATCCACTAAAAACATTTTGTTGTAAAGTTAGTATATCTTCGCTAACTTCATTAGCTTCATTAAAAACAAAATTTGAATAAATATAAACATTTGGTGGTGATGATATAATTGCCATATTTTAACTCCTTAATTAGATTTCTTTGTTTCTATACTTAACACAAAATCTATACTTGCATTAGTTAAATTTCCAGTTATAGTAACTGGTATAGTATAAGTTGAACCTACATTTGATGTATCATAATTAAATGAAAAATTAAAATTTGTTCCATTTCTAGATATTTTACTTAAATCACTATCTATGTTATTACCTATATTCTCTCCATATATATCAGAATTGGTATCCGTAAATAATTTTGTATTTAATAATTCTGTCATAGATTTATGTATAATCATATGATAATTTTCAGTTATTGTAAAAAAATCATCCCTATTAACTCTATTAATTTTTGTACCCAATACAATTTGCGTATTATAATCTACACCTTTAACCTCAATTGATACCTTCCCATTATCAGATATAATAGATCCTCCCCCTCCACCATATTTAGCTTCTAAATATGGTAAATATATAGAATTTAATGTTGTTGTAATTGATGGAATACTAATTAATTTATATCTTAAAGCTTGTGATTCATCTACATTAGCTTCTAATATTGGTGTTTTTTCTATAACTGCCCCAAAATATTCACTTCCATTTGGATGATTTACATTATATAATGAATAATCTATTTCATCATCTCCCAATGCAAATTTAGTTATGTTTAAACCTACACCCTTAGATAAATATTCTCTACCTTTTTTTGTTAAAACTGCATCTACAGTTATTGTACTATTATTTAAATATGACATATTTTAAAACTCCTATTTTAATATAAATATAAATTTTTTTATTTTTTTATCATTCTACCTTTAATAAAGGTTTACCTTCTTCTTTATTAACTACTAAAATTTTCTTTCTATTTTTGTATATTGTTTCTACTGGATTATCATAATTTATAGTTCCTTCATAATTATTAAATTTAAATCTATTTATTGTATTATTTATATGATATTTATCATACACTAATTCACCTCTTTTTGAATAATTAGAAGGTATAAATGATTCTGTGGTATATCCAGATGGTATTTCTTCTAATTGTGAACCGAAAATATTAATACTACTGGTACCTATAGAACTAGTATTCCATTGAGTAGCATAAAATACAAATATACTAGATGAAGCAAAATTTACTCCACTAATTGGTGCACTACTAGTAGGTGGAACTGTAAAATTAGCATATACACGCCTCCAACTTCCTGTAAAACTAAAACTAGAAGTATATACACTTTTATTATAAAAAGTATGACTGCCAAATGGGTCTAAAATATAATATCCACGATAATCATTACTTGTATTAGTTTCTGAATTTTGCATTACTTGGAAAATATCTTTAGTATTGCCTAAAGAGGAAGTATAACTTATATCAAAAGCACTATCATAATAAATATAAACACTCCAACAATAGGATTTACTTGGTTTTAAAGAAATATTAAAATTTTCATCATAACTTGGATTAGTTCCCTCAACATTTAAACTACAAGTTAGCTTCAAACCAAACCTTATTGAATATCCATCAACGTTTGCTACTATTTTTGTGGAATTATATTCTCCAAATGGATTTTTAATATTAGTATCATTATGTGTAATTGAAGAATAATGTTTTACATATGTATATCCTTTATCACTATTATTAAGATAATTAATTGACCAATAAGCATTATTATATCTATCATCTACTCCAATTTTATATATTTTAGGCAATTTTTTAATATCTGATATAGGATTTATTTGAGTTTGTGTAGAACCTGAATATATCCAATCAAATCTATTTCTCTTTGATTTAAATGTATCAATGACTAAATCTCCATTAGAATTTATTACTTTAAAAGGATGATCTTGTCTATTTCCTATTAAATTTCCTTCTAATCTATCTTCTTTTAAATTTATTGAAGAAGTATATAAATTTATATATGTAGAATTAACATAATTTTTTTCTATATTTAATATACCAAATATATTTTTATATTCTGTACTAAATTTTACTAAATTATCATATTTTAATAAACCTTCTATATTTTTATAATCTGTATTAAAATTTACTAAATTATTATATTTTATTAAACTTTCTATATTTTCATAATTTAATTTAAAATTTATAAATTCATGATATTTTATTATAGTGTCTTTATTTAAAATTTCAGATTTATTTTGTTTTTTCCAAGAATAAATTTTATTTCTTTCTAATTTATTTTGTTCTATTTTTGCACCTATTTTATAATCTGTCTTATAGGGTATATTCTCTTCTATTAATTTAAAAAATGATAAATCAAAATATTTTATATAATTTATTAAATTAAATATATTAAAAGAACCTGTTAAATTAAATTTATCTATAAATATTTTTTTTAAATTATCTAAACTTTCATAATTATCTTTATAATAATCTCTATAATCTCCAACATAATTATCTATATCAAAATCATTTACAGATCTCATTAAATCTTTATTAAATATAGTATTTGTTGATAAATAAATAGATAATTTATTATCTATCTTTCCTAATAATTCTTTTGAACTTTTTAAAATTCTTGTATCTGGATTTAAATTTAAAGGAGTAGGTTGTTCATCTAATATATTAACTTTTTCTACATTTTCTCCTATAATTTCTTCTTCATAGAAAGTAACATAATTAGTATCATTTGTTCCACTTTCAAAATTAGAAGCAGTTCCATGATTTTTTGTCCCTGCTAAATTATAATCCCAAACAGAACTAGTAGAATAATGATTTATATCTTGTTCAAATTTCAACCAAGTTACTAAATTTGTAAAAGAAGATGTATCATATTTTCCAAAATATGTAGAAATTGCTTTACTATGTTTATTAAATATATCATTACTTAAATATTCATTCCACATTCTAAATTCATTTAAATCTCCATAATATGGATAACCATATTCATTACTATTACTAAAACTACTACTTCCACCAATATAAACATGACCATCATTATTATAAAGATTTGTCATCTGTTCAGTAACTACAGAACAAGAACCTGTAAAATTAAATTTTTTAAATTTAAATTGATTTAAATTAATTGAATAACTTTGTGAAACATCACTAGAAAAATCACTTCTTCTTAACATTAAATTCCAAACTATATCATTAAATATAGGCAATTCATCTGTAGAGGAAGATTTAATAACACTTCCAGATTTAAAAATTAATTTAACAATACCACTTGAATTTCCATATTTTGACCCAGTTGTATTTAAAGTTACAAAAAAATTTCCATGTGATGATGATTTCTCAAATAAAATATGATTTAAATAAAGACCACTATTATGATTAGTTTTAAACCTAACTTCTATTGAATCTGGCTTTTGAGAATTAATATTAACCCAATTTAATTTTACTTTCTGATCACCCTTAAATTGTAAATAATATACTTTAGATGTAAATACCCCACCTAAAATTTGTTTATTTACATCATAATAATATGGATCTAATTTTTTATTAATATTTGTTTCATTTATATCTATATATTCTTCAGAAATTCCATATGAATTTAATATAGACAAAATTGATTTTTTTGTACCTTTTGATTTTAATATATACGGTGCACTATGTAACAATCTTCTATATAATTTTTCTGTGTAAACTTTATCAGAATAATCATAACTATATTTTAATTTTCCTCCTTTATCTAAATTATACAAAAATTTTAAAATATCACTATCTTCAAATTTACTTTTAAAATATAAATTATATTGATTTAAAAATGTAGGCAATAATTGATATGGAATATATTCATTAGAATTAATATCATCTATATCTCTATTTGAAATATTTTTTATATATAACCAAAGAGTATCAAAATATTCTCCATACATATTTACCATTCTTTTATATCCAGTATAATTAATATTATCCTCTTTCATAAAACTTGGTAAATAATGTAATAAATTCATTAAATTATTTTCATCAAATAAAGAAGAAGAATATGAAAGATTTTCAAAATAACTTTCATTAAATTTAGAATATGGAGTAATTTCTAATATATAACTAAATCCAAAAGATCCTGCTCCCTGATAACTACCAGAATAATCATCCCAATAACCATTGTTTCTATAAATTAAACCATAATTTTGAATATATGTAGAATTATTAGGATTCGATGTATCCCAATTTGTATATCCTTTCCATCCATCAAATATGTCATTAGACAATACATTTTCATCCAACCAAACCCATCCACCAGATGGCTCATTTACACTACTTTTTTGATATAAACCTATCCATAATCCATTATCCTGAGTATTTATTGTCTTCCCTATCATAGAATTTGACACAAACTCATTAATACCTTTATTATGTATATTAACTAAACTTCCACTATAATAACTAGAAGTATATTTAGCATTTTCCCACCTTGATTCACTCTTATCTGCAACATAATAAAAACTTTCAGAATATTTTCCTAAATAAGTAAAACTACCAGAAAAACTAGAACTTATATTCGTTGAACTATATGTATTTAAATTATAATAAAAATTATTTTCATAAAATAAATATTTTTCAAATCTTGTAAAATTTTGAATTATTTCTTCTTTTTCCTCTTCAAATTTTTTTAATGTATATTTTAATAAACTATCAGTAGTATTATTTAATTCTAATATATTTTTACGTAATTTTTTTAATTTAGATATCTTTAATTTAAAATTATATAATTGCTCAACAGAAGAACCAAATAATATAAAATTTTTATAATCACTAAAATCTATATTTAATTTTATTGAATTTATTTCATCTTTTATTTCTGATATAACTTGATCTTTCTTTTCTGATATAATAAAATTGTCTATATTTCTATATGTATCTATTCCTATAACTGTACTAAAATTATTATTTATATAACTATTATTAAAATTTGGTTCTAATTTAAATGGAGTTAATTTTTTATCAGGCATTGTATTATTATAATCATTTAAATAATATGTATAATAATCTAACCCTACTTTTATATAATTTCCAACATATGATTTATCATCTAATAAAAATTCTGTACCATCTGTTGTAAGTATATTTTTAATTTCATTATTGGTTGAAAAAAAATTTTCAGTATCTAATAATGAAGTATCTAAAATTCTTTGTTGTCTGTTTATATCAATAGCAGTGATTTCTTCAGATGTATCTGTGTGTGTAGCACCAGACATAGATTTACCATCCATTATATGATAAAACCCTACATATATATTATTAGGTTCTCCTATATAAAATTCATTTCCACTAGTATATAAATTTAAAAATTTATTACCATAATCTATACCTTTATTAATAGGTTCAGTAATTTTAGTATTTCCTCCACCTCTTGATACATATATTGGCATTTTATTACCTTACTATTTTAAAAATATATTTATTATCAAAAATTCTACTTGTTTTATTTTCATCATTTACTTTTAATAAAATTTTATAATATCTCTCTGGATGTAATCCATTAAACCAAAAATCAAAATAATTACCACTACTTGTACAACTTATTTTAGTATATGTATCATCAAATGGAACTATTACTTCCTCTGTATGTGCATCTTGTATTGAATAATATGATGATGTAGGTAAATATTGAACATTTAAATATCTGGGTGTTGATGAAAAAACTTTACTTGGAAATCTTTCCCTACAAAAAACATTAAATCTAACCTTTTCTAATTGTTTATATTCAGTTTTTATATTTTTTATAAATATTTCTATATCTGAACTTAAATTTAATGAACTTAAACTACCTGTACTAAAAGAAAAATCGTTCCATTTAATTTGTAATAATGGTTGATATATTGTATTAGTTTCTTTTGAATAAAAATTTAATCTTCCATAATCTATAGTATTATTTTCTATACTACTAGAAAAATAAATTAAAAATCCATAATTTGTATTAGTATTATTAGTCCAAGAATTAACTATACTAGTTACATCCATATTAATATCAGCAGTTTCAAAATTAAAACTTTGACTACAAACAATACTACCTGTATCACCCCCTAAATTATTCCAACCTATACCATTATCAGAACTACTAGTTAACCATGTAACACCTTCTGTTATTTTTGGCGAACTAAACTTACTACCATACCCATTATCCCAACTTCTACTTAATAAAGTAGCTTTTAATTCATATGATATTCTTGATTCCTTTGTTTCTGTAGAATATAATTTTAAAAAATATTGTGGATTAACTAATCCTGAAGGTATTTTATTTAAATCAAATTGTACCAATATTCTAGAAAGAAAGAAATTATTAGATAATATCTCTTGCCCACCTTCTAATAATTGATATTTACTTTTTTTAATTTCTAAAATTTCATCTAAACCTGTATTTAGATCTTTAATATCACTATATATTGTAGCATCTTTTTGTGAAGTTATTGAATATATCATATTATTCTATTCTCCCATTTATATCTAAATTTTGATATTTTAATTCAAATATAGAAGGATCTTTTGGTGAATATAATATATTATTCCTTATAGCCGCATCAACATTATAAATAATATTTGAATAATCTCCATGAGTATAATTTTTATTAACTATTTCTATATAAATTACATTTCTTACTCCATTAGTTTCATATAATAAACTTTCTATATCTGAAATAAAAATTGATTGACATATACTAAATTTATCTATATTAAAAAATTCTTTTATTTTATTTAAACAATTTAATAAAACACTATCTCCATTAAATCCTTTAATAATATTTATTGAAAAATTTAAACCTATATTAATTATATATGGATCTCTTATTACTATATTTTCTGTTAATAATCTATATTGTTCTAAATAATTTTTTAAATTATATTTTATTGCTTCATTTAATTTAACTAATTTTCCATCTTTATTTTTTGATAATCCATATATATTTACTATATTAGACTCATTAACAGGACTAGATTGATTATATATATCCTTTTCCACATATACTTTATGTATTTTTCCAAATTTTGGATCCATAACTAAACACCTTGCAACATAATCTTCTTTAGAAACTAATCTATTTTGTGCATAAAAATTATAAATTGAATTATATTTTATTTCATTTATTGTTTCCTTTCCTCCACCACCTATAGAAGCCTCTTTATTTTCTACCCTTAAATTATCTTTAATATATTTAGCCCTACTATCATTACTTACATTTATATTATTATTTTTAAAACTATGATTTAATCTATTTATATTATTTAATGAAAAAGAATCAATATTACTATTTATTCCTCCCCCATAAAAATATCTAAATGTTAATGTAACATTATGAGGAACTTCTCCAAAAGAATCTGTCTTTAAAAAATTTCTAAAATCAATATTTTTATCTGCAATAGATGTATCTAAAAATAAATTATTAAATGAATCTACATTAGAAATTATATCCTCATTTCTTAATGACGATACACCAGCACCAAACATAACTTCTACTTCATCATTATTATTTATTCTTTTAATAAATCTTTTATTAGTTCTTTTAAAATTTAATAAATATGGAACATCACTATAATAATTACTATATATTGAATTATTTGAAAGTGTATTTTCTGTTTCATCACACACTATTTCACAAGATAAATATGGTACTTCGTACCAAATATTTCCCAAAGAATCTATACAACTTATTATAGAAACTATATCTGTTTTTGAAAATTTTAATTTTAAAAAATCAGAAGGAGTACTAATATTAAATGTTTCTTGACCTACAGATAAAGAAGCAAACTTAACATTTTGCTTAACTAAATAATAACTAGGTAATCCATTATTATAATCATATATACTTATTTCAACATTATACTTACTAACATCTATATCATTAACATTAGTAAATACAATTCCATTTGATATAATAGAAACATCTCCTTGCTTAGCTACAATAGAATAATCAAAATTTGGAGTATCTGTTCCATTATTTGGAACTAACTGATAAAAATCAACATCAACAAAAGAAGGAGAAGATAAAACATGTGTATATCCAAACTGACTTGACAAATTAATTACATTTTTTCTATCAATAGCAGTTAATATATTTGATTCTTGAAATCTTTTATCTATATAAAATGATAAAATTTCCCCTACATATCCTACCATTCCCATAAAAAAAGAAACAGGAGAACCATTACTAAAATCTTGATAAGAATTTGGAAAATATGCCTTAGCATAATTAATTAAATCATTATTTATTGTATTATAATCTTTAGACAAATAATTTATATTTATATTTTCTATATTCATTTATTTTACTCTACATATGTTCTACATCATATATTTTTAAATCTTCACTATCTATAAATTGAGGACTATTTTTTAAATTTAAATTAAAAGAAAATTTTTTATTACTTTTTATATGTATTAATGTTAAATTTAAAGATATTATATTTTTATCTAAATTACTTTCTCCTTCAATTGCTAATAAACTAACAAAATCTATACCTTGTATATTAGAAATTATATCTTTTCTAAACTCTTGAGAAATTTTATTTATTACTTCATCAATTGATTTAAAATTTTCTAAAAATAAAGTATGAATATTATTTCCATATTTTGTCATAAAAGGAATTTCTCCTAAAACTGTACTAAGAAAAAATCTAACTTGTTCCTTTGCCTTTTCAAATTCAACATATATACTACCTTTTAATGTAGATTTTTCTCTATAATTATACGGAATAGGATCAAACAAAGAATATGTCATAGATATTGGTAAATTTTCCAATTTTCCTTTTTTTCTATATATTTTCTCATAATTATTCATATTATTTTATTTCTTTTTATTTATTACTTTCATTAATTCTGAATAATCTCTTGTTAATACTTTTTCTATAGGATTATTTATAACTTCTTTATTATTTAAATTATATGTTTCATTTAAAATATTATTAATATTTTCATTTTTTGTAAAATTAGAATTTTCTTTTTTTTCTACCATATTATATAAATTTAACCCATGCTCAATATCTTTTTTAAAATTATTCTCTTCCTTTTTTGAAAAAAATTCTTTTAATTCTTCTCTTATACATTCTTTTATTATTTTTTTTAACTTATTTATATTTTTTTCTTCCATATTTTTTTTATTTTTTAAACTGTAAGAAGAGAGGCACCTACAACAGGTCCTCCTATATTAGCTGCTGATCCAGGAATTACTGCATTAGCAAGTGTTTGACTTACCTCCTCTAAAGTTTGAGTTGTCATCTCCTTTATTGTATCTATTATTCTAAATACATCAGCAATCATAATTAATATATCTTCAATAAATAATATTATTTTCGTAACAAATCTAAATAAAATTGCAATCATATTACTATAAAATTTAGGATTAATAAATAGAGAAAATGTACTACTAATAAAATTATTAGCATCTTCTTCTGAAAAATCACCAGGATAAGAATATGTAACAGATTCTAACACACTTATTGAACTTAAAGCACTTAATGTTGATGTAAAACTTAACCCATTTTCTCGCAAACTACTAAGTAAAAATGCCATTATAAACGTAAAAATATTATTTTCACTCCAATGTACACTAGCAAATTCTTTATTTTCAAATATAAGTTTTCTAAAATATCTAGCATCTGATTCATTTTTAATTTCTCTCACAGCTAAATCATCAAAATAAAAATATACTTTATCTTTATAATATAAATCTATTGATATATCATGTTCTAATCTATCAACTATAAAATCTAATTGTGGTGCATTCTTAACATGTTTAAACCCAATACCATTATATTCAGTAGGAACAATCCCCAACCCACTACTTTTATAATAAGGTGTACATCTTATACCACTCCCAAATGGTAATATATATGACACCCAATTAATAGTATCTAATATAAACAATGGAAACATTATATATTCTTCTACTGCCCAAACTCCTGCTATATTATGACCTAAATTTTTTAAATTTACCTTTAATTTTTTTAAATTTTCCTCTGATAAATTTTTTATAATAAATAATATCGTATCATATAATAAATACCCTATTAATAACAATAATGCCATTCTATGTGCAAATATCATTTTTGCATCTTCTATTATATGTATCAATTGTATTATCAAAAATACTTTTAATGGTACAGGTATTCTCATATTATTTTTACAACTTTACTTTTTAATTTTCTTTCCATTCTTTTTGATAAATCTCTCAATTTATTAATAACTGTAACTTGCTCATTATATTCAACATACGTTGTTAATATAAATATTAATTCATTTATAGCATATTCTACCTCTTCTCCATATGCTAAATATGAATGAGCAGAATCTCCTAAATTTATTTCAGATGCATCTACTTCAAATGATGAAAGATTACCTACCTTGAAATATATATTTTTTTCACTTAACACTAAAAAATTGCCATTATTTATAAATAACATATCCTTTTCTTTTGAATTAAAAATAAGCTTATCAGAAGATAATAAAATAGTTTTTCCTGTATTAATATTATTACCTTCAGATATATTAAATTTATTTCTAATTGTGTTATTTAAAAAACTATTTATTTGAAAATTATAATAACTATCTAAAGAACTTAACATTATTAAAGAATCTGTATATTTTATACTTTCCTCTTTATTAATAATATTTTCATTTTCAATATCCCTTCCATTACTAATAATTATTAAAGGTCTTCCACCTATTTCTCCAAAAAATAATGAATTCCCAATATTTTCTACACTATTTTTAATAGTTTCAGTAAACCTTATACCATTCCCCTTTCTACCTTGAAATAATACATCACCTGGATTTAAATCAAAATTATAATTATATATATTTTTATTATCAATATTATCTATATTAATACCTAAATTATTTAAAGATATTAAATTATTATTAAAAATATTATTATTAGTACTATTATTAAAGTTTATTATATTAATATAAAAAAGGTTATTTCTTTTTCCATCTGACGAAATTTGATTAGAAAAATCTTGTGTAATATCTGAAGGAGGAATTTCAATTAATGTAACAAACTCACCAATTATAGGTAACATTTTAATAAGTGGATCTAATGGAAAAGCAGAAAATTCCATATTTCTATATTCTATATTTTTTCCAAATATTCTTTTTACAGATATTTCACAACTTTTATTGTTATTTATAATACCTACAACTATTCCTATTTCTATTTCATAAAAATTATCTATATTTCGTAATATATTATGAACATCATTACCTTGTGAGTTATCATAGGATTTAGATATATTTCTACTTATATATTGTCCCATATTACGATAAAACCTCTTTATAAATTTCTTCTGCTTCTCTTAATAATTGTCTCTTTTCTTCATCTGATATACCTTCACCCCTGTCTCCTCCAACTTCACCTACTATCAACTTCTGAACTATACCAGCTAATTTTACCAAATGATCATCATTTTTAACAGACACCTCCATATATTCCTTTATTATAGGTACAAGCATAGCTGCATCCCCTATATTCTTTATCATTGGCTTTAAATCCTGTATCAATGTATATAATTGATCACTCTTATCCTTACTATTATTATATATATCTCTAAAAATATCTTCTAAAGTTTTATCATCAAATACCTTAAATTTTGTTAATTCTGACATAATTTTATAAATTTTATTATATAATATAAATATAAAAAATAAAAAAAGTATTCCATTATATGAAATACTTTAAAAATAAACAAAAATGATAAATTTTATAGATAATAAATTTCTAAAAGACCTTCATTTTCTATATTATCTTCTAAATAATTATCCTTTAAAAATATTTTATTTAATTTTGGGTATTTTTTCTTTAATATATTAACTACCCTAGAAATTTGTTGTGTTTTACAACCAGAAATTTCCCTTATATACAAATATATAGATTTTTTATTAAATACCTCTATAGTATTTTTTCTTTTTAAAACTTCCACAATAGCTAAGCATATTTTAATATCTATTTCTGTTTTAAATATTTTTTTATAATTATTATTTAAATATTTAACTAATTCTTCTATAAATTCTTTATTAATATTTTTTCCTTGCTCTTCTGAATTTTCCAAATCAAAATTTCTCTCTCTATCATGCTCCTCTAAATCAAATGTAGTAACCTTATACCTTTTAAAATTTCCATTATTTAATTGAATTAAGTAATTTTTAGCCATAGTTCCAAAATAAGAAAATGCCTTACCCTTTTCATAATCATATCTATATATATTAATTACCATAAAAGATATTACCTCTGATTTTACATCTTCATAATAATCATCAAAATAACTAAACTTAAAAGTATTTATTATATTTTCAACTAACTTATCAAATGCCCTGTGTATTTCTTTTTCATATATAACACTTTTTTTTCTATCATTTTGTTCATTTATATAATTTATAATAGAATTTTGTACTTCTTTTCCAAAATATATTTTACTTTTTTTCTTCCTCTTTTTCACTATATTCATTTATATTATATAATTGTAATTTTTCCATCAATAACTTTATTGTCTTAAATACATACCCTACCTCATCATCAGAACTAAACGTTCCTCTATGATCTATTTCTTTTAACTTACTATCTATTAAACTTAAATTATTTGAAAAATCTTCTATATATTTTCCATATTTATTTATCTCTTCATAACTTAATAATAATAAATTTTCTAACTTATTACTCCTTCTATATAAATTATAAATTATATAGAACAAAAATAATATAAAAATAATTAAAATTATATAAATAATCATTGTTTAGTAAATATTGTATTAAATAATTTTTCTTTTTCATCATCAGTTCCTACACTTGAAAAATTTTCTACCTTCTTTTTTAATTTATTATATTGATTAAATTTTTTAGAATACTTGTATGTTTCACAATTTTCCTTTTTATTTAAAATCCATTTTTCATATTCTATTCTTGATGCCATAATATCAGCTTGATGTATAACATGACATATATTTGTTTTCAAATGCTTTAACGGATCATTTTGAATATAATATGACTTATTAGCTTCTTCATATAATCCATCTGCCAATCTAATTCCCAACCACTCATTTTGACTAACAATTATACCAAAATGTTGCAATATGTAAAAAGCTCTATCTGATACAGTCATATAATTAATATTACCATTAAACTTATACATTAACCCCATATTATTTCTATGCCATTGAGAATCATTTTCTACATAATAATCTTCATTCAAATCTCCTACCTTTCCCAAATCATGATGCATAGCAGCAAATATCAACTCCTCTTCACTATAATCTATAATAGCACCATTATCCCTCCACAACTTATATATCTGTTTAGAAAAATTTATAACATTTAATACATGATCAATATACCCTCCAGGAAACGCATTATGAAAATGCTCCTTATCCGAAGCAGGACATATAGATAACCTATCTTCCAAACTATTATACATATCTAATAATAATTGTCTCCTAGGTTCAACAAATTCTTTTCCTACCTTTTCCATGAAAATATTCCAATTATAAACTATACCTTTTTCATTTAACATATATAACCTCTTTCTTTATTTTATTTATTTAAATCTAAATATTCTTTTTTTATCTTATCTGTAATTAACTTATCTATATCTCTTTCTAAATTTTTAATTTTTTTATAACAAAAATATATAAAACTTAAAATTAATACACTAGATATTCCTAATATATACATAAACATAACTATTTACCTTTCCTTTTTTTATTAATTGTTTTTTCATACTCTTTCATTTTTTCAAAAATATCTCTAATAATATGATCATTTTTTAAAGTATTATCTTTTATTTCATTTACATCTTTTTTTATAATATTATTAATATTTATTATTTCTTCCTCCAATTTTTCTGTATCTACACCTAAATTATACAAAGTTTCTAATACCTTTGATAAAGAAATATATAAAAATTGAACTTTATTATATAAATAATATATATTTAAAGCATTATTATTATTATAATATTCTAAATCCTCTAACTTAATATGATTATCTAAAGAATTTTTTTTATTATTTTTATTTAATAATTTCATCTATTATATTTAATTTTAACGCATCTTCTACTGATAAATAAAAATCTTCCTTTAAATTTTTTTCCCAAAATTTTATATCCTTTTTTGTCCTTTTATATAAAATATTATATACCCTTTTTTGTAATACCTTTAAATGATCAGTATTCTTACTTATATCTCCTACCTTACCAAACGACTCAGCACTCATCTGATGAAACATTATTGTTGAATTTTCACTAGCCCTTCTTTTACCTGTTCCACACGCTAAAATAACAGCTGCAGCCGACATAGCCGCCCCCTGACAAAATGTATTTATCTTAACAGGAAAAGTTCTCATGTAATCCAATAAACCCAACATAGAATATACATCACCACCATATGAAGATATATAAAAATTTATATATTCCTTCGCCCTATTCTTATCTGAATTATATAAATAATTTGTCCTAGATATTATATCTATCTGAGATTCCATAGATATTTCAGTATTCAAATACACAACCCTACTTTCAAAATCTAATCCAAACTCAACTTGCTTTAGCATAATATTATCTAACGAATTATCAAATTCTCCCATTGTCCTTTTTATCATATTTATATATTTAATTTTTACTTATATTATCAAACATTTTTTTAAATGAACCCTTTATTCCTTCTTTATCTTTTTTATTATTATCACCCCTTCTTAAAAAAGGAGCAATTAATAAAAAATAAAATAAAATTAAAAAAATAATATCTTTTATACCTACTAACTTTATTCCAAAATTATTATGCAAAAACACATTTAAAAACCAATCAAACATAAAAAAATATAAAAAAGGAATAATAAATAAAATACCTAAAAATATAAAAAATATTATCGTATATACTAAAAAATCTCTAACCATAAATTAACTACCTATTTTATTATTTTTTAACAAATCATCCAAATTATCTAAAAAACTATTAACATTACTTAAATCTAAATTACTTTTACCTACCTCTTTCAAATTATTTAATTCAGTTAAAATATTATTAGAAATATCTAAATAATTTACCTTTTTTTCTAATTTTATTAAATTATTATTCTTTACATAACTTTCTAAAGATAATATTATTTTTTCTAATAAAATTACTAAATCTCCATTTATAGAATATTCTTTATTACTTTTTATCAACCTTTTTTCCTTTTTTATTTTTTTTCTTTTTCTTATTGTAAATATTTACCAATTTCTTTTCTTTTTTCTCGTCCCTGTTTTTCTTATTCTTTTTATGAACTGACTTTATTTTTTCAACATCAGTTAAAGGAACTTTACCACATAATTCTGGAACCAATTTACCCTTATGATATACATCCCCATTCTTATCTACAAACTCTTTCATCAATTGCCAACCCTTAGGTCTATCAGATTTAACTATACTTCTAACAACAGGAGGATCTACATTCTTTAAACAACATTTCCAACATACTACTCTTATCGACTCTATACCAACCTTAACCTCCCTAACCTTACACACACTACACTCTAAATACTTTGACGATCCTTTACTATTTATTAAACAATCTTTATTTTTTTTCATAAAACCTATTTATAAAATGATGAAATATCTACCCTTCTAACAACATTATCCTTTTCCACTTCTAATACCTTTTCTACATTTTCCTCAACCACTTCTTCTACTTTTTTATCAATTAATTTTTCCTCATCAAATATACAATTTTTTTTTGAAATAACCAAATCATTTTCTAAATTATTTATATTATCTTTTAAATTATTTTCTGAATTATTTAAATCTTTATTTGAATTATATAAAATAACTTTATTAAATGATACTATTAACGCTATTGCCAAAGGATCAAATACTATTATAAATAAAAAAATTAAATATTGTACTACTATTGAAATATCTAAATTAAAAAATCTACTAACAAATATAATTGGACCTACATCACTCCCTGTATCTATCATCTTACTCTTTAAATCTATTATACTATCCTTTACTTCAAATATCTTTTTATTTATTTCATCTTGTCTAGGCATATAATCTTTCCTCAACTTAGACTTAGCACCTACATACCTATCTCCAAAAGAAGACAACTGCAAATCAAAATCCTCTTTCATAGATTTCTTATCTTCCTCTAAATTTTTTAAAGTACTTTCATACACTACTAACTTATTATTTACCTTTTCTAAACCTATTGTGGATGTCTGAAATGCATTCATCAAATAACCATATATTCCTATACTAGTTATTAACATCAAAGTCAACACAGCCAATACCATATAACTCTTAAAAATAAATCCTACCTTCTTCCAATATCTATATAAATAAGAAACAGATACTACCTTAGCTAATTCCAACGAACCTGCCATAAAAATTATTGACAATGACGCACCTGAAAACAACTTAGACAATCCATAAACAGAAAAAAAAACTGCACAAAACTCCACAGACAATGCAGATAATCCTAATAAAAATAAAAAAGTTAATTTCTTTTCCAATAAATTATCTCAATCATATTCCATCATTACAGCATCATTAACATTTGATAAAACTTTCTTTAAATAATATAATTTATTTAACTTTTCTTTTTTATCTAATTTTAAATCTCTTTCTTCAACATTAATTAAAGTATCTAATAAATTTTCTAAAGTTTCTATATTTTTTAATATTTTATGTTTATATTTCATATATTATAAATATATTTTATATAATTTTTTTAATTTTCATTGCTCTTATTAATCGTGTAACTCCTATTCCTCCTCCAAATCTAGGAAACATAGGAATACTAAAATATTCCTCTAATTCTTTTTCTACTCTTTCTTTTCCAAAATGACTATACAATAATTTAGCATATTCTCCATTTGAAATTGTATTGAAATTATTTCTCATACTACCTACATCAGTACTTCTTTCAGCAGACCCTATTGTTTCCATACCACATAATATAACATCTATCTTATTATACAACAAATTATTATCTTCATTTTGTTTCATATTCCAAAACGGATGTGTATCCTGTGGAAAATATTCTAAACTAACTGACTCACCTATATTTTTGTAAATCAATTCCTCTTCTTTATCATCTAAAATATTTACCCCAAATAAATTACAAGCCTCTGTATAACTTATATCTTTCATTTCATCAAACCCAATAAATTGTAATAAATCTTTTTCTAATTTTTTTAAATCAATAATAGTACCCTTTGATTCAAATTCAAACATAGGAAAAATTTTATCATGTCTTCCTTCAATTGGAAATGGCTCATTTCTATAAGAAGTTGTAATGCAAAAAACTCCATTTACATCACTATTTCTTAGTATTTCATGTTCCAACCACATTTGACCAGTTTGTGGTAAAGGCCAATTAGTACCATTAAAAATATATTGAGCTATTGTTTTAGGATCCTCACATGCAGCTAAAATACTCTGCCTACTTTGCGCTGGTATCTCTACAAAACCCAATTTATCTTGAAAAAAATATCTTAACTTTCTTACAACTTCACTATATTCAAATATATTCATAACTAACCTTTCTTTTTTTTTGTTTATTAAAAATTTTTTTAAAAAAAAGGGTTCTCTCCTTCAAGAACCCCCTATATTATGACTACTTAACAAATATAACACATCACCTGAACAAAAATTTATAATTATATACCCTATTAGAATAATCATTAACAATATAATTACCAGTATTATACGCACCAAATACCTTTTTCCAATCACCACATCCATCTTTTAAATCCCTCAACAACCTCATTGATATATGTACATTTGTGTCTATATCATACATTATTCTATTATTACTTATATTTTTATAATATAACCTAGCTGTTGACGGCATTATTTGCATCGGACCTAAAGCCCCAGCATAACTTCTTAAAAATGGATCATAATCATTATCAAAAGGCCCTTCTAAACCAGTCTCTACATTAGCCACCCCCATAGCATATATCAACGGAATATCATACTCCTCTGCATAATAATTTATCTTATTATATACTCTTAAAGAAATTGGAATAAACTTTTCATTAAATTTTTCTTCCCTTATTTTACCATAACTTTTACTATACAACATAAAAATTAAAAATAAAAATAAATATATTCTAAACTTTGTCATAATTCCTTTATCTAATTTAAAATGTTTTTTATTATATTATTTTCTATTTCTTCATCTATAAAAAAATGCATACCTAATATATCAACTTCTTCTTGACTAATTTTCTTATCTTTACATATTTTAATAAAATCATATAAAGATAATTTTTCTTCTCCTTCTTCTACATACCTTCTATTTAAAATAATTTCATAAGTAGAAAAATGCGCATCACCTTCTCCAGCCCACATATGATTAAATTCTATTATAAAATATTTAGAACATATATCTCTAAAATTATCTATTAATAATTCTATTTCATTTTTATCTTTATCAAAATATTCTTTTATAGATTTATTATTAAATACTTCCAATTTAAACAATTTAACCAAATCCTTTGGAACTTTTTTATTAAATAATTTATTAAATATTATAAGTTTTTTTATAAATAATTCTAAAGAAATTTCATCTAAATTATTTATAACTTCAAATAAATTCTGATAACCATCATCTCTTATATATTCATTAAAAATATTACCAAATTTTATATATAAAAATTTATTATCAATATTTATTTTATTCTCTTGTTTCTCTATCCTTTTAACCATTTTATTTTTTATTATTTATATCGTATATTATTTTTGAAGCATAAAAATTAAATAAAGCTATTCCAACAGAATCATCATACTTTGTCAAATCTCCACTAACTTTATCTATTATTATTAAATTACCTGTCGTCTCTATTGATATAGACAAATCCTTCATTCTCTTTATCTCTACATTCTTTTTATTATTTATATCATGATGAACTACCCTAGAAAAATATCCCAAAGTAAAACTTGATATAACTATTATTATGAAAAAAAATTCCCTAAATAATTTTATTAAAAACTCTTTTACATTATTAATATTTATATTTTCTATTATTTTCATATATTCCTTCTCTTAACTTTTTTTTATTATATAAATTTTTATAAAAATACTACTATTTTATTTTTTTAAAAAAATTAATACCCCTATTATTAAATATATTAATTATATTATTTTTATACCTAAAATGAACAAAATAAAACAATTTACCCAAAGCTATACTAATTATATATAAATTACACCCTATATAAGACAAACTAGGATAATACATTATATAATACATATTAAAATAAACATATACTGAAATTAATAAAAATGAATAAATTATCTTAAACTTTTCCCAATTTACTATACTATTTGCTAAATAATATTCAAAAAAATTATGACATAACCCACTTACAAAAACTATTAAATAATACATAATTACAACCTTTCTTTTTTTTTATTTATTAAAATTTATCTTTTCTTTCAAAGGAGTCGAATTCGACCCCTTTGAATTAAAACCTTTTTTTATTTGTTAAAATTTATCTTATCTTTACTAAAATTTATACTATTTCCCAAATCTTCTAAAATAACCCTCTCTTTATTAATTATTTCTATAGGATATATATAATTTATTACTATTATTTGATTTCCCCTATTTCCATTATTAACATCTGAAAACCCCATATTATTTAATATTATTTTATCTCCTACCTTACTCAACGTTTTTATACTTACCTCTACCTCCCCACCTAAAGTTGGCACCTTAACCCTACCTCCCAACATAGCCATAGCAATTGGCACTCTCAAATTCAAAACTACATCATTATTACTTCTTGTGAAAATTCTATGTTCTAATTCTACTATCTCTAATATTAAATCTCCATAACCTCCACCAAATTTACCATAATCTCCCTGACCACTAAACTTTAAAAAATTATTTTTAGATATTCCCTTAGGTATATTTACATTAAATGAATAACCATACTTCTTAACATTACAATTACCTAAACAATAATTACACTTATTACGTATAGACTTACCTGTACCTCTACAAACACCACAAGTAGCTATATTAATCACTTGACCAAATGGACTTGAATCTACCTTCTTTACTCTACCCCCTCCACCACATTGATTACAATTAGACATACTACCATCACTACTTCCATTACCATTACAATGCAAACAAACCTCTAACCTATCATACTTAACATCTTTATTTATTCCATTATATATTTCTTCATAACTTAAACTAATCCTAACCTTTATATCATTTCCTCTTTCACTAATACTTCCTCCTCTAAAATTAACATTTATACCCCCACCAAAGAAATCCCCAAACATTGAAAATATATCATTAACATTTCTAAAATCATGAAAATCTTGCCCCTGCCTAATCCCATCATGACCAAACCTATCATATCTCGACCTCTTTTCATTATCTCCTAAAACTTCATATGCCTCTGTAACTTCCTTAAATTTTTCCTCAGATTCTTTGCTACCAGGATTCCTATCAGGATGATACCTCATCGCCAACTGACGATATACCTTCTTTATATCTTCCAATGAACTACCCCTATCTATCCCCAACACCTCATAATAATCTCTATTTGCCATATAAATTCACCACTACATCTGAATGTCTTAATACATCATTTCCTATAAAATAACCACTCCTCAACTCCTTTACTACTATATCCAATGGACAAGAACCATCATCTACAACCGACAAAGCATTATGAAACCTATCATCAAATAACTTACCCTCAGAAACATATTTCTTAACACCATTACCTTCCAAAAAAGAATAAAACCTATCTACTATCTTTTCTATATTATTATCCCTTATATTATTATTATATATCTCTAAATTATCTAATATACTCAAAAAATTTAATAAAAAATTCTTCTTAAAATATTCTATTTCTTTATCTTTATTTATACTTAATCTATCCTTATATAACAATATTTCTTTCTCCTTCTCCTCAGCAAAAAATATATAACTATTATTTAATTCTTCTTTATCTTTTTTTAATATATTTATTAATTCTTCTTTCTCTTTTATAATTAAATTTAAATATTCCTTTTCCTTAAGCAAATTTTCTCCTATAACCTTTACTTCTTTATTTGCCTCATTTTCAAATATACTTCTACTTACTAACTCTTCCATCATAACTTTTCCCTTAATTTTATTTAACAAATATAATAAAAAAATTGATATAACCAAATTAAATTTTATTTTTGAACAAATTTATCTAATGTAGTCCCAAACAAAGCAGCTATTGTAATATACTCAACTGCATTCACCAACTCTATAGTAGGCCCTATCTCCTTAATACTAAAACTATTTATAAACATCGTAACCGCTAAAAACAAAAAACCCAATATACCTATAACACGTTTAGTAGATATATTCTCTCCATCATTATCCAATAACATAGACCTTAAAAAACTTCTCATAATATCCCTTCCCCTATTTTTTTATTAAATATATTTATTCCACTTAACTCCTAAACTTCGTGGAAGTGCTGGGAATCGAACCCAGGTCTTACATACATACATTATACACTCTTTCACCATTCAATATGAACTTTTCTTATTACTCTATTATAAAAATTCAAAAAATTAAATAAAATAAATAAATTTTTCTAAACTTATAAACTGATTATTTTTTAATATTTAACAATATAATCATCTTGATAAATATCTTTGAGTTATACCTACTTACGCCGCTACAGCATAGTCGGAAGCACCTACTAAATTCAATGCATCCTCAAACGAAAAATCAGAAATATCTTCTGCTTTTATTGTTTTCTCCTGTTATGGAACAGAGTTCCTAAATGGCATCATATACAACATACACTACGCAATCGAATCCTTTTCACTCCCTATAAATCAAACGGTTACAAATTGTAACCTCTTTACAAATCACCCAATTTTGATTCCTTTGTCCTCTGCGGTATTTCCTTAGAATCTGATAATACCCTATCCCCCAATTTCAACTCCCTCCTTTTTCTACTATTACTAGAAAAATAACTTAACAAAGATACTTGAAAATTATTTAAACTAATATATATATTAGAAAACCTCTTCTCTATATCTAATAAATATTCTTTATATGTATTCATTATAATAGACCTATCTAAATTTAATGTACCTATCTTATTCAATTTACCTACTATTTCAAACTGTGTCTTTTCCCTATTTTCCTCTACTAAAATTTCTTCTCCTAATTTACCTTTTAATAAATTTTTTATTCTAGTTACAGAATTATTATCAAGAACCCTTTCATAATTTTTTGAATTTATATCTATATAATTAAATTCTAAACCATTTATATTTTTTTGAGACATATTTTTATATATTACTATATATCTTATATTAATCCCCTTAGAAATTATTTCATTATATAATAAATTTAAAGAACCATGTATTTTTGTATTTTTTGCTATTGTCTTTAAACTATACTTTTTATCACCTTCTTCAAAATCCACTATACTCGTTTCACTACCACTAACTCCTCCTGTATTTAACTCTATCCTTTTACCTCCAGATATAAACGCCAACATTGATTCCATTATATAACCTACTGTCTGAGCATTAAACGAACTAAATATATTATTTATAGTTTCCAACATAACTAAATTCTTTGTTATATCAACTATATTTTTTCCTACTTTAACTTCATTTAATCCATTTATTAATGAAATTATCCTCTGCTCTACATCTGTTCCCTTTATTATACTACTAAAAAAATTATCAAACTTTTTTCTTTCTTCACTATCTAAAACACCTAAATCATTAGTAACCATAAACTTAGGCAACATATTCTTAATAATATTAAACTTAGATGGTATATCTACTCCCCTTATTTCATATGACTCCTCTAAACCTTTCTCTCCTAAACCATCTATAATCTCCTCCATTAACCTTAAATCATCCTCATCTGTAAAATTATTATCCTTATCCAACAAAGGATAACCTCTCTTACTTCTCCACCCAAACTCCAACATAATCCTATCTAATTGATCACTCAACTTTCTTCTCCTTTTTCTTTCTACATTTTTCCTTACAAGAATTAATACTATGTATACCTTTTCTTATATAACTACAATCTTTAAATAAATTTTCTATATTTAACTTTAAACTTCCTAAATCTTTATTAAAAAAATTTATTCTACTATCTATACTATCTAAAATTTTTGAAAATAACAAAAACCTCTCTTTTGAAAATATCTCCATTATTTTTTCTTATCATTTATTTTACTTAAAACTTCATTCCTAATACCTGTAACATATTTTCTTAAATCTCCTACCAAATAGTTTAAACTATCTTTATCTACTACATCCCACCCTTCTACACTCTCATTTGACAAATAACCCTTTACCAACACCTTAACCTTATCATCTCTATAAATATCAATTATATTTAAAAAACCTTTACTATATTTGTTAATATCTAACTTATATTTAATACTAAAATCTTTTAAAAATTTATTCAAAATTTCAACAGATTTTAACATATCTAATATATATTTATCTACCTCTTTTTTTACTCCTACACCAAATAAATTCTCATTTACACTAAACCCCTTTGAACTAGATTTCCCCCCCTCTAAATTTGAAATCCTATCCTCCAACCACAACATCTTCTCATTTAAAAATTTATTCATTTTCATCAACTCTTTAATATTACCTTCTACAGCCCTAAACACATAATTTGTATTATCAATATATTTTTTTATATTATCCAAATATTTTTCTATTTCCTTAATTGTATTATCCATATTTTTTCCTTTATTTTATTATTTATTATTACATTATACCAAACTGTGTATTAAATATCGTGAATTCCCTCTTTAACATATCCACCTTCTCTTCCTCACCTAAATTAGACCCTAATATTGTATGCAGATTCTCATCCATAAACATCATACTATTAATTATATATATATCCTGCAACAAACTCTCCTCCTTTTTGTTCCTATCTTCTAAATACTTATTATACTTTCTACTTAATATTAAATTTTCTTTATTTATCATTACCTTTATCCTTTTTTAAAATTTACTATTTTTAATTATATTCCTATATATAAATATATTTTTAAAATAATTTTTTCATACCTTAACTTAATTAAAATTATATTAAATAATAATCTATAGCTTAATTAAATTATATTAAATAATTATCTATAGCTTAATTATATTAAATAATAATCTATAGGTGAATTTTTTATCCCCGAAATAAAAAGAGGTCCCTCTTTCCTTTACCCTCTTCCTCCCTCCCCCTTTCACCCCCTTGCTAGGGGAGGGGGGCTATCCTCTGCCTACCTCATACCCTTTATACCCTACCTTCTCTTTATATAAATTTTCCTTTTATTTTTTTATAAAATTTTCCAATCTTTTTTAATTCTTTTTTTTATTCTATAATATTTACAAAAACAATTAAAGGAAAATAGATATATTTTTTTAATTATATTTTTCAACATATTCATCTAGATTTTCTATTTTATTTTTAATAATAAAAACCTCTTTTTCTATTTCTTTATATTCTTTTAGAAGTTCTTTTTCTTCTTCTGTATCTTTTATTTTTTTATTTCTTCCTTTTCCTTTTGTTTTTATTTCTTTTTTTATTTCCTCTTTGGGATTATTCTCTTTTAATTTTTTTACTATTTCTTTAAAATAGTCTTTTGATATATTTGGCATATTTTATTTATTTTTAAAAAGTTATTTTAAATTTTTTATCAATTTTTTTAAATCTGAAATATTATATTTTTCTATTTCTTTATTATCAAAGATTATTTTCAAATCTTCTCCGTCCCATTCCAATGTATCAAATTCATCAGTAGTACTTTTAAAATAGGAATAAATTAAATCATATTGCCTTTGTAATTTTTCTTCTTTTTTTTCTCTTTTCATTTTATTATTATTTATTAAATTATTTATCTAATATATGAATTTTTTTTATTTTAATATATGTGATATAATAAACTATCTTTTTTATTTTCCTTAGCGAATTCTACCTCCTCTTTTAGAAAATCTATCAAATCTAGCTCTTTTATTTCCTCCTCTATTTCATTTTCTAATACTATTTTTTTATTTACATAATCTTCAATAAATTTTTCCAAACTTTCTATATTCAATTCTTCTTCTATTTCATTTTCAGATACATAAATTATATTATTTTCTTCTAAATAACCTCTTAATCTTCCATTAAGAAATAATCGTGAGGGATAATCATTGTACTCTAATTTATTTACTCTATATGAATTTCTTGACATTTTATTATTTTTTTTTAGTTATTAAATTATTTCTTTTAAATATATGAATTTTTTTATTATCTTCCTAATGTTTTTCAATTAAATCTTTTTAATAAAAATTAAATTATTTTCTTTTCTTTTAAAAAGTTTTCTATTTCTTTGAATTCTTCCTCTTCCTCAAAAATAGTTCCATCTTCTGTTTCTATTGTCATATCTATTACCTTTGAACTGTCATCATAATATAAATTTACAAAATATAAATCTATTAACCTTTCTTTACTATCTCTTTCCAAAGTTATTGTTTCTACATTTGTTCTTCTTCTTTCTATTATTTTCATTTTATTATTATTTATTTTAGTTATTAAATTATTTTTACTAAATATATGAATTTTTCTAATATCCTCCTAATAAATTTCAATTAAATTATTTTAATAAAAATTAAATAGATTTATTTATATAATCTTGAAAATTTTTAAGAATTTTTATATGATTAAAAATTTCTAAATCTGCCCTCATAATGTCGTATAAATATTCTATTGGAAGCCAGTAAAATATTATTTCTTTTAATTTTTCGTCAGATACCTTCTCTCTATTTTCTAAAATATTAAATATCTCTTTTCTTACACTTTCTAAATCTTTCTTTCCTCCTATTCTTTTATTCATTTTTTTATTATTTATTTTGTTATTAAATTATTTACTAAATATATAAATTTATTTTTTTATTTTCCTCTTTGTTTTTTATTTTGTTTTAATAAAAATTAAATAGATTTATTTATATAATCTTGAAAATTTTTAAGAATTTTTATTTCATCAAAATTTTTTATATCCTCTTTTAATATGTCATATAAATAATCTATATCCAACCAAAAAAATATCATTTCTTTTAATTTCTTCTCAGAAACCTTCTCTTCATTTTCTAAAATATTAAATATTTCTTCTTTTATTTTTTCTAATTCTTTATCTTTTTTTATTTTATTATTATTTTTTATTTTGTCCATTTTATTTTTTTATTTGTTATTAAATTATTTTTACTAAATATATGAATTTTTCTAATATCCTCCTAATAAATTTCAATTAAATC
>SXGR01221368.1_pt1 | contig 38756 bp, 38 predicted proteins | sample 3174711 | NCBI WGS metagenome assembly SXGR01 (sample SAMN11356860, study PRJNA531348) | freshwater metagenome | isolation source: freshwater sample F1-60 | place: China: Fuxian Lake, Yuxi | collected 2017-12-25
AAATCCACAATTAAAGTAGAAAATGGTTTTCCGAACAAACAATTTTATGAAAGAATGAGATATTCTGATGAAAATATAAGTTATTTTATTGCTTCTTCGTGTTCTTCTAAACATTCTGATGCTATGCTTGAAGCAATGCGAAATTTAGAAAATTTAACAAATTTAAATTTCAAAAATGGAACTGAATCCAAAGCAGAACTTAAAATTTTATGTTCAAATGTAGCTCCTGAAGCAGGTGAAGAAAATCATTTTGTTGCAGGGGAAGGAGGACCATCAAGAATCCTCAACACATCATTATATTCAGTGATTTTAGAAGGAAAAGTAGCTTTATATCGAGAGGAATCGTGTTCAGAATCAAAAGTCGCAACTCACGAAATTTTACATGCTCTCGGGTTCAATCATAACAATAACTCTAATAGCATAATGTATCCTGTCCTTAAATGTGACCAACAAATAGACGAAGAAATAATAAATAGCATAAACAAACTTTATTCTGTGAAAAGTTTACCGGACTTAGTAGTCTACTCTACTAATGCTACGAAATCTGGAAGATATTTGAATTTCCATATTGAAATATTGAATCAAGGTCTTATTGCCTCTGAAACAGTTAAAATTGGAATTTATGTAGGGGATAAGTTTGTTGAAAGTTTTGATATGGGTGCTATTAGTATAGGATCTAGGAAGTTATTAGATGTTGAAAATTTAAAGATTTCAAATTCTGCTTCAAAAATTGATTTTAGAATTGATTCAGATAATCTAATTGAAGAAATAGATGAGCAGAATAATAATGCAGTTTTACAACTAAGCAATAAGAATATTTAATTAATAATTTGGTTTCTTGAAGATAAAAAGCATTAAAAACTAATTTGATTTGATTTTATTGATGAATTTTGGTAAAAAAGGAGTTGTCGCATTTTTAGTTTTTTTAGCAGTTTTCACCTTGCTTTTTTTTGTTTCAAAAGATTCTTCAGATAAAAGAATTACAGGATATCAAGTTTTAGGAAATAATTTGGCCGTTACCAATACTATGACTCTCAAAAATGATGATTCTATTGCTTTCACTAATTATCCAGTTCAGTTTGGAAGAGCATTTGTTAAGGGAGAGATTCCTTCAGGAAATGTGCCTCAAGTTTTAATTAATAATATACAAACAACTACTCAAGCAAACATAAAAAATTATTGGGAAGATGGAAGTGTTAAATTCGCAATCATCTCTTTTGTTTTGTCTTCTCTTAATCCTGGACAACAAGTAACTTTAACTTTTCAGCCAATTTCTGAAACGCAATATCAAACTTCAGTTGGAAGCGTTCCTATTTCCTCAATTGAAATTCTAAATAATTATAATTTTGATGCCGTAATGGAACTAACTGTTCCTGGATTGAACACCCATTCCATTTCTGCAAGAACCATGCTTCAAAATGGCAATGTGCCTAAAACTTGGCTTTCAGGACCAATTGTAACTTCTGCAATTCTTACAGATCATGTTACTGGAATTTATGATTATGGAGCTGAACAACAAAAAACAACATTGACAAAATGTGTTTCTTTTTTAAATGGATGTAGCGCATCTAATCTTCTTGAAGTTGCAGATGCTTCTTGGGTTAGTATCGGGATGGTTTTGAATTTGAATGATGAACTTGTCCTCGTGACTGGAGTTAATACTGTTGGACAAGATACGATAACTGTTCAAAGAGATTATGGAGGCATTTCTCATTTAGAGACTATTTATCCCGGAAATTTTGTTACGGGTAATGTTTGGCAACCAACTACGCAGGCAAATCATAAGAGTTTCAGGCCCGTTTTTATAGCAGATTTTTGGGGAGCTCCTGTAAATAATGTGAGAATTAGAATGATTGGCGAGAATACAAATACTGAAGCTTTGCAAGACTTAAATTATGGATTAGTTTTGAAAACCGGATTTTCAAATCCTACTATTCAGTATACTGATTCTGATGTTACTCACCATATTGGAGCCGTTTGGTCTAAACAATTTTGGCTTACTCCTGTTTCTAAAAAACTTTCAAAAGATCATAATAAGAATTATCTTGCTAAAACCGGATTTATTGATTATTATGATTCTTCAGTTCAAGCTTCTCCTTCAACAGTTTCAAATTGGTATAATTGTTATGAAACTGGAACTTCTTGCGGACCTATTTCTTTAAACAACGGAGGAAATGGAATATTTCAGAGAAGTATCAATGTTTATACTTCAATGGGTCCCGGAGGAGGAAGATGGGAGCTTGGACCAATACAACAAACGAATGCACTTTGGATACATAATCCGGACTGGAGAATGGAACATGTTGCTTTGGCAATGGCTGATTTGGCTGGTGCTTGGCCAGTTCATTTTAGAGAAGGAGATGTAAATAAAATTTATAATCGGGATCCTTTGACTGGGGCAGTTTATTCATCAAATAATCCTTCTGCTGAAATTGCTATTGGGAAACCTATTTCTGTAAACGCCAGACCTACTCTTGCTATTTCCACTCCATTTTGGGAGGGTACGACGTCGAATGATAAACTTGATTTAGTTTCCAGATTCACGAAAGGAGAATCTAATAATCCTTTGTTGGGAAATACGAGACAAGAATGGGATGTAAGTACGGGACATTTGTATAGTAATTTTCCTTATGAGCCTTATTTGTTTACTGGAGATTATTATTATTATGAAGACTTAGATTTTTGGACTTCTTATTCAACTATGGGTGACTCTGAATCTCGTGGACCTACTCCGAGTTCTCTTGCTGGGCGCGGTATGGCTCTAACTTCTCAGTGGGGTTCTCGTTATCAATTCAGGCCATTTTATTCAAGAGATGAGATGGCTACTGTTGCTGTAGATGGAAGTCCTGAAAAAGAACATTATACAAATTCTGTTTTTGATGCTCTTATCGCTTGGATGGGGATGCAAAATATTCCTTTGTCACAAGAACCAACCATTCCTCAAACTTCTGCACATACTTGGAATTTGAATATGTGGAACTTTGGAAGACAACAATGGACGAATCCTGGAAATCCTCACGGCAATCCTGATTTGCCATCCCCGTTAAAATTTTGGTTTTATGGTAGCGGTTGTCCTAGTTATCCAGTAGTATTGGGTGTAAATCAACCCGACTTTTGTGAATCGGCTTGGATGATTGCTATTGGAGCTGAAGCTTTTGGTTCTGCACAAAGGCTTGGATATCCTACGAGTTCTTTACTAAATTTCATTTCTGATTTTTATAAATGGCATTTTACAACTCCAGGATTTAATTATCGTTATTTGGGAGCGTATAGACATCCAACTACCGATTCTAACAATATTCCCTTAACAACTCCTCAACAAGTTGAATCTTATTTCGAACTAAGTTATCAAGCTAATCCTTGTTCAGCACAATCTATTATTTATCTTCCTTCTTTTTGTACAATTAGCGACGGAGAAAATTATCTTTCTTACCATACTAGTGCTGCGGCAAGACTTTATAATTTTGACCAATCAGCTTATAACACACTTAGGAATTCTCAAGGTATTGTAAATGCTTATGCTTCCGGAATTTATACTCTTGATCCGAGATATGCTGTTGCTCCATCTCCGAGTTTAGTTGTAAATTCTCCTCCTTCTGCCCCAACTAATTTGGTGGTTGCATGAAATTATTTTATTTTATTTTTATTCTGAATTTTTTATTTATTGGATTTACTTGCGCTCAATCAAATGTCGTCTTAAATTGGGTAGATACTTCTAACACAGAAACTGGTTTTGGAATTGAAAGAGCTTTGAATTCTGGAAATTTTTCTTATCTAAATGGTGTTTCCACAAATGTTCAAACTTATACTGACTCAAGTGTTCAGAATTCAAATACTTATTATTATAGAATTTACGCATGGAATTCTTATGGGAATAGTTCTTATTCAAATTCAATTAATGTTTTCATAAATTCTCAAGGACAAGGAGTGTTTTCTTCTGGTTCTGGTGGAGGTTCTTCTTCTTCTTCTGGAGTTTCAGGAAGTTCAAGTAACTCGAGAGGATTAACTGCTTCGGTTATTCCTAATCAAAATAATGAATCTGCTTCTCAAAATTCTGGAGAAAATAGCATAACTGGAAATTCTGTAAATTTTAATAATGAAAAAATAAATAATCCTAAAACTATTGCTGGGCGAGTTGTTGATGGAGATTTGAACTCTTTAATAGAACTAACAGAATTAAGTCCTTTAGCCGTTTATTCTATTTTAGGACTTTTGGTAGGTATTGTTTTTTTTATAGTCGTATGGAAAAAAATTAACTAATTAATTATTGTTTTAATTTGACAAAAATATTATAAATCTCTACTTCATAAGAGTTATATGGGTCTTGAAGAAATGGATGATTTCGAGTTTTCTACACCATTTAGCGAAATTAATTCCGATAGTCTTTGTTATAGGCGCATGTTAGAAGATATTGATTTTTTAGCAGAAATAGTTAAGTCAGATCCAGAGAAAATTTTAAGATTTCATTTGATTTATGAGGCGGAAGATGGTGAAGGGAGCAAGGCTAAATGTCCTCCGATTTTGGGACGAGCATTTGTTAGCAATTACGAAAACAATAAAGAGTATAGTAAAACTTGTGAAAGATTAAATAAAACTGTTTTGGAATATTATTCCAGGCATACATAAACCTTTAAAAATCGTTTTTGTTTTCTAATTCAAGCCCTCCATAGCTCAACGGTAGAGCACGCGGCTGTAGCAATCCACAGACATTCCTCTTTGCGAGGACAGGATGAAGTGGTATCGGATTAATTCCGTTAGGAATTAGTAGTTTGTAGAACCCGCGGAACCCAAGTTCAACTCTCGGTGGGGGGATTTTTATTTACCTTGGTTTATATAGCCTGATTTGGACTTCTCATTTGCATGATACGAATAAGCAATATATCTAAGAGATTTGGACAAGATAACTTGTTTGAAAACGTTAATTTAGTGATACATCCAGGCGATAAAATAGCATTACTTGGACAAAATGGAAGTGGTAAATCCACGTTCGTTAAATGTATACTTGGAGAAGAAAAACCAGATAATGGAATTATAGAACTTAATCCTGGTGTGTCTGTGAGTGTGATGGAACAGGCAAAAGAATTTGATATTTCAGAGAAAAACTTTAAAGATCATTTACTTGAAAAAAATACTCATTTGAAAGAAAAGATTAATGAACTTGAAAAAAGATTTGAGAATCCTGAAATATATATCAACGAAGAAGTGTTTCAGAAACTAATGTATGAACATGAAATATTAATTAACCAAATTAATCAACCATTTGAAGAAGTGAAATTCAAAGAAATTTTGAATAGATTAAATTTTGAAGAAGAACAATTTAACACTCCTCTTTACAAACTTAGCGGCGGACAGAAAATGAAATTGCGCATTGCGGAATGTCTAGCAAAACACGCAGATATTTATTTCCTTGATGAACCAACTAATCATCTTGATTTTAAAACTATGAATCAATTAGATGCTGAATTATCTAAAAAAGAAACAGTTTTTATCATTAGCCACGATAGATATTTACTTAATAAATTTGCTAAGAAAATAATTGAAATTGAAAATAGAAATTTTCAGATATATGGTTCAGGATATGAAAAATATCTTGAAGAAAAAGAGCACAGGCATGAATTATTAAAGAAACATCATAATGAAGTAGTTAAAAGAAGAGAAGAGTTGACTGCTCTTGTTAGACAATTACGTGTATGGGCTTCAATTGCTGGAAATTCGATGAAACGAGCTCAAGCAGATAAGTTTGAAAATGAATTAAAGAAACTTCCTCAAACAATGGACCCAGAGAAGTTCACTAAAGAATTTAGAATATCTTTCAATAATGAAACGAGGGCTGGAAGTTTAGTATTTCAGATTTCTGATGTTTCTAAGAAATACCATAATTCTCCTTTATTCTCCGAAGTTAATTTTGATGTTGAAAGAGGAGAGAAAATAGGCATTGTCGGAGCTAATGGTTCTGGTAAGTCTACTTTTCTAAAAATAATTGCTGGAATTGTTGAGGCAGATTCTGGAGAAATTAAACAAGGTGCAAATACTACTCTTGGATATTTTGATCAAGAACTTGCAGATTTTGATCAAAATCAGAATGTTATGGATTTTTTTAAGAAAAATTTCGATTATTTAAAAGAAGAAAGATTAATGGCTCTCATAGCTGGAGCTGGAATGCCTGCACATACTTTCCAACAACCTGTTAAATCTTTAAGTGGTGGAGAAAAAGCAAGATTAAACATAATTAGACTCATGGTTGAAAATCATAATGTTTTACTTTTAGATGAACCGACCAATAATTTAGATATTAATCTGATAGAAACTTTAGAATCCGCTTTAAGTAAATTTAAAGGAACTATTTTGTTTATCTCGCACGATAGATATTTTATCGATAAAGTGGCTAATAGATTATTTATATTAGAAGACGGAAAGATTGTTTCAAAACCTGGAAATTATTCAGATAACTTTGATAATTTACTTATTTGATAAGATATTTTCTTGATTTATCTCTATCGTTTATCTGTAAATCTAAACATCTACATTCAAATTTAATATTATTATAGATTTTTTGATATCTTAAAGACTGACAAAAAATTATTCGTTTTCAGTTGTTTCAGCCGCGAAATATGTTTTGTTTGAAAATACTTGGTCTTTTTGCCCGTTATGTTCAAAAGAAACAGACGCTGCAGATAGTTCGAAATTACCAATAATATTTATTTTTGAGTAAATTATATAGGTAAATACTCTCTCTTCTCCAGCATTAAGTCTTGAAACATCCCATTCCAATCCTCTATTTGATTCATTGATTCTATGAGGCTGTATTCCGAATTTATTGAATACTTTTGCATGTCCAGGTATTCTGTCTATTATTGTTAGATTTGAAACATTTTTATGTGCCTTTATTCTTAAAGCTACCTTAAGTGCAAATTCTCCACCTTTAGTTTTAACGAATGTAACTCTTTTGTTTATTGTGACCTTTCCAGTTACGAAGAATTTCACTAAAATTCCTACGGATGCTACAAGAAGAATGATTATGAAGGGGAAGGTGTAATTAGTAGTTACATTTATGGTGTAAGCTTCACCTACCCCCAGCTCTTTTTCCCAGGTATAATCCACAAAAATACCTTTTCTTACAGAAGATGTTGGTCTATCTGAATATACAGTAACTAATCTTGTTAAAATATTTTTTCTTGTAGTTATTATTGCTGTTGCTTTTACATTTCCTTCATTGGTTTTAGTAGTTGTCATTTTTTTAACTATGAATCCCTTTGTGGATTCTGTAACCGAAAGTCCACTTTCTTCTAGATATCGTAAAATTGTTGTTTCAGATGTCTTTTTGTCGTTTATTATGTAAAGAATCTCAACTTCATATTCTCCTGCAGGAATTGGTTTTTGAAGAGTTATTGGTATTTCAAAAGTTTTAGTTTCTTCTTTTCCTAAATCTATTGTTTGAGAGAATTCAAAAAACTTTGATTTTGCGATTATTGTCAAATCATTTATATCTATTTCTTCTTCATTTGTAACCTTTAATTTTATACTTTCTGCTCCAAATGCGAGATTATCTATACTTGTCCAGATTATATCTTTTATATCAAAAAATTTTATTACAATTGAATCTTTAAAGAATCCGGTATTCTTACCTTTAATTTCATACTCGAATGTATTAACTCCTTCTTTTTCTTGCATTATGCTTCTATAAGGTTCTGCCGTTATATCTAAAGTTATTGTTTCCCCTTTTTTTATGGTGAAAAATTCTTTTGGATACATTCGTAGACTTACTAATGAATATATCTGAAATTCATCGTTTCGATCTTCATGGTTAGTTATCTTTAACTTGAAAGTAGCATTTGCAGTTTCCAATTCTCTTATTATTATGTTGTTCTTTTCCAATTGCTGAACCGTTAAGTTCAGGGATGAAACAAATGGAATTAAAAGAATCAATATAGCAAATACGAATATTTTGTTGTTCATCTAAAGTGGGATAAATAATTTCTATTTAAAGATTGTTGTGTATTATAATGTCTTTTTGGATTAGTATTATTTTCTACCGCTCAATTCCAAAAATGCCTTTAACTCTTCTTTATAATTTTGGACATCTTTTTCAACATTTTCTTGCATCTTTTCTGTACGTTCAGGAATAATGTATTTGTTGTATAAACTCTTAAAAAATTTTATTGTAGCTGTTTCATTCCATTGATTTGAATAATCATGAATCAGAGTACCTTTAATTTCTATTTTTATTTCTACAAATTTGTTCATTTTCTTTTTTTTACCATCTATTTCAACCTCAACATCTTCCATTCCGATAATTCTGAATTTTATGTCTAATTCTGATTTGAAATATTCTGTGACTTTTTTGGAGGCTTTCCAGACAATTTCTACTTCTTTGCTGTTCCCTTTAACTTTTTCAACATATTGATCTTCTGTTACAGAATATCTTTCTTCCTTTAACCAGTCGTGAGCATAACTGTATAAATTTTTAAAATCACTATATCCTGAATATTTTACTACTTCTTTTGTGATTACATCTTTTTCTGCCATCTTTTTACTCTTTAGAGTTAATTTGGTTTCTATATAAAACTTGCTGTATTAATATAGGACTGAAGTATGTTTGTATAAATCTTCCCAGAATGCTATGGATTCTATAGATTCTGCTCGATTTTCTAATCTTTCTGGAGAGTGACTCATTTTTGATCCTGCTATTTCTTTTGTTTCATTAGCAAAGAGTTTATATTTTTTAAGTTCACTCATAATGCTATCTTCTGCAAATTTCTTATCTATGAATCTCCCAATCAACGATTCCAAGATAGATATTTTTTCAAGAATAAAATTTGCTTGTTTTATCGCACAATCATAATTTTTTAATTCGAGAAAATTTTCTGTATTGTTTTTTCTTCTTTGGATATCTAAATAAATTAACTGTGATTCATTTATCCAGATTATATTTTTGTCCATAATTTTTATCTTAATTTTTAGGTTTTTAAATTTATTTTTATATAAATTTCATTGATTCTTGATGTATTTTCATAACAGATTAAACTATTAGATGTGGGCACAATCAACATAATGCTTAAAAGTGCCTGCTTTAATTGATTTTTATGGGTGAAACTAAACAGCCAGTATATATAATGCCAGAAAATGTTTCAAGAACTATTGGAAGAGATGCTCAAAGAAATAATATTCTTGCTGCCAGAATAGTCGCAGATGTCGTTAAAACCACTCTTGGACCAAAGGGAATGGATAAGATGCTTGTTGATTCGGCAGGAAATATAGTAGTCACTAATGATGGTGTGACAATTTTAGAAGAAATTCAACTTGAACATCCTGCGGCCAAAATGATTGCAGAAATAGCAAAAACGCAGGAAAGAGAAGTAGGGGATGGAACTACTACTGTCGCTATGCTTGCTGGAAAACTTCTTGAAAATGCCGAAAAACTTTTAGATAAGAAAATTCATCCAACAGTAATCATCAAAGGATATAAACTGGCTTCTGATAATTCTAAAAAAATATTGTCTGAAATATCTGTTCCTGTTGACAATAAACAAGTTTTGAAACAAATCGCTATGACTGCTATGACTGGCAAAGGTGCCGAAGGAAACCGTGAAAAATTAGCTGATTTAATTGTTGAAGCCTTGGATCAAATAGGCAACGGAAGAAATGTAGACATAGATTATGTAAAAATAATTAAAGAAAAAGGAAATTTTATAGAAAATAGCGAGCTCGTTAAGGGAATTGTCATAGATAAAGAATTGGCTAACGAATCTATGCCTAAGAATATGCAAAATGCATCTATTCTTTTAGTGGACTTTGCTATTGAATTAAGAACGCCCGAAGCTGAAACAAGAATTTCTGTTTCAACACCAGAACAATTACAAAATTTTATTTCTTCAGAAGAATATGCTTTGAAGGAAATAACTCAAAAAATTATTTCTTCTGGAGCAAGAATTGTTTTTTGTCAAAAAGGAATAGACGATTTGGCTCAATATTATCTTGCGAAAGCAGGAATCATGGCGTATAGAAGAGTTGCAAAATCAGACATCGAAAAATTATCAATGGCTACTTCTGCAAGAGTTGTTTCAAGCATACAAGAAATAAAATCAGAAGATTTGGGTTTTGCTGAAGTTGTTGAGCAAATTAAGAAAGGAGATGAAGTTATGACTTACGTAAAAGGGTGCAAGAATCCTCGTGCAGTCACTATTGTTTTGAAAGGAAGCACAGACCATGTTTTAGATGAAATTGAAAGAGCTGTTAAGGATGGAATGGGTGATGTTTCAGCAGCAATCGGAGATGGAAGAGTCGTTTCAGGAGGAGGAGCTGTTGAAATGGAACTTGCTAGACGACTTAGAGCATTTGCCAAAACTATTGGGGGTAGAGAGCAACTTGCTGTTGAAGAATTTTCTTCTGCTTTGGAATTTATACCTGAAACTCTTGCTGAAAATGCCGGTCTTGATCCAATAAATATAATGGCTGAATTGAAACAGAAACATGAATCTGGTTCTGCTAGAGATGGAATAAATTTATTTTCAAATAGAATAGAAGATTGTCTTGCAGCAGGAATTGTCGAACCTTTACGAGTTAAATTACAGGCAGTTTCCTCTGCTTCTGAAGTCTCAATGATGATTTTAAGAATAGATGATGTTCTTGTGGCTACTGGAAACAGAATGAATATTCAAAATAAAAATCCTTATGATGGTCTTGAGTAATTAAACTTTCAAGTGTTTCTTTATATATCTCTTATTCATCCACCAAAGTAAAATTGCTGGAAATATGAAACTCCAATGAACTTTAAAAGATAATATTATAAAGATTATAGCTATTAGAGCAGTTATAATTATTTTAGGATGTGTCTTTCTTTTTTTAACCGTTCCCTTTAACTCCTTTTTCATTTATTTTTATAACAAAATGACTTTATATATTAAGAGGTTTACTAACAAGTTTATTTTGTCTGAATAAGATTTCTACCTTTGTTTTTTGCTATGTATAATGCTTTGTCAGCTCTTTTTTTCATTCTGCTTATAGTATCATTTTTTTTGTATTCACATAACCCTCCAGACATAGTTAAATTATATGCTGAAAGATATTTATCTTCCTGGATTTTTCTTCTTAGACGTTCCGAAACTTTTTTTGCTCTTGATAAATTAGTATTTGGAAATAATACTATAAATTCTTCTCCTCCGAATCTTGAAACCAAATCATATTTTCGAGTATTTTCTTTTAAAACAAATCCTACTCTTTTCAGAATTAAATCTCCAATTAGATGGCCATAATTATCGTTTATTTTTTTGAAATGATCTAAATCTATAATAATCAAAGAAAGAGGTTCGATTTCTCTTTTTGCTTTATCAATTTCTCTTTCAGATATTGTTTTGAAAAACTTGTGATTATATACTCCAGTTTTTTCATCTATAGTTGCTAATTCATATAAAATATCTATGTGTTTTTTCAATTGTTCAATTGTTTTTTCAAAATTTTTTTTAACTTCTGGAGATAGAGATTTTAACTTTGAGTTTATATCCATGAATTATGTAATATTCTTTATTATTTAAGACTTTTACCCAATAAAAAAGCTGTGAAAATTCCTAAACAATCTATTAGAAAATCTCCTACTGACATGCTTCTTCCAAAAACAAAAGACTGGTGTAGCTCATCTGTTAAGGCATAAACTATAGAAAATAATATTGCAACGTAAACAAATTCCTTATTTTGTCTACCTTTTGAAAAAGCAATCATTGAAAAAAACGCCAAAATCATAAATATTCCGAAATGATATAACTGAGATTTATATTTGAAATCCATCTTTGGAATTTGATCAGCTGGAATTGAGGATACATAAAAAATTAGAATTATGGTTATTAGAGTTATTATCCAAGCTAATAAATAATTTTTATTTAATATAGATTTCATTTTATTGAAAATACCTCCTTATTTATAAGGACATAGCTTTATAAATCGATAATTACGAGAGCTTGTTCTATGAATCATCTTTTAACTTTAGAGAATATATCTGATGGTGGTGCTAAAGGTTTTGGATTGTTCAGTACACCTATGAGAAATCCTACTGATAAAAGATTAGATTACCATACTAAAATCATTTTTTTAGATGAACATTATGTTATAATTGCAGGATCTCGTGCTAAATATGTCCGGCATAATGAAGAAGAGGCTCTGTCTTTAGCATATGATTTGGTGAAGGATAAAGTTAAAAGATATCAACATTCCGAAGACAAATTTGAAGATCTCACTTCTCGTGGAAAATAATCCTCGCTCGAAGTAACGAGATGCTAGGGCTGGGAATCCTCAACACTTGTAAGAGTTTGAGGTAGACAACGACTTGCTCGTTGGCGTATGTTCAATTTCCTTGAGAATGCGAGGGCCGGGAATTGAACCCGGATCACAACGTCTTTGCTTTTCTTCTCCTCAAAAGGTAAAGATTGGAAATTGGATAAATTTCCAAATTGGCAACGTCGTATACTAACCTTTATACTACCCACGCGTTAAAATTAACAACTAAATCGTTTTATAAAGTTTATTGGGAAGCTATATTTTGGACATTTTCTCTTTACTTGAATATATAAAATATTTGAGAAATTTCCATTTTTCAAGGTAAGAGATACACTTTATAAACCTATTTTATGCTAAAGTTATACAAGGCACAAAAAGGTCCATTAGGCTAATGGTAGACCGGCTGTCTTACACACAGCATGCGGAAGTTCGATTCTTCCATGGACCATCAATTATGGGAGAATCGAAAAGTTCGATTACTTCAACTCGTAAGAGTTGGAGTTCCAGCTGACATCAGTCAGATAGGACTTCCATGGACCATCAATTATGGGAGAATCAAATCTCTTTTTGAACAGATTTTTATACTTTAAACTATTGATAATTTTATGATTCTAAAAGAGATTGATAGAAAAATTACTTCTTGGCTAGGACATTACGGACTTACAGCTTTAAGATTTTCTATTGCTTTGATTTTTATTTGGTTTGGCTTTTTGAAAGTAATAGATTATAGTCCAGCTGCTAATCTTGTGAAACAAACAGTATATTGGATAAATTTCTCCGGTTTTGTTGTATTTCTCGGTTTATGGGAAATGACAATTGGATTTTGTTTTATGTTCAGGTCATTGATACGAGTAGGAATTGCTTTACTCTTGCCTCAAATTATAGGTACATTTTTACCTTTAGTTCTTTTGCCGGAAATCACATTTCAGCAAGATTCTTTTTTAATACCTACTCTTGAAGGTCAATATATTATAAAAAATCTTATTATCATATCTGCTGCGATGGTTATCGGAGCTGCTGTGAGAAAGCATAACGAGAATATTTAACATTTTAATTTTATTAGTTATATTTTAGGAAACCTTAAATATGATTATTTCTAATAAGTATTATGACTGAAAAGCCCAGTAAGGGTCTGCATGAACAAATTGCTAATCCTTCACAATATGCCTATTCTGAAAAAATTTCTGGAGCTGTTCCAAAAATTTCCGAAGAATTATTGAATAAGGCAGATAAATTGAAAGAAGAACTTGAAGATTTCAAGAAAAAAATTGTCAAAAAGTTCCCATTTGTGAATTTTTTAAGTATTTTACCAGCTAACTCATTCAAGATTTTTGAAGAAGACGAAGGAATTTTACCTGAAGAGATTGCGAAAAAACCTTTACATTTGATGATGTTAGTTCCAGAAGATCAATTTAAAAATATCTCTAAAAAAATAAAACCAGAAGTTCTGAAAATAATTTCTGAAACTAAACAGAATGTTTGGGTGCATATAAAGACCGAAATTGATTTATGGAATTACGGACTCGATAGCAAATATGAATTTATGGATTCGATTGCTAATAGTTTTCCATTATATGACAAGGGTTTATTGGGAACTTTGAGACTTGCAAATATCCACAAATCGCTTGTCTTAAGAAAATTTGAGAAATATGTCGCTTCATATATTATCGGAGGAAGTCTTGTTAGAGGAACAGCTAATAAAGATTCCGATGTAGATACTTTTGTAATTATTGATGACACTGATGTTAAGAGAATGCCTCGAATGCATTTGCTTGAGAAATTAAGAGGGATGATACACGATTATATTAGGGAAGCAAATGCTCTTGCAGGAGTTAAGAATCCATTAAATGTTCAAGTTTATTTGTTGACAGATTTCTGGGATAATGTCAAAGATGCGAATCCGGTAATGTTCACTTTTATTAGAGATGGTGTTCCAATGTATGACCGAGGAACTTTCTTACCTTGGAAACTTTTACTTCAAATGGGCAAAGTTAAACCCTCCCCAGAAGCAGTCGATAAATTTATGAAATATGGTGAACAAAATGAAACTCTCGTTACACGAAGAATGATAGATGCTATGGTAGATATTTATTGGGGCGTTGTAACTCCGACACAAGCATTGATGATGCTCACTGGACATGCGCCACCAGCTCCTAAAACAATGGTTGCAGATGTTAAAAAAGTTTTAGTTGAAGAAGAGAAAGTTATGGATTTATCTGAATTGAAGTTTTTGGAAAGAGTAATTAAATTATATAAAGATCATGAACACGGAAAATTGAAAACTGTTCCAGGCAAAGAAGTTGATGAATTACTTGTTGGATCCAAAAAATATGATGAAAAATTGAAGGTCATCAGAAAAAAACTAGAAGCTAGATTAATAGTTCATGATGCTGAACGTTCATATAATGAAATATTCGGACTTCTCAAAAATATATTTGGCAATAAATCAGCAGAAGAATTAGTGAAATTGACAGAAAAAGAGTTAATTTCTAAAGGAAAATTACAACCACGTTTTGCTAAATCTTTGAAAGAAATAGTCTCTATGAAATTAAAAGTTAGAGGTGGGAAAATTACTCAATTAGAGATGAATGCTTTAAGGAGAGATGCTACTGAATTGATAAATGAATTATTGAATTATGCCCAACGTGTTGATTTAGTTATGACTGAAAAAGGAGTCATACAAATATTATTTGGCGATAAAAAAGGAGAACTTGTTTTGACTGATGAAGCTACATTTTTTGTTGAATCTGGTAAAGTAGTAAAAGTAGAGAATAAATTTGAATCATCTAATAAAGAAATTCTTGAAAAAGCAATAAGAGAAACAAAAGATAAAACTCAATTAAACTTATCCTCTGATATTTTGCAAACACTTCATAAAGAACTGGGAAAATTCAAAATATCATTTTAATTAATTAATTTGGAAATCTTTTTAAAGGCAAATGTTTTATACAGATTATGGTCCCAGAAAGAAGGGAGAGGAATCTGCGGTTTTGTGATTTTAGTAAAGCAGAGTTTGGTTTTGCTGATAGTCGTTATGATCCTGCAAGAATGTTTGAGCGCGAAGAAGAACAATTTGTAAATTCATATAAATTAGATAATTTTTTTCATCAACTTCCTGCGAAAGAACAAACTCTCGTTAAATTGAGATATGGTATAGGCTATTCTCACCCATATAGTATTGCGCAATGTGCTGGACTTATGCATGTAAGTTTGGAGAATGTTAGAAGAATGGAATCTCATGCTTTGATTACTATGCAGGATAGAGCAAAACAAATGTTTGATTACGACGTCAAATAAATATTTTAAATTATCTTTATTTTAAATGATTTAATAATTACGAATAAAACAATTAAGTTTATTTAATATATCTTGATATAGCCTTTTTTATCTATTTTATAAACAGTAGAGCAAATCTTTAAAAGGGCAATTTTTCAATAATATACATGAAAGAAATAAAAATTGATATTTTCAATCCTACATTTTCTTTACTTGGGAGCAGAAAATGAAGGGAATAGTAATTCAATTTAGAAGAAGCAGACACAGAATTCATGAAAGACATTACTTATTGGATTTAGGAATGCATTCAAGAGAAGAAGCAAAAAAACTTACAGGTAAACAAGTTTCGTGGAAAAGTTCTGCTGGTAAAATAATTAATGGAAAAATAAGCGATGCTCATGGTAATAAAGGTCTTGTTAGAGCTATCTTTGAAACAGGTTTGCCTGGTCAAGCTGTAACAACAGAAGTAGAGGTAAAATAATTAATTTAACATGGCCATACGAAAAGCATTATCATATTCCAAAAAAAATAATCGTCCTTATACAAGAGTGTCCAAAGTTAAATCAAAATCCTACATAAAAGTTGTTCCTCCAAACAAAGTGGTCAAATATAATATCGGAAACCAAAGAGCATTTGAAGAAGGAAAATTTCCATTTGTATTAAGAATGAATACTGACGAAACTTTAGTTATAAGAGATAATTCTATTGAATCTGGAAGACAGGTTTTGACTAAACATCTTGAAACGAATTTACCAGGTAAATTTTATTTATGGGTTAGAATTTATCCACATCATATTTTAAGAAATAACAAAGCAGCTGCTGGAGCTGGAGCTGACAGATTATCTACTGGAATGAAGCAATCATTTGGAATTGTTGAAGGAAGAGCTGCACAAGTTTTAGCTGGACAGACTTTATTTATGGTTGCTTGCGATTCTGAAATGGCTACAAGAGTAGTAAGAGAGGCTTTCTCTATGACGAAATCAAAACTGCCTTGCAGAACAAGAGTGACTTTTGAGAAAGTTGAACAAAAATTACCTATTTGATTTTTGTATTAGATAAGTTTTTATTATCTTTTAATTTGTGGATTTTATGGATACCTTTGATAATCAAAAAAACAATTTCTTTTCTTTTCTAGATAAGTTTGACGAAAATGAATTGATTGGAATTGTAGCACATGCAAAATGTAATGATGGTATGATTTCATCAATATTTCTTAATGAAATTTTAAAAAACAAATTTCCTAAAATGAAAAAACCTATAACTTTATTCAAGGACTATAAACTTAATCTTTTTGAAGATTTGACCAATTATTTTAGAAAAGAAAATGTAACAAAGGTATTTATTCTTGATATATCTATAAACTCTGAAACATTTAAGGGACTTGAAAATTTTTCAAAAGATTTTGATATTTGTTATATAGATCATCATCCTTCAGACTCAGAGGTTAAATTCTTAAAATATATTGTTAAAACTGAATCTGCTGATTGCACTTCGTTAAATCTATATAAACTTGGACAACCATTTTTGAATAAACCTTATTTTAATGAACTTCTTTGTGCTGTGCTTATCTCAGAATTTTCATATGTTAAGATAGATAATCTGAAAGTATTACAACAATTTTATCCTAAAATCAATCTTAAAAATATTAATCTATCTGAACCATTTAAACTTTCAAATTCTATAGGCTCTGTAGTGATATATTACAAGGACGATACTTCAAAAGCATATGAGCTTATCCTTAATAGAGCGACTTCAAAGATTAATGAAATAGATAGTCTTGTTTCTGCTGAAGTAGAAGAACATCTTAAAAAATTTAAGGAAATTAATTCACATTCAAAAGAAAAAATTTTGTTTTATGAATTTAATTCTAAATTTTCTATTGGGTCAAGGATTTCTACTATTTTGTCAACGAAAAATAAATCTAAAATAATAATTATATATTCTCTCTCTGATTCTAATCCTTATCTAATTAAGGTTTCTGCAAGATGTCAAATTGAAAAGCTTCCGTTTTCTATGTCAAATCTATTAAAAGCGGGAATTACTAATTTGAATGGAGCTACTGTTGGAGGACATCCTCGTGCTTCAGGAGGTTCTTTTTTAAAAAAAGATTTAGAAATATTCAAAAAACAAGTCATTTCTTATGTAAAATCTCGTGCTAATTAGATAAAAATGTAAATGTTTATTAATCTCTCATTCTTATTTTTTTTATGAATGTAAGGGGGAGATGGGTTAGATGGTTTTCTGAACTTTCAAATAAAGATGTTCCTGTAGCTGGTGGTAAAGGAGCGTCACTTGCAGAAATGTATAATTCTAAATTTCCAGTTCCACCTGGTTTTGTTGTGACTGCTCAAGCATACGACTATTTTATTGAAAAATCTGGTTTGAGAAATACGATAATGCAAATCTTGAATGAAACGGATGTCGATGATACTAAAAAACTTGAAGCAAATGTCCAAAAAATTCATAATTTAATTGAAACTGCCTCTCTTCCAGAGGATATGAAATCTGAAATAACCGAATCTTACGAAATGCTCGATGCAGATAAAGGCAAATTTACTGGAGCCAGTGATGGAGCTTTGGCAATATTAAGAAATTCTCATGAAAAACCATTTGTTGCTGTTCGTTCAAGTGCAACTACAGAAGATCTTGCTAATGCGAGCTTTGCAGGTCAACATGAATCCTATCTTAATGTTAAAGGAGATGATTCTCTATTAATGCATGTGAAAAAATGTTTTGCTTCTTTGTTTACTGCGAGAGCAGTTTATTACAGAAAGAAAAAAGGATTCTTTCATGAACAAAGTTATTTGGCTGTTGTAGTCCAGAAAATGATTGACTCTCAAAAGTCCGGAGTTATGTTCTCTAAAAATCCTTTGGCTAATGATAATAATCTTGTAATTGAGGCAGTATTTGGTTTAGGAGAGGGTATAGTTTCAGGAATGATTTCTCCAGACCATTATGTCCTGAATAAAGATTTGGAAATTGTAGAACATAAAATTTCTGACAAAAAAATCGCTTTAACTAGAAGTTCTTCTGGAAAAACTGAACAAATTAATCTTAAACCTGAAATAAGCATTCGTGAAGTCTTAACAGGCCACGAACTCAAAGTTCTTGGGCAATATGGTTTGCAATTAGAGGAGCATTATGGAAAACCTCAAGACATTGAATTTGCAATTGATAATAGTGGAATTTATATTGTTCAATCAAGACCTATAACTACAAAGACTGAACAGAATACAAAAGAAATTGAAGGAAATGTTTTGCTTTCAGGATTTCAAGCTTCTCCAGGTATTGCTTCTGGAATTGTTAAAATAATACATTCTTTAGATGAACTCTCTAAAATAAACAAAGGAAATATTTTGGTTACTACTATGACAAATCCTGATATGGTTGTTGCAATGTCTAAATCTGCAGCAATTGTAACTGATGAGGGTGGAGCAACTTCTCACGCAGCAATAGTTTCAAGAGAGATGGGAATACCTGCTGTTGTTGGAACAAGAGAGGCAACTCATAAACTAAAAGAAGGTCAGCTTATAACTGTTGACGGATTTACTGGTCGAATTTTGGAAGGTAAGGCAATCGAGAAAAAAGTGGAAATAAAACCAATTGTCCCAACTGAAAAAATTAAAGTTAAAGTGATTGTTGATTTACCTGATTACGCTTCTCGCGCGGCTTTATCTGGTGCTAAAGGCGTTGGTTTAGTCAGATTAGAAGCAGTGATAGCCACATCTGGAAAACATCCTATTTGGTTTGCAAAGAAAAATAAAATTAAAGAATATGTTGAGGTGTTATACAATGGTCTTAGAAAAATATCTCAACCATTTGAAGAAATATGGGTAAGAACTTCTGATATAAGAAGTGATGAGTACAAAAATTTGGATGGTGCTCCAGACAAATTAGAAATGAATCCTATGCTTGGAGATCATGGTATAAGATTCAGTTTGAAAAATCAGGATTTGTTAGAGGCAGAATTTACAGCTATAAAAGAATTAGCTGATGAATATGCTCACAAGACTTTTGGAGTTATGTTTCCACAAGTTATCTCTGTTGAAGAAGTTCATCAAGCAAAAAAAATAGCTCAAAGAGTTCATTTTCCAAAAAATGTCAAAATTGGAGTGATGGTTGAAACTCCTGCAGCTGTTCAAATTATAGAAGATATATGTAAGGAAGGAATATCCTTTATTAGTTTTGGAACAAATGATTTAACTCAATTTACTCTTGCTCTGGACAGAAATAATGAAGAGGTTCAAAACTTATATACGGAATTGCATCCTTCTGTTTTAAATTCAATAGCATATGTTATAAGAAAATGTAAGAAGTATGGTGTTGAAACTTCTATCTGTGGTCAAGCAGGAAGCAAACCCGAGATGGTCAAATTTTTGATTGAGCATGGAATTGATAGCATTTCTGCCAATGCTGATGCAGCACATAATGTTTCAAATTTGATTGCACAATTTGAAAATGTCAAAAAACAACAACCTCAAATTGTGATTGTTAAAGATACTAATTTTATTCAAAAAAACAAAGAAAATCATACTTTCCATAATGTTCCCCCTAAAATAAAAACTCTTTCTGTTCCAACTATCCAGGCTTCTGAAAAAGAGAACGAACATGAAAGTTTAATCTATAAACAAATAGAAAATTGGGGTTCTGAAAATGAGTATCATCCTGGAAAAGGATCGGTGAGTGATGTTCCTGTTTTGAATGATGCTATTCCAGTTAGTTCTATTGATTTGACTCCAAGAAAAATGGAACCTGAAATGCTAAATTTTGAACCACAAGAATTTTCTGAACAAAAAACAAATGGTGATATCCCAGAAATAGAAATAGCATTTGAACTTCAACAAGAAGTGATATTTGATGTTCTTGTCGTTAACGAGGTTGCTATTAATATGCCTCAACAATTACAACAGAATGGTCAAGGAAGTCAAGATTTAATGAAGCAAATTTCAGCTTCTATTGGAGAAGATTAAATTAAATTTGTCACTATTATATAGGAATTACATAATAGAAAGATTTAAATATAGTTATCTTGTTAATTTTTTATGAAACTTGAAGAAATAGTCGGTCTTGCAAATAAAGATAGTGCTGGTAGAAATCTCGCTGAAAATTTTACACAAGATTCTTCTATTAATGCAGTTCAGGCCTTAGTGGGCATAGAAGGTCAATTGAATGAGCCTACATTGGCTCCATTACTTTCTGCTGCTCCAGATATGACTCCTGCAAGACATAGAACTCAACTTGAGAACTCTTTAAGCTTGTATAAGAAAGAACTTACAAATGCTGTTCTTGAAAATACTGAAGAAGCCAGTAAAGGATTTACAAATCAAGAATCTACTGCCTTGTATTTACTTTCAAACCCACTTAGACCTGCGGTTTATGGAAAAGTTTCAAATGATTGGGTCAAAAAATATGCTTCTGCTCGTGAATCTTATTTATTCTTAAAAAATCCTGAAAACGATATGTCTAAAAAAGTTGATGAGCTTATTAAAGAACAAATTGATTACTTAAAAAGCAAGAAAGTTAGCTCTGGGATAATCTCTGGACTTCTTTGGGTTTATGATAATCATCCCAAACTTATTCAAGATTTGGCTTTAGCCAAATCTCATGAAAAAGTCAAAAAATTTGCTAATGAATTAGATGTTGCTGAAGGAAGAAGCTATATACTTGATCGTGTGAATAAACTCGAAGGAAAAGATAAAGATGCAGAAGCTTACAGAATGGGCCAAGCTCTCGCAAGATAAATATTTTTTATTGAGATAATTATAACTCTTTAATTGCTTGGTTGAGCTCTACGAACGTCTATTAATTTGTCTATTATTCCCACCATTGTCTTCATAAAATTTTCTGCACGTTCTTGCCACGCTTCTATCTCTACTGCTTTGACTTGTTTTATTTCTCCATGAGCTATTTGTTTGTGTAAAACATATATATCTCGATACCATTTGACATAATCTGATTTTAAAATTCCAGTTTCCACTAAATTTTCGTGAAGCATTTTTGTAACATGTTCTGGAGATGGAGGTAATTTTCCGAGAGTGATTAACGCTGCTTGAGCAGATTCAACCATGCACCAATAAGCTCCTTCTATCGCTCCGAGCATAGCTAATTTACTTCGGGTAAGATGCATTGGCGATCTTTGAAGCGCAGAGTAAACAGCTTCAGGAGTTGCATGCATTTTTCCTTGCATTAATAATACCTTTAGAGGACTGAAAAAACCAGCTAAGTCTATTAAAACTTGACCTTGTCTTAATATATTTAATATGACTGGATCTCCGTGAAGTAAATCTCTCCACCAAGTAGTCAAGCGTATTGTATTAATATGAAGATCTCTTCCGTAATCTTGTTCAGAAATAACTTTTGCTAATTCTTCACGATACCACGCCGTCAATTCCATGTCCCAGTTTATCGCTGCGTCATCTATTACAATCACTATATCTATGTCTGAACCAGGTTTTATTTCGCTCGTTGTTTGTGAACCAAATAAAACTGATGCTTTAATTAAATGATCAAATTTTCTGTGAACTTTTGTTGCAAAATCCATCGCTATCTCTTTATCCGTTCTGAACTGGCTTTTTAGGACTCTTTCTTTATTTAAATTAATATTGGATTTTTCTTTTGAGGTATTACTTTCTTTCTTTTTTGGGGTCATCATCATTCTCTCCGACGGATTGAAGTTTGTCTATTATTTAAATCTTAACTCTTTAATATATCTTTTGAAGTATCCTAATTATATTTTATTCCATTGGCGTTCCTGAAAAGGAACTACTTTGTCTTCCAGGGATTTCTCCTCCAAGATATGCTGGAAGGCCACTAAAACCTCCACCGTAAATTGAATGGTGAATTTGAGGATTTATGTCTCCAAGTCCACCGACATAATTTCCTGATGCATTTATTGCCTGATTCCAATATGCGCTCTGACCTGGTTCCCCCATTGAATAAACCGAAGCTGAAAGCCCTGCGAGAGATTCTCTGACTGGAGTGTATGCCATTCCCATGCCTCCTTGTCTGGAAAACCAATCTCCTGTTTCTATTGCTTTCTTTGCTTTCCTGAAATTTTCATTTGAAGCCAAAATTTCATCTATTGGAACATTTCCCATTCCTATTGGTAACTCTGCGTCTTCAAATCCTAAGTTATCTGCAATATGCATGTGTTTAACATATGGGCCAATTTTCTTTGCTTCAGCAATTACATCTTTTCGATTAAAACCCCATTTTTGAATAGAATTTATGTGTCCTACATCCCATGTTGCACCGATTATTTGTTCCGAGGCTCTTTTTGCCTCTGATTCAGACATTCCTTGTTTCACAGCCTTTCCTATAAATTTTTTTCTTGATGCTTCAACAAGTGAGGCAATTTCATCTGCCCTTGTTAAACCAGACATTCCTGCAGGAGGATTTTCTATGCTAATTATTCCGGGAGCTCGGTCGTATTTTTTTGCATTGTTATACGCATGCATGGCAACTTCCGAAAAAGTATCTGATGATTTATCAACTGCCCAATCTTTCAAAGGAACAAACATTTCAGGCCTTATACTTTTTTCTTGCAGAAGTTTTATACCATCGTTTATTTTGTTTTGAAATTCTAAAAGATTTGTACCTTCCTTTTCAAATTTTTCAAATACTGGTATGAGTTCATCACGATATTTTTCAAGTCGTTTCACCACTTCTTTTTTTTCAGGATTTACTTTTGCTTTTTCGTATGCTTCATTATAAATTTCTTTTAATTGGTTATAAGACTCTTTAATGAAGAATTCAGCATCTTTAAGATTGGTAGTACTATTTTGATATATAGCTTCTACTTGGGGACTAATCTCCTTTACATGTGCCATATCTTGTTTATATTGCTCATAATCTTGGCTATACTTTTTATAAGCGTCAAAAATTCCGAGTTTGAACTCAGGATGTGTTTTTTTGATTTCATCCGATATTTGTTTTTCTGAAGTTAATGCTTCAACTAATTCGCGTCTCGCTCGATTATTATTTAGAAAAACTGACTCTATTTGCTGATTCCATTGTTTCTCATTAAAGTCATCTAATGCTTCTTTAGCAGTTTGATTTTTATTTGTAAGATAATCGTATTTTGGAGAAGGTAATGCTCCTATTTGTCCAGTTCTTGTGTTAACAACGGACATTTGGACTACTTCTTCTTTTGGACTTCCATCTGCATTTACCCCTACTTTAATCCGTCTTTCAACTTCTGGAAGTCCATTGTTTGAGTGGAAGGTCATTACTATTCCTTTTTCTTTATCATCTGAATTCATTTGTTGGGCTAACTCAACAGCTGCTTTCATTTGCGTTTCGGCTTCTCTTCTCTGGTCTTCTGACCAATTTCCTCGCGAATATCCTGTTGATTCTACGAGGGGACCGTGAAATGTTAAATCTACTCCTGTCAATTTTCTCAATCTGTCTATTTCTTTCCAATGTTGTTTCGGTATTGAAGCGAGGTGCTTCATGGCTCCGCCCCCTGTAAGGCCTAAACCAGAAACCTCTATATTTTGTGCTCCTGTGCTTATTTTGTCAGAAACTTTTTTTAGTTGGTTTGCCGTTAACGGGTCTGTTGGGTAAGCTATGTCTTTTACTGAAAGATGATACGCATTAGCGCCCGTAAATCTCCCATAGGTTTTTTCAAATGGATATTCTGAACCATTATAGAAGTTTTCGTAATTGCCCATCTTTTATTATTTTACGACGGGATTTGAATATTTAAAGTTTTAGAAATCTACCCTTCTTCTTTTTTCGTTGTTTGACTGCTCTTGAGAGGAGATATACTCTCTTTCTGCTCCTGTTTCTGGACTACCTGCATTTCCCCATCGTTCTTCTTGTTGAGATTTATTATTTCCAAAAGGACTTCTTTGTTCCATAGTGTTATCTCCTAAACGACGATTTGAAGAACTTCTTGATGATTCGGCACTTCCGACGGGCGTGTACTTATTTGATTTATACGGATTTCCTCCTCCTTTATAGGATGGTTTGAAATGCCTTTCTTCTTCGTCTTCTTTTGTTATTCTTGATTCTCTTACTTCTGAATCAACAGATATTTTAGATTGGCTTAAAGTTGAGGAAAAATTTCTCCTTCTTCCAGAGATAAACTCCGTAAAATTTTCTATCTCTTCCTCCTCTATTTCTTCTTCGAGATTCTCTTCTTTTTTGGGTTTTATTTCTTTTATTTCTTTACCGAGTTTTCTAATTTCAACTATTTTAGGCATAGTTTCTTAATTAAATAAGATTAAAATAACTTTCTATTTGATAAAATCGAACACGCTATCTATCGTTTTTTGATATTCTATCCATTTTAATGATTTTCTAAGAATGAGGTGAACCATATTTTTTGTGAATATGAAGTAAGTCATGATATCTTTATTATCTATTTTAAATGATAATTCACCTTTTCCAGATTTGAGATAATCTTTGTAGGTTGGATTTTTCAATGCTACCTCGTGATAAATAATGTCTTGAATATCGAATACAACATTAAGTCCGTTTATAGTTTCGTCATTTGCTGGAAATCTGTACCATAAAGAATCATCAGTATTTGACAATTCGAGTATCTTGCCCATATTTTTTTATTTAATTTAATGTTAATAAATTTATTGAACATCAAAATGACTTGCGTGAGAAGGCATATTATGCGATTTCTTATATACGTCAAAAACTGTGAAACATAATTCTCTTGCTCCTATTGCTGCCTGTGAACGGGCGACTTTTTCGTATTCGTTATCAGATATTATTCCTTTTGAAGGATCATTTGTTTTGGGTGCTTCTTTATTCTTAGGCTTGAATGCTTCAAATAATGGTTTAAATAATGCACTAAATGGATTTGTATCTTCTGATTTATATTCCTCTTTTTTTTCAATCTCTTTTTCTTTTTTTTCATCATCTTCTTTTAAAAGAGAATCTATATCTTTCTCTAATTCTTTTAAGCTTGCTTCGTTTACATCTTGAATTAATCTCATTACTAGATTCATCTCATCTTTATCTAATTCATCTTTTAATACCTTTAATTCCTCATCATTTAAAGCGTAACTCGTGAACTTTATGTCTGCTTTTCCTCCAAATGCCCAATCTCCTCTTTGAGAAACTTTTTGAGGTATGCTTCTGAAATCAAATTCAACAATTAGTACTTTTTTGTATCCTCGGGTCTTTATATTCTTAAAAGTATCTGGAAGTAAACCAGAAATAATATCATCTTTCAAGTCATAATCCTGAGTTGCTAAAAGAACTAACTCAAATAATGTGCTATTAAATGCAGTTACCAAACTCGCCTTTATGCTGTCATTACCTACTATGTTTTTTTGTAATTTCTGTGCAGCTACGAGATATGGTCTCATCCAATTCATATAAAGTTTCAAATTCGCATGTTGTGATTTGAGATAATTTTTTTCAAGTCTGTATCTTTGTTCAAGAGATTGGTGAGATTCCTTTATCCATCTGAAAAATTCCTCTGCTCTTTGAATTAGTATTCTCTTTACTCTTTCATTCAAATCTAATTTTTTTATGTGCTCTATATCTTCGGCAGCCATAAATGCATCTCTTAGAGTTACAAAATCTAATTCTCCTGCAGATAACGCATTTATGCTTCCTCTTCCTCTTCGTATATCCACATTATCAAGCCAAACTTGTTTTAACGATAAAAGTTTATTGAATTTTTCTTGTGGGTCTTTTAAGGTTTCATAGTCCCTATATGGTGCGAGTTTTAATCTGAATTCTTTTAAGTCATATACTAAATTCAATATTGATTTGATTACTGTGTTAACATTGCCTAATGTTCTTCCAACTTCTTGTTGCATCTGAGTTGCTTTGCCTTGCATTTCTGAAAAATGTCCTGAACCTGGAGACGACTGAAAGTTGTCAACTAACTTTTCAATGTTTTTATATGGCCCATTAAGAAAATCAAGAATCCAGAAATAAATTGGTTCTAAACCTTCTGCAGGAGAGTCATAAGTTAAATTGTGTTGTTCAATTGGAGATTTTAATCCCCACAAACCCAAAGCATCTTGCTTCGCCTCATCATAGCTGTATAATTCTAATTCTTTAGCTTTCTTAGGTTTGGCTATTTTTGAAGCTTCTCCATGGCCCTTTTCAAAAACCATTTTTTTTACTTTTTCAACTAATCCGTCTTTATCATCACAATAAATTTCTGGACTTATAGCTGCTATCAAATTATGTATTTTATCATATGCCATCTTTTTACATTATCTATATGCTGAGTTATTTAAAATAGTATCTAAAGACATGTTTAAATAATTGTTAGTTCTTTACACTTTATGCCTATCTTTTCAAGAAGAGGAGATGTAATTGATTTACCTGAACTTCATAGAAAAGGACTTGTTAAGTTTCCTGAAGAAAAAGAAGATATTGATGAAATTGATTTTACTTTGAAGAAAGAGGAAATTTCTGAAAACTCAAATATTGAAAAAACTGAAACTTCTTCTGTGGGGGACTTCTTAGAAAACTTTGCCACAATAGGAGTGTCTAATGTTTCTGCTGAAAACAAAGTCAATGAAATTAAAAAAGAACTAATTTCAGACGATTTAAAATGGAGAATTGAAAATACAGAATATAAGATAGAACAGATTCTTGAAAGATTACTTCTTCTTGAGAAAAAAATTTCCTAATGTTTCATTTTAATGTTTGTCTAGTATATTTTTCTAGTCTATCCATAAAATAAATTGGCTTGAATCCATGATAAATAGAATTTTTCTTTTTTGATTCCTTGAATACTTCGTCCATATCTCTCTCCCTTATATCAACAATTTCTTTTTCATCAGGAATTAATTGATATAAACTTCTTATTGGGACAACGAATAAACCTATTGCCCAGAAAAAACTTTCATCTTCATCATTATATGAAACATCTAATGTGACTTTCGGATCATAAAAATTTCTTCTAAAATTATATTTTACTTCTTCTCTTACTCCTCTTCTAAGAGTATTTAGAAGAGTATGATCTTCAGGTTTTGAATGTTCTGAAAGAAAACATACCCATTTGTTTCCAAGAATTCTTTTTTCAGGACTTCTTTTTAATTCCACTATTTTATTTTTTTCAATTATTGGAAATGTTGCACAGACCAAATTTAATCTTCTCTCGCAATCCTGTGCCTTTCCTCGCTTTACAGGTTTTCCTTTCGTGGGAGAAACTGGCTCATTATACTCATCTTGGTCCATATTGTATCTTTTAAGTAGTAGCTTAAAAATGTTTTCAAGGCATAAAATGTTTTAAATAAAGAAATTTTTGATAAAAATTTCTAATTTAAATTCTAGACTATGTAGAGCATCAAATTATTAAAACCATAATTTAAATAACACAATTATCTCGATGATATATGAAAGACTTATCTAAAGAGATTTTAGCATATGCCTTGCAAAATGCTATTGAGCACGGAAAAGCTGATGCTGGAAGAATTTTACCTAAATTGTTTCAACATGGACTTGATAAAAAAGAAATTCCTTTAGCTATGAAAGAAATTAATGAAGTAATCAATAAAGTAAACAGTTTAAATGATAAACAGAAAAATGAACTTTTTATTAATGTGGAGAGTATTGTAAAAAAGAAAGAAGAAAGAGAAGATTATGAACTTCCCGAATTACCTGAATCTCCTGTTGGTAAAAAGATGATTTTGCGTATGGCTCCTTTTCCGTCGGGTGCGATGCATATCGGAAACACAAAAACATATTTGCTGAATGCTTTGTATGCTGAAAAATATTCAGGAGATTTACTTTTGGTCATGGATGACACTATCGGAAGTGTTGAAAAACCATTGATGAAAGAAGCGTATGATTTAATTCCTCAAGCGATTGAATGGCTCGGAGTAGATATTAAAAAAACTTATTATAAATCTGATAGGTTAGAAATTTATTATGAATATGCTGAAAAATTGATTGAACTGAATAAAGCATATGTTTGTCATTGCAAGGCAGAATTATTAAGAGAAAATCGTGCTGCTGGAAGAGAATGTTCTTGTAGACAATTTCCGAAAGGAATACAGCACGAAAAATGGAAACAATTATTTAAACATGAAATTAAAGAAGGAGAAGCTGTTTTAAGAATAAAAACCGACATGACTCATCCTAATCCTGCTTTTAGAGATAGAGTTTTATTTAGAATTGCTGACAGAGAACATCCAAGAGTTGGTAAAAAATATAGAGTCTGGCCTACACTTGAAATGTGCTGGTCAGTAGACGATCATTTATTAGGAATCACACACATCATAAGAGGAAATGACTTGATGATTGAAAGTGATATGGAAAAATATATTTGGGATATATTCAAATGGAAACATCCTATTTTGATACATACTGGACTTGTTAGACTTGAAGGGGTTGGAGCTAAACTATCAAAATCAAAAGCGCAGAAAGAAGTGTTGTCTGGAGAATTTTCTGGATGGGATGACCCTCGAACATGGAGCGTTCAATCTTTATATAGGAGGGGAATAAGAAAAGAAGCGATAAGAGAATTTGTTAAAAGAATAGGGCTGAACAAACAAGACATTATTATTCCTATTGAATCTCTTTATGCTATAAATCGTCAAATGATAGATTATGACTCTGAAAGATATTCATTTGTTGAAAATCCAGTCAATCTAAATTTGAACAATATGCCTACTGTTCCGGAAATATCTATTCCCGTACATCCTGAAAAACCTGAAAAAACGAGAAAGATTTTTATTGGAAATAATATCTCTATTTCTGGAAAGGACTATGATTCTCATAAAGGAAAAGAGATTAGATTGATACATCTGTTTAATGTTAAGCTTGATGACAAAAGTGAAGTTACTTCCGTTGAAAATAAAAAAATTCCTAAGATACAATGGGTTTCTGGAGGGATTCCAGCACGCATTTTAATGGTTGAAGGAAATTGGATTGAGGGGCTTGTTGAACCTTCCGCATTAAATATAAAAAAGAATTCAGTGGTGCAGTTTGAGAGATTTGGTTTTGTAAAATTTGATGGAATTAATTCCGGAGTTCCAGAATTCTGGTTTACACACCCTTAATATTTGTGAGTTTAATTTATTTTTTGATTATTTGATGTTTGTAATAAAATTTTAATTTGGTAATCTTTAAATACTATTTAACCTAATTATTATCGTAAAGGAGGTTTATGATGATGTTAAATAAGAAAGGAGTAAGCGAAGTTGTCGCAAATGTCCTCATAGTTCTTCTTGTAATTGTAGGAGTGGGTGTTATTTGGAGCGTTGTTAAACCAACGATTGACAAAGCTGGTAAAGATATAAACGCTGATTGTTTCACTGTTAAGGTATCTCCTGTAAGTTGTACGAAACCCGTTCTTGCAGCTACTGCTACTCAATGTAACAGTGCTAATACTGCAGCTACTTGTGCATCTTTGTCAGTTGCTGGAACTGCTGGTTGTACTTGGAATACTGGGACATCTAGATGTGATGCTAATCCTGCCGTGCCAACTATTGGATATACTGTAAAGAGAGATGCTGGAACTGGCAGTTTTCAAGGATTCAAATTAAGCTTTGAAGATATTACTGGAGCTACTCAAATAGTAGATAAAGTAGGTGTTGTTTCTGAACTTGCTACTGCTTCTGACACTGTGACTCCAAATGCTAATTTTGTAGTCGCTAAGATGAATGTAGCTGCAATTGTAGGAACTGCTGCAGAAACTAAGACTTGTGAGATGCTTTCTGCACCAATTACTTGCGCTTAATTGCATTTTATTTTTTTTATTTTTTTTGAATTTTTATTTTTCTTAATATTTATAAGTTAGATGAATGTTAGTTATTTATGTTTAGAGAAAGAGATAAATTAAGAAAAAAAGCATTGGCTCCAATTTTATCTACAGCGTTGCTTACTCTTGGAGTTATTATCGGGGTTTCTTTGATTTGGATATTTATAAGTAAAACTATTAAAACAGACAAAGAAATAATTGGTTCTGATTGTCTGACCACGAATTTGGAAATTGTTAGTTGCCAAACATTGGGAATTTGTGCTTATCAAGGAGGTTCTATTGGATATGCTTCTAATGTGTTAGTCAAAAGAGGAGTGGGGGGAGGGAATCTAACAGGAATAAGATTTTCTTTTGAAGACGAGCTTTCCAGAAAATTTGTTTATGATGCGAATCTTACATCTTTAATGCCAGGATATTCTTTGGAAGAATTACAGAGTCTTAGATTTAATCAATATCCTTCGAAAGTTCCAACGCGTGGACCTGAAAATATTTTGAAAATATTTCCTCTTCTTGGAAGAAATTATGAAGCCTGTCCTATTGCTTCTAATCCATTTACTTGTTTAAGAGCTCAAAATGTTCCCCCTATCGGAAGTCTACCCGGGAATTCAGATAATACTGGTCTTTGCTGTCAATGTCCTCGAAATGAAAGTGAATGCTATAACGGACAAGATGCAAATTATCCTATTCTAAATGGAATCGTTCATCATTATGCTGGAGATATTTTGACCCCCTATATTTATGGGACTCCTCCTGGGAACCTTAGTGTTTGTTGTGGAAATGTTCCATTTGCATATTCTGGAAAGACCATAGCCGAATTTACATATCCGACTTGTACAATGACTGGAACAGTCGTTAATTGTCCAGAATGTCCGTCAGTATAATTTATAATCTTTGAAAAACTTATTTAAAAATGAATAATAGAGGATTTTCTACTGTCGCAGTTATTTTAATAATTCTGCTTACAATTGTTTCTGTTGGAATTTATTTATCTATTACATTAAAAAATATAAAAAAATCAACTGCTCAAGAAGAAGCAAAGTGTTTAGGACTGGACTTTAAAGTTACAAAGTGCTTTCTATTTCCGACAGGATACCAAATGCCTAATAGCAATTATGTAACTCAAACAAATGAAATTTATACAATTGTAGAAAGAAGATATGGTGGTGGAGATATAACTGATTTAAGATTCTCCATTAAAGATGATTCTGGAAAAATTCATGTAGGAAGCCCTATAAATTTTACTATTTCTGGATTTAAACTATTGACAGATTATAGTAATTTTGTAGAACATTCGACAGTAGAAACCATATTAACCTCTATTGATTATACTCCTGCGGGAATTATCGTTTCTCCTGTTGTAGGGGAATCAAAAACAATCTGTGAGCCAATATACTCTTTTGAACCTTGTATTTCAATTCCTTCAACATAGATTTATTAATGTAATTTGTTATATTGCATTATGCAAAAGAGGACACTTATTTTTTTGAGAGTTATCTTTGAGGAGGAATTTAAATGAGTTGGATAGAAGTTGAAACAAAAATTCCAGTTCTTGAAAAAGATGTTTCTGCTATGAGAAAAAAAATAGAACAGATTTCTCATTTTATAAAAAGAGAAACAAAGAAAGATGATTATTACACATTAGAGTATTTCCATTATCCTGAAAAGAGTATTCGCATCAGAGATAAGGGAAATGTGAAGGAAGTGAATTTTAAGAGGAGACATAGTTATGTTTCAGGAGTTCATGCTAAAAACGAGGTTCAATTTGAAATATCTGATACAAAAGGATTTTTTGAATTGATTGAAGATTTTGGTTTTAGAAGATGGCTCCATAAGGAAAAAAATACGGAGTTATACAAAACGAAATCAGGAGTTAATATTGAGTTAAATAAGGTTAAAGGTTTAGGTTGCTTTATTGAAATAGAATACTTGAGCAAACCTTCCGAAGTCGCTTCTGCTCGTAAAAAAGTTATCGCTGTGCGTTCTGCATTAGGTTTTACCGAAAAAGATTCTGAAATAAAGGGATATACAAGACAACTTTGGGAAAAGAAACACTAAATTTACTTAATCGGATGCCTTAGCTTGCTCTTTTTGTAATTGTGCTTTCAATTTATCTAATTGTTCTATTTGTTTAGCTATCTCGTCTTTATTTAATTTAGGTTGATTAGACTGAATTTGTCCATTTCCAGGAATTTTTTTTATGTAATCTAACATGGAAGATTTTTCCATTTTAAGAACTGTGTGAGATTCATCGTCTACATGAGCTTTTAAAATTTCCATGCCTGAAAGAACACAATTTAGAACCCATAGCTTCTTCCCATTTACTGTCTGTATTACAGCAACACATTTTTTTACATTTTCTGTGATGTTTCTATTTTTCATTTCATCTTCAAGAATTCCTTTTAAGGCATCTAAGTCTATTCTTGTTTTCAAATCCAACTTCTCTGGAACTTTCTCTTTCTGCATCAAATCTAAAAGACGAACTTCAACTTCACCATCAAGATTGAAAGCAGCGACTTTCTTTTTTGAAGGAACATAATAATCTATCTGATGAATGTTTGTTCCAGTTTCATAGTCGAGAACAAAAAAACCAGCAACTATAAATGAATCTGAATATTCTTTCTTGAATTCCTTATATTTCACAGAACTTTCTAATTTCTGAATGTATGGTTGTATCTTCATCTTTTTATGTTTGAATATTGATTGAATGATATATAAAGATTTGTTTTAACGCGACCTGAGTATGATGATCTTGCTGATAGTTATCGTATAAGAATTGAAAATCCTATTAGCGGTTGGAAACGTCATTGATTTAGCATTTATTAGATTAGGATACTTACATACATTGTAAAAATTGAACTTTTGAAATGAGCAAATTATTTAAATATTGAAATGAGACTAAAGAATGGAAACCAAAGAAACATCAATAATAATTCCTCATTTGAATGGGAATTTAAAGATATTAAAAAGAACAATAGATACTATCAAAAGATATTTTTCTAATTTAGGTAGCCCCTATGAGATAATCATAGTAGATGGGGGGTCTAAATTAAAGCGATTATATGAAATAAGAAAAATATTAACAAAAAGCCCAAATTTATTTGCAATTTTAGACTATCCGCTAATATTCCCAAACAAAAATATAGGAATTTTAAATGGAGCAAATTTGGCTAAATATGAAGATGTATTAATTTTGGATTGCGATAATGAAAAATTGTCTTTTAGGGATTTAAGATACCTAAAAAGAGAGCTATCTTGGTATTCGATTGTTTTTCCAAATTTAAATAGGAAAGGAGGAAGATCTAATCGATTGCTTGGTACCCCTTTCTTAAGATTATTCTTCCCAGAAATATACAAAAAAATACCTTATCCTTTCCCGGGAATTTTAGGGATAAAAAAAGAAGCGTTATTAAAAATTGTTTCCGATAAGAATTATTGTTTTGATTGGGGTGGGGAAATTAATTTAGCTATAGATGGGTATTTTCACTCTGGTGGAAAAGTTTCTGCTATTAAAATGAATAAAGTAGACAATAAAAGAGTGCTCTCTTCTATGATAAACGACGCCTATCAAATATATCGCAATAATATTTATTTAAGTATAGTTTATAAAAAATTCCCTAGAAATATATTTGAAATTAATAGGTTATTAAAATTGTCTATGCTCAATCATAAATCTGATGTTTCTCTTTTAAATGAGTTTATAAGAAAGAACAATCTGGTTGAATTAGAGGGGATAGAAACCAATTCTGACTTTTTTAACTCCAGCAATCCTTTAGAGGTATATGAAAAGCTAGACACTTTATATAAGAAGTATAATATTTATGAATTATATCTTATAAATGCCTTAGTTACAGTGCCTCTGTTAAAGATATTATTTGATGTTAATAAAAAAATTAATATAATCGAGAGACCATCTGACACTATTAAAAATCTTGACCTTAAAAGAATAAGTTTTCTTGCAGATGTTGTTATAGCCTCATTGCTAAAAATATTTTTTTATCATAAGCACACAGTTCCTTATTCAAATTTAAGTCAGATGTTAGCTAAAACATATTTTAATGGAGCTAGTGAGTTTAATGATATTAAGCTAAAAAATGTAGATAATCTTCTGGCTTGCGGTATAAATCTTAGATTGGGAAATAATAAAGAGATATCTAAGATGAAAAATATTATTAACAACAAAAAGCTTGAGCTGAGAAATAAATTGTTAAAAAAGTTCTATTTAAACTTGCTAATAGGAAAAATTGGGAATGAAGATATTTCTTTTAATATGATTAATATAAGGAGTGAGAATATTAAAATAAATTATGATTTTTTTGTTAAACTTAGTATTCTGACTACGCTTGCAGGATATTTGAAAGAGAACCTTGTTTTATTAAACGAAAAAGAATTTAAAAAAATAAAATTGGAACGTTTTTTATCATATGTTTTGAACAATAAAGACTTTGCCCCAATTAATTTTAATCTTGATATAAACTTTACAAATAGCCAGATGTCTATTCCTAAAAAGATTGAACACAATTACGACTGTGTGATACTATTCAGCGGAGGGTTTGATAGCACTGCTGCGTTTCTTAAGGCGAGAGATAATGGACTAAAACCTCTTCTTCTTTGGATAGGTTTCGGACAAAAGAATGAAAAGGCAGAATATAAAATGGTAAAGCAAATCTCAAAAAAGATAAAATACCCCCTATCCATAATACGCTTAAATTTAAAAGAATACATAAATCAAGGTTGGAGAGAATGGGATTACATAATACCTGCGAGAAACTTTATTTTCTTGTGTCTGGCAGCATCTTTTCTGAGCAATTCACGGAAAGATAATTTAAAAATCTATTTGTCTGCTCATGAGGAAGAAATAAAAAGAGCGAATACTGATAAAAGTAGACAATTTTTTAATGGTTGTAAGCAATTGTTTAGTGAGTTTTATAAGAAGAATTTTATTATCGGAACTCCCTTTGAGAAATACAGCAAAACAGAAATTGCTGCATATTGGAAAAAAAGTTGGTTAAACAAATATTCAATTTCACCATATGATACAATAAGTTGCTATTATGGCACAAATTGTGGGAGATGTAAATCTTGCTTAAAAAGAAATATTGCTCTTCTATCTGGGGGATTTAAGATTGATCCTGATCTGAAAGAGAATCCATTTGAAGATAAAGATAAATTTATTTCGAATGATCTTTTGGTTAGGTTTAATAAATTTCCTCTAAAAAGAAAATTAGAGCTATTGATGGCCCTAGAAGAAATGCAAGATAAATTACCAATCAAACTAAAAAATAATATGTTACTACTAAAAAGAAAATACTTAAAAAGGATTAATTCTTATAAAAAACATCTCTATGAGATTAAGATAAAATGACTTCAAAGTTAGTATTAATTGGAGGGGTTTCGGGAGTTGGAAAAACAACTATTGCAAATAGACTGAGCAGAGTCCTTGGTTGTCCAAATATTAGAATACATCCTTATGTATTAAAATTAGCAAATGATAGAGGCATAAAAAATCCTATCAATTCTTGGGATAGATTATTTCAAGACTGTATGCCTAAATTTATTCAAGACATTGAAAAGTGGGAGATTGCTGTTTGTGATCATCATTTTGCAGTCCAACCTATATATGATACTGCATATGCCTTGGGTCAAGATTTAAGTGAAGATTTAAGAGAACCTTATGTTAAGAGCTTTTGTGATGATTCTTTAAAAATAAAAGATTGGTCTAGAGTTGTTGTATACCCCACTTTTCTAGATGCTCCTGCTGATAAAATTTTAGCTCGCAGAGCAAGATTGTCTAATATAAAAAAGCCTAGAAGCCTAGACTTAAGAAGTATTGATAATGAGCGGACGCATGAACAAAGATATTTTGATGAAGCGAGAGTTTTGTTCAAGATTAGTTGTGGAGATTTAGGCATTAGGTTGGAAAATAGGGAAGGCGAACTTGAAGAAACGTTTAAAAATCTTTTAAAACATATTACTAGATAAAATGACAAAAATAATTTTAGTTAGACATTGTAAAACTGAAGATAATGCTTCAGGCAAGATGCAAGGATATCACAATGATTCTTCATTTACGAAAGAAGGGCTTGTTCAATTAAGATGTTTGACTAAAGCTCTTTCAAGTGAACCAATTAAAGCTATTTTTTGTAGCGACCTTGGGAGAGCATTAAAAACTGCAGAGGAAATCTCTAAAGCTTACAACCTTAGAGCAATTCCATTGAAGGAGCTTAGGGAAGCGGATATCGGAGATTGGAAAGACCTTTCTGTAAAAGATGCTATAAACAAATGGTTAGATTATTATGAATCAGAAAAGTCTAAAGGGATACTGAGGGAGTCTATCCGACCGCCTGGCGGAGAGAATACCTGGGATCATCAAAAAAGAATTATTAATGCTATCAAAAAAATTGTTATAGATTATCCTAATGAAACCATTGTTATAGTTGGGCATGCTGGAACAAATAAAGTGTTGCTTGGGACTTTTGAGGGCAAAGATCCTGATGATTTTTATTCAATTCCACAAGATAACGCCTGTATAAATATTATCGAGACTGATGGAAAAAAGCATAGAGTGCTAAAAATTAATGATACGTCTCATTTAAATTGAAAAGGATAGTTATTAAATGAAAAAGATTGAAATTAAAAGTCTAGATGGGTTGAAGATATATGGCCATATATCCTTCCCAGAGAATTATATAAATAGAAAGTGTCCTGCAATCTTATTTATTCCAGGAGGGATTCATGGAAGTGCTTATGATAAATCTAGTAAAAGATATGACCAATTACATATTTCTATTTCTAATTATTTTAATAAAAGAGGATATATAACGCTTATTTTAGATAAGAGGGGAAGCAAAGGGTACGGAAAAAAATATCTAAAATATTTAGATTGTTGTGGTGACGAAGTTAAAGATATAATTGCCGGTGGAAATTATCTAAAAAGTCTAAATAAGGTTGATAAAAATAAAATAATTATACATGGAACTAGTAGGGGCGCTTCGCTTGCAGCACTTGTGTTGACTAAAAGCAATATTTTTTCAGCAGGAATATTAGCTTCTGGTTTTTATGATATATATAAGCAGTATAAATACGAAGAGAAAAACAGAAGAGATATTTTCCCAACAAAGAAGTCTATTCAGGGAAAAAGAATAGAAGATATTCCATATAAAGAAAGATCTCCCATTAATTTTGTTAAAGAAATTAATTGTCCAATATTAATAGTGCACGGCGTTGATGATGCTATAACTCCTTTAATTTTCTCTGCTAATTTTTATGAAGAACTGAAAAAAGCAAGAAAGAAAGTAGACTTTATTAAATATAAAAAATTCGCTCATCTGAAGATTTATAGCGATCCTGTGCATCCGTCTGGTAAAAGGTATTGGCATGATGTAATAAATTTTCTTAAAATGGTTTAAAGATTACTTATTTTCTAATTCTCTTTCTATTTGTTTTATTCTGATTTATTGAATCATTTCTTTCTTTAAATCTTCGATAAAATTATCTTTTTTAATTCCGAACTTAGGTTTTCCGCCTCTTGGACGGACTGCTATCGTCTTGTTTTCTTCTTCTTTGTCACCTATTACAATTATGTAATTTATTTTTAGCATTTCTGCATCTCTTATTTTTGACTGAACTGTGTCTGAACGAGTGTCTGTGTCAATTCTTAATCCTGAAATTGATTCTTTGAGTTCTTTGGCTAATTTTTCTGTTGCTTTGTTGTTTCTATCTGTGAATGAGATTATTCTAACTTGTCTTGGCGAAAGCCAGAGAGGTAAATGTCCGTTCGTGTGTTCTAATAAAACGCCGATGAATCTTTCTATTGAACCCATAACGGCACAATGAATTACTATCGGTGTGTGTTCTTTGCTGTCTTCTCCGATATAAGAAACTTCAAAACGTTTTGGCATTTGCATATCTAATTGAATTGTCGCACATTGCCAGCTTCTTCCTAATGAATCTTTTATGTGGATGTCAATTTTTGGACCATAGAACGCTCCGTCACCTTTATTGACTTTATATTTTATTTTTGATTTGTTCAATACTTCTTCCAAAGTTTTTTCTGCAAAATCCCAATCTTTTATTTCTCCCATGAATTTTTCAGGGCGAGTTGATAATTCGAGATGATATTCAAAACCGAATAATTCTTTGTAAATATGATTTACCATATTTAACATAGTTGAAATTTCTTGTCCGATTTGTTGGGGCATGCAGAAAATGTGGGAATCGTCTTGAGTGAATCTGATTACTCTAAATGCTCCGTTCAGGACGCCGGATAATTCTTGACGATGGACGATTCCAAATTCTGCTAATCTCAAAGGCATTTCTTTGTAAGAACGATTATTTGTCTTGAAAACTAACATTGCGCCTGGACAATTCATCGGTTTCACACCGAACTGACGAGATTCATAATTTGTTAAGAACATATTTTCTTTGTAATGTTCCCAATGTCCTGAAACTTTGAAAAGTTTTGAGTCAAATATTTGAGGCGTAGATTACGAATAAACGAAAGGAACATTCTCTCGAAGTAAAG
>SXGR01535025.1_pt1 | contig 38755 bp, 37 predicted proteins | sample 3174711 | NCBI WGS metagenome assembly SXGR01 (sample SAMN11356860, study PRJNA531348) | freshwater metagenome | isolation source: freshwater sample F1-60 | place: China: Fuxian Lake, Yuxi | collected 2017-12-25
CATCACGATGGGCGAGGGTGGTGCTGTTTTTACCAACAATGCTAAACTCAAGCAAATCGCAGAGAGCTTTCGTGACTGGGGCCGCGACTGCTACTGCCTGCCCGGCAAGGACAACACCTGCACCAAGCGCTTCTGCTGGAAGCTAGGCGATCTGCCGATGGGCTACGACCACAAGTACACCTACAGTCACCTCGGCTACAACCTCAAGATTTCTGACATGCAGGCTGCCTGTGGACTAGGGCAGCTGGCCAAAGCACCGGAATTCATCCGCCGGCGCAAAGAAAACTTCGCATTCCTAAAAAGCCGTCTGGCGAACTGCGAGGAATTTTTGATCCTGCCCGAGGCCACACCCCACTCCGATCCCTCGTGGTTTGGCTTCCCGATCACGCTGCGCGAATCGTCACCTGTCGGCCGTCGCGACCTGCTCGTCTTCCTTGACCAAAACAAGGTGGGCACCCGTCTGCTGTTCGCTGGCAACCTGACGCGTCAGCCCTATATGCTCAGCCAAAATTTCCGTATCAGCGGCGAGTTGCGCAGCACCGATCTGGTGATGAACAACACATTCTGGATCGGGGTGCAGCCCGCTCTGTCCAATGAAATGCTGGAATTCGCGGCTTCGAAGATCGAAGCCTTTCTTGGCATCAAATTTAAATAAGGAGTTTGCAATAGTGATCAAGGCAATTCCCAACGATCTAGTCGTTCTGGAAATGGCCAACAACCACATGGGCGATCTCAACCATGGCATCGAGGTCATCCGCCGGTTCGGCGAGGTGTGCCGTTTATTTCCCGAATTCAATTTCGCCTTCAAGCTGCAATATCGCGATCTCGATACCTTCATCCATCCGGCAATGCGCGGTCGCGACGATATCAAGTATATCAAGCGTTTCTCTGAGACGCGTCTGACGCGCAAGGACTTCGACCGACTCGTCGCTGAAATGCGCGCCAATGGTTTCTTGACGATGTCGACGCCTTTCGACGAGCCCTCGGTGGATGTTATCGAAGCGCAAGCGCTCGACATCATCAAGATTGCCAGCTGCTCCTTTGGTGACTGGCCGCTGCTCGAGCGTGTGGCCGCCTCGACGCGCCCGGTGATTGCCTCAACCGCCGGCGCCTCGCTCGACGTCATTGATCGAGTCGTCAGTTTTCTTGCTCACCGAAACAAGGATTTCGCGATCCTGCATTGCGTCGGCGAATACCCGACGGTCGACGAGAAGGCGCACGTCAGCCAGATCGATTTTCTCAAGGTGCGCTATCCTAGCGTGCGCATTGGCTTCTCAACCCACGAGGATCCGGCTAACACCGACAACATCAAGCTGGCTGTCGCCAAGGGCGCGCAAGTCTTTGAAAAGCACGTCGGTGTACCGACCGACAAATACCCGCTCAACGCTTACTCAGCGAGCCCGGAACAAATCAGCGCATGGCTTGCTGCCGCCCGCTATACCAAAACCCTCTGCGGGTTGGGCGACACGCGTCTGCTGCCCAGCCAGGCTGAAGCCGCGAGCCTGTACTCGCTGCGCCGCGGTGTCTTCGTCAAGCACGACATCAAAGCCGGCGAGACAGTGGGCAGGGACGATGTCTATTTTGCCTTCCCACCTGAAGACGGGCAATTTACTGCCAACGACTGGTCCAAATACGCGAAGTTCGTGGTGCAGCAGCCGATTGCTCGCGATGCCGCCCTGTCGTCTGCCAACAGCCAGCGCATCGACATCCGCTCGAATGTCTTGGATGCGGTGCAGGAGGTCAAGGCACTGCTCGAAGTAAGTCGCATTGTCGTGCCGGGCGGCGTCGACCTTGAACTCTCACACCACTATGGTATCGACCGCTTCAAAGAAGTCGGTCTGACCATGATGACTGTGGTGAACCGCGGCTACTGCAAGAAGCTGCTTGTTTCTTTGCCGAATCAAGCGCATCCAGAACAATACCACATGCAGAAGGAAGAAACTTTTCACATCCTCTACGGGACGGTCAATATCACGCTTGACGGCACCACACGCAGCTACAGTCCTGGCGACGTGGTGCATGTGATGCCGGGTGTCCGCCACGCTTTTGTCAGCCAGACGGGTTGCGTGATCGAGGAGATTTCCTCGACCCACTTTGTCAACGACTCGTTCTATACCGACGAGACGATCATGCAAAACACGGTGCGCAAGACGCTCCTTACGTACTGGATGCAATGAGCATGTCCGCTCCACAGACCTGTCGGGTTGCTGACTATCTGATATCGCGTCTCGCCGACCTCGGTTTGCGCGATGTGTTCTTCCTACCGGGTGGTGGGGCCATGTATCTCGATGATGCGCTGGCATGCGAGAAGCGACTCAATGCAGTCGCCTGTCATCACGAGCAGGCTTGCGGCATCGCTGCCGAGGCCAATGGCCGCACCAACGCCGCCGGTTTTGGTGTCGCGCTGGTGACCACCGGACCGGGCGCGACCAACGTGCTCACCCCAGTCGCCGGCGCCTGGATCGAATCGTTGCCGTTACTGGTGATTTCAGGTCAAGTTAAGCGGTCCGACGCGCTGCGTGGCCGATCACTGCGCCAGAGCGGAGTGCAGGAAGTCGACGTAGTGGCAATGGTCAAGCCAGTGACCAAATACGCCGTGACTATCCCCAGCCCCGAAGACGCGCGCCGCTGCTTCGAAGAAGCGATCTGGCATATGCAGAACGGTCGTCCAGGCCCGGTGTGGCTTGATGTGCCGCTTGATGTGCAGGCTGTGCTCATCGATCCAGCAACGCTGGTAGGTTTCGAGCCGCCCGCTGAGGCACTCGCAAAGCCCAGGCTCACGGCAGCGACGGACAAGCTTGCTGGCATGCTCGCCAAGGCCACGCGGCCACTGATCCTCGCCGGCCACGGCGTTCGCATCGCCGGCGGCGCTAAGATCTTCCGCGATCTCACAGAGAAGCTCGGCATCCCTTGCGTGTTCACGTGGAATGCCGCCGACCTGTTGCCGGAGCAGCATCCACTCTACATCGGACGCCCCGGTGTAGTTGCTGCACGTGCACCAAATTTCGCAGTGCAGAACTGCGATTGCCTGATCAGCATCGGCTGCCGTCTCGACAACATCATCACGGCCTACAACCCGAAAGGCTTCGCACGCGCCGCGCAGAAGGTCGTGGTCGATGTCGACGCCAACGAACTTGCGCGCCATGAGATGAAGATCGACCTGCAGGTCTGTGCGGATGCACGCGATTTCCTTACCGCCTGGTCGGTCGCCGGCACCACGCCCGGTGACTGGGCGGGCTGGCGAGTGCGCTGTGCGGACTGGAAGGCGCGCTATGCCGCGCTCGACGGCCGGAGCTTTCCGGCTGACGGTCCGATTAGCCACTTCCAATTTGCAGATGTATTGTCAGACGTGATCCCCGAAAACCGCCTGATCATCACCGGTAGTTCGGGCCTCGCGGTGGAAGTCCTCTACACGGTGTTCCGTAACAAGCCCGGACAGCGCATGTTCCTGACTTCGGGTCTGGGCTCGATGGGCTACGGCTTGCCAGCGGCGATCGGCGCCTGTGTGGGTGCCGATCGCGCACCGACTATCTGCATCGAGAGCGACGGCAGCCTCATGCTCAACCTGCAGGAGCTGGCGGTACTCAAGGCGCAGAATCTGCCGATCGTGCTGGTGATCATGAATAACAACGGCTACGCCTCGATTCGCAACACGCAGCGCAATTACTTCTCCAGCCGATATCTGGGCACCGGTCCGTCTTCAGGGCTGCACATCCCGGACTTCGTGGTGATCGCTGAGGCCATCGGCCTGCCGGCCAGCCGCATCAGCAAACCGGATGAACTAGCCGCCGGCCTCTCCGATGCATTTGCTGCCCACAACGGCCCGCGCGTCGTCGAGGTGTGCCTGCAGAATGACGAAGTGCTCGCTCCCAAGTGTGCGGCGATCCCGCAGCCCGATGGCTCGATGCTGTCGATGCCGCTCGAGGACATGAGCCCGCTGCTGCCCCTCGAGCACTTACAGGCGGAAATGCTCGTTAATCTTGATAGCCGTTCGCTCACAGCACACCGTGGGTAGCCGCGTACATAACGTGCCAGAAGCAAGCTCTTCACCGGGCTGGCAAACGTCTCTTTTCCTGACCGGCGGGACTGGTTTTTTCGGGCGGGCCCTGCTGCGGAAGCCTTCTATACAACGTTCCGAAACAAACAAGGCCAAAGAATGTTTCTTGCCTCGGGTCTTGGAGCCATGGGATATGATTTGCCAGCAGCAATTGGTGCTTGTCTTGGCGCTAAGGAAACTCCTACGGTATGCATAGAAAGTGACGGTAGTTTGATGCTGAATCTTCAGGGACTCGCCACGCTGAAGGCGCTCAATTTACCCATTGCCGTAATAATTATGTATAAGATATGGATATGCGCCTATTCGAAATGCGCCGAGGGCCTATTTTCATGGACGATATGTGGCGAGTCGAGCTGCTGCTGGCCTCTTTGTCCCAGATATTGTGGCGGTGGCTTAATCGATGGGGATTGCGGCAAAACGAATTACGCATGTCAAAGAACTTACACGTATTTTTGATGAGCCTGGGTTGATTGTGTTTGATGTGCGAATTCAGGAGGATGAGGCGTTGTTATCGAAGGTTTCGGCTTTACCACAGGCAGATGGTTCTATTATTTCTATGCCGTTAGAAGGCATGTCACTGCTACTTCCTCGCGATGTTTTGAGAAAAGAAATGATTATTGGTTTACGTCCTGCCTCAGAGAAAGTTGATGTTTAAAAATTCCACGATGTGCAAGGTGTGTGGAGGGGACTTCTTCTCGCAACCGCTCGTGGCGTATTCGAATGTGCCGAATTCGGCGCAGGGGTTTTTAGATGCTCCAAATGGTACAAATGATGTGGTGAATCTTGTTATCTACCAATGTCAGAATTGTGGTCTCGTGCAACATAATCTTCCCCCAGTGGGTTATTACAAGGATGTCATTAGGGCCATTGCGTACTCTCCTGAAATGAGGGAGTTCCGTCTCAAGCAAATTGGTGGATGGATTGCTCAGTACCATCTCGGACGTAAGCGCATTTTGGAAGTTGGATGCGGAAAAGGGGAATACCTGGATTTGCTCAGGGCCAGTGGAGCTGAATCCGTCTTTGGGATCGAAAATTCTGTCCAGAGCGTAGCAATTGCAGGGCGGCAGGGGTTCGACGCTAAGCCGGGCTATTTGAGTTCCGACTTTTCTAATCCGTGGAATGATAAATTCGATGCATTTGCAATTTTCAGTTTTATGGAGCACTGGCCAGATATCAACACGTCGCTCAGGCAGCTGAATAAACTACTGAATGATGGTGCAGTCGGGCTTATAGAAGTTCCAAACTTCGAATTCATTTTTAACAATGGCATGTATTCTGAGTTCATGCCCGACCATATTTACTACTTTGACCGACAGACTCTACGGACAGTGTTGGAAGTAAATGGTTTCGAGGTTGTAGTTGTCGATAGCATCTGGCACGATTATATTTTATCAGCACAAGTGAAAAAGAAAAGCCGCTTACTTGCAAACTTATTTGTTTCCAGGCAAGAAAAGCTTGTTGATGAGCTCCAGCGCTACATTAGGCGGTTTCCTAAGCAAGAGATCGTGGTGTGGGGAGCTGGGCATCAGGCCCTGACGGTGATGTGTCTAGCAAACATGCAAGATCATGTTTCGCATGTTATTGACTCGGCTCCCTTTAAGCAAGGCAAGTTCACTCCAGGCACGCACTTATTGATCAAAAACCCTGAAAGCATAAAAGAGGATAAGCCGCAAGCGATTATTGTCATGGCGGCAGCCTATTCGGATGAGGTTGTAAGGCTACTACGATCCTCCTATCCAGAAATTCGTCACATTGCGGTTGTACAAGCTGACGGTGTCGAGTTGGTAAAGAATGGATAATAAGCTAGTCTCTCTGCTGGATGAGCTTCGTCAGTGTATTCCAAATCCACGAATGGGGCTTCCAGAAGACATCTTTTATTTTATTAGTCAGATGACGCCCCTGATTAATGTCGAGCTATTGATCAAAAACAAAACGGGACAAACACTGTTGACCTGGCGGCACGATCAGTTTTACGGTCCCGCTTGGCATATGCCGGGAGGCATCATTCGTTTTAAGGAAACACTCGAAAGCCGTATCGTGAAAGTAGCAGACGCAGAGCTAGGCTGTCTGGTCCGTTGGAATCCCCAACCTCTCTATGTCCATGAGTGCGTCAATAAAGATCGCGATGTGCGAGGGCATTTTATCTCTTTCCTCTACCTGTGCGAGCTTGTCACGGACCCTCATCCAGGTAAACAGTTCATCCAAGGGACCCCCATGCACGGAAATTGGGCATGGCATGACTGTGCTCCCTTAAATCTCTTGAGTGTCCATGAGCCTTTTCGAGTGTGGATTGATAAAGCTACACCCTTATCAGTATAACATTGATCAGGATGTCGAGGCCTTACTCGTTCGAGCAGGTGTCGACTGGGAGGTCTTTCGAGGCAAAACCATCTTTGTGACTGGGGGCACCGGCTTTTTTGGTGTGTGGCTCCTGTGTGCGTTGGTCAAGATTAAAGCCCTCCTAGGGGAAGAGTTGGACCTATTGGTGCTCTCACGGTCACCCAGTCAGTTTCTTGCTACGTATCCAGAGTATAACTTTAGCGATCATATCCGGTTTATCCAAGGCGATATTCAGCATGGGCACTGGGGAGTAACTGGAGTCACGCATCTGGTCCATATGGCCGCGACCAGTGCCAGCGAGACGTTTGCCGGAGAGGACCAATTGAATAAGTTGGCAATGCTGTATCGTGGCACACAGCATGTGCTTGAAGAATGTGCGGGAACTTTGGAGAGCGTTCTATTTACCTCCTCAGGAGTGGCGTACGGAGTGCATACACGTGAGGTGCTCTCTGAAGACGACTTTTCAGGTCTAGATACAACCGAACTAGGATCGGCGTTAGGGTTGGGAAAATTGGTGGCCGAGTATCTTGTGCGCTACTACGCACATCAGCATGGCTATCAGTTCACCATTGCCCGATGCTTTGCGTTTGCCGGCCAGTATCTCCCGCTGGATCTGCACTATGCATTTGGGAATTTTGTGCGCCAGGCGTTGAGCAAGCAACCGATAGTGATAACAGGAGACGGGCAAGATCATCGCTCTTATTTGTACATCGGTGATGCGATTGCCTGGCTATTAAAAATGCTGAGTTGTCCTTCGAATCAAGTGTGCAATGTGGGCTCTACGCATGCCATTTCGATAAGGAAACTTGGGGAGACCATTGCTCAACGTGTACAACCCGCTCTCGAACTGACAATCCTTGGACAACCGAAAGAAGTAGGGAATTTTCAGCGGCGCTCGTATATTCCGTCGTCCAGAAAAAGGCAGATTGCATATCCCAACCTTGAGGAGTGGACCTCTCTCGAGGAGATAATTGATAAAATGCTAGCCGTAAAATAACACCCTTGCGTATGCGGCGGCTAGTTATTTTGCCGCAGAAAGAGTGGAAAAACGAATGACACAACCTCTCCATATCCTGGCCGAGCAGGAAGCCCTAACGCTTACAGAAAAGAGTAAACGTAAGGATCAAAGTCAGAGGCGCCCGCGGGTGTATGAAAAAATTCAGACGTATTTCCGGGAAATGCTCGACGGGAAAATTAGCCCAATTCTCCGTCTCAAAATTAACCGCTCCTTGTGTAACTTCCACTGTGTTCATTGCTGCGAAGAGCCCTACATGACGAGGGACCTGGTGAAGCGAACCGGCGCTAGTGACCCGCGGCCACAGATGTCGCTGAGTGATTACCAGGAATTATCTCGCCAGGCTGATGAGTATGGAATTTTTCGGTTTGTCCTGACCGGTGGTGAGCCGCTCATGGACAGAAATTTGGACAAGCTAATTGCTGTGCTCGATCCCGTGAAGCATCTGATCATTATGGACACCAATGCCTGGTCGTTTGATGAAGAGAAGGCTAGGTGGTATGCAGGTCTAGGTGGGTATAAAGTTCAGATTTCGCTTGATAGTATGATAGAGGAAGAGCACGACGAATTTCGTAAAAAGCCAGGCTCCTACAAACGTGTATTGCGGGCACTTGAGGCAGCTAAAAAAGCGGATCTTGAATTGCTCATTTCTACCTGTATAGTCAAGAATCGTGTCTTTAGCGAGGAGTTTCTCAGTCTCTGTGAGTATTGCAAAGGGAATGATATCCCTCTCTATGTAACCCTTGCCAAGCCGGTTGGAACGGCTAGAGAGCAAGCTGAGTGGGTTTGCGTTAAAAAAGATGTGGATCAGCTTAAACTACTTGAAGATCGCTATAACGTATTTACTCATATGAGTCCCTCTTATGGGCAGCCTGGTCGGTGCATTACCGTCAAGGGGATTAATACAGTTAACCACGACGGTGAAATTGTTCCATGTCCCTATATGGACTTATCAATCGGTAATGTTACCAAGGAGCCGCTTTCTGTAATTTTGGACCGAGGAATGATGAATAGTTGGCTCGGGCCTTACCGTGATGAATGTATTATAGGAGAGCACCCGGAGTTCATTCAATTCCATAACGATACGGTCAATAAATATTTACAAAGAAGCCCACTATTGCCAGTGCCTTATGAACATGGGTTTAAGCAAACTCCTAATATTCTAACTAGTGAGTAGTATGACATGGATCAATTTAACGAATTAGGACGTCGCATACCTCCACTGAATATGCGGCTATTTAGCAGCACACCAAAATGTTACTACGCTTTTGAAAAGCCGCATATAGATTATCAAGCCATTCTTGATAGCGCTAAACAATACGGCAACGTACCGCTAAATTATACCGTGCAGGAATTCAAAGAGAAGGCCGGTGAAATTCTGGAAATGCTCTCACGAGACAAAAGCTATAGGAACATATTAAATGGCATTCATGTTCCATTTGCATGTAAATCAACGAATGAGATGGATGATCCGGGCACACATCTTCAAGATGTACTGCTTCCAAAAGTTGGTGCGGCTTTTGTCGACAGTAATCCAGGGTGCCATTTTAAAGCTATCTTACAGGGGGATTCGCAGCTGAAGTTTAAAGTCACGTTGGATCCGTACGCTCAGTTCAGTGAATTTATAAAAGCTAGCCGTTCCGAAGTAGTAGTTGGCTGGTTATTTCCAGAAGCCTTGCAAGAATATGATGTTGAATCGCAACGGCTACAAATGCAAACACTGAAAAGGCCAAACAATGCAAATATTTGCCTATCCGGCGGGCTGGACATTTGTTCGGCCCTGCTAGGATATCCTAAGCTATTAATTAATCAAACCCGATATAGCCCAAACCTATGTTTGTCTGCATATGTACATCATGACCCGCGGTTGGTATGCATAATTAAAAGCTATGGTCCTCACATGGAGTTCTGGTGCATGACCAATATGTTAACTAAGAGATTAAAGCAAGTCTCTGAACAATGGTCTGGCGGCCTGACTATTTATGTGTAAGACAAAGTAGGGGGATGCTATGAAGACGCCCATGAACTCGTATAAACCCGACAGCGTAGTAAAAACCTGCCATAGAATACAGACCGGTTTACATCTTGGACCCTACAATGTTCAGGCTTGTTGCTATTCACATGGCGCTGTAGAAGCTCCTCCGTATTGGAGTGCAGACAAAGTTCCCCAGAACATAACGAAAGAAATGCTAATAAATAAGCGAATTGAATTATTTGAAAGATTAAACGACCCTGATGACAATGATTTTCTCTGCCGAAAATGCACGCAATGGAAAACAACAACATTCAATGAGGTTTCATTCGATAAAGTAGAGCTCATTAATGTAGCAGCAGATTCAAGGTGTAACTTGCGATGTGATTATTGTGGCTTTACACACGATGATCATTTTAAGAGAGCACTGTATGACCCACTTGCTATTTTAAAATGTTTCACCCCGGAAGATGTTACGCTTGATGCATCTGTAGATTTCAATCAAGGAGAACCAACCTTACAATCTGACTTAGCTGACTACTTAAGTTATTTTGAACGGAACAAGATAAGAACACGGGTCTATAGTAACGGGGTCATCTTTTCAGAGGTTTTGTATGATGCTGTAAAAAGAGGGGCCGTGACCTGGCTGATAATTAGTGTTGATGCGGGGACCGCATCAACTTGGTTAAAGACGAAGAAAAGCAATACATATATTCAGTGCATCAGAAATCTAGCGGCATACCGAAAAGTTTGCGATCCAAACGTAACAAAAGTTGCAGCGAAATATATATTTACTGACCGAACAATGGAAGATGACGACATCTACGGTTTCGTATACGCAGTAAAAGCTGCAGGAGTTGATAGCGTAGAATTAAACCTTGACTATGACGTTGCGGTCGTGGCTAGCCACCGTGGGCTACCAATGGCCAATGATTATTTTTCAAAAGTACGCATTGCGTATCGCAAAATGTATATCGAGTTTCTCAAGTGGGGAATAACGCCCATTCATTTCTTTGAAGAGAGTGCTGCTTCTATGGGCAGTGGTAGGCTCGCCTTGGACTCTATTAAAAAAGACATTGAAGAAGAATTGGCAAGACTATCTAAGCGAGATGCTTCCAAGAGCGAACACGACCCAGATAAAATTAATATCGTCACATTCAATGATAGGTATGATGCGACGTACATTGAATGCAATGCTACGGCAATAGAAGAGATTGTTTCGCACGAACAGCTTGAAAGCAGGAAGATTTTGATTGCCCCGATGGGGCGAGCAACGGAAAATTTCATGAAGCACGAATGCGTGAAGAGGCTAAATATTTCAGGCTTTGCAGATTTGAGTGTTTCAAAAGCAGGCAGGACGTATAATGGTGTTACTATTTATCCTTATGGCGCCTTAGGTGAAATACACTTCGACACTGTTTTATTGCTGAGTAAAGCATATGCTACTCAAATCCTTGATGGCATCCATAAAGCTAATAGTTTGAAAGGGAAAAAAATTCTCTTGATTCATAATCAAGCGTTACTCCACAGATGATCAAGAAAAAAAATCAGCGCGCCACCGGCAGCTTGAATTACTATGATCACAGTTGCTTTACTTCTCTTCAATAGAGAGCAGTATATCGCGCAATCCCTGGAAGCTTTATTGCGTCATGCTTCCAGGGATTGCGAGGTGCTTATTATCGATAATCATTCAACCGACAAATCACATCAGATTGCTTATGAGATTACGCGCAACGTAAAGAATGTCAAATTAATTAGGCTTCAACATCCATCCTGTCCTGTGAATTCATTCCAATCAGCATTGATGTACGCACAAAATCCGTACGTTATCGTTACCCATGATGATGACCTTATGACATTTAACTATGTCAATGTTTGCTTGGAAATATTGAACACGCATAATAATATTGGATTGATAGGGTCCAATGTGTCATTGCTCGATGAGAGTGGCAATGAGCTGGCCGATAAGCTTTATTCTGACCAAGTACTTGAAAGAGACATATTAATCAGGAAGCAGCAATACGTCAATTTTTACGAACAGCAAAAACTTTGGATTCCAACTACAACGCACTGTATAAATAGAAGATTATACTTTGATTATTATGGGAACAATCTGACAAGCCACTCACTTTTGAGGCCTCGGTTAATTCCCCAAGATGCACCTAGGTCTGAGATGTTAGGCCTGCATGAACCGGAATACACGTACCGGCCATCCGGTGATATCCAAATGGTAATGGCTATAAATGAAAAATCTGACCTATACTTATGTTCTAAGCCGATGTTTTCGTACCGACAGCATGCTGGTCAACAGTCAAGAATCGTTGACCAGGCGAATCCGATGATTGATATTTCAAGTGATATAGTTAAAGACTCCTACTTTTCACGAAACACACAGAAGATGATGGAGTATGTACGATTTAAATATGGCATTCAAAAGGCTTTGTTTAATAATGACAAACCATTGTTGAAATCCATTCTTGTTAGTAATGAAAGACTGAAGAGTTCGTTGGCTGCATTAATAAGCGAACTAGCTTTTAATGAGAAGGTGGAAAAGGGGAAATTTAAGAATCAAGTTAGCGAACATATTTATACGCGGTTGCGTTGTACGAATATTAATACTAAGATTTTAGAAAATGCGTACATAATTTTTATTGGCTCCATGTTGCTTTCATATATCTTGAAGCTAAAACTTGAGAGCAGTGGCCTTACTGTTAGTGCAGTAATTGATAAGGCTCCGGCGAGGCAAGGTGCTTATCTTGATAATTTGCTCATATTGTCTTACGAGCAATTCCGCGATGAAATTCTGTCAAACTACCTCGGTAGTGACAGGAAGGTTGTCTTTGTGAGTACGAGCGAAAGACAAAATGATAAAGCTGTTGCAGCATATGTTGATAAATTCCTCTATGCCTCAAAACATAAATATAGTAGCGTAATATATACTTGGGAAACCTTGCTGGTGTAGTTTGGTCTATGCTTATTCTGGCACAAATAGACAAAATTCAAATAGACATCTGGTGTTGTGCAATATATCGCATTCATCAGGACAAACCGAAGAATTCCATATCTGCCTGAGCGATAATTCTTTCCGGCGCCTGCTGGTGGTGAGCCACTCATGGACAGAATTTGGCCACTAATCGTAGTGCTCAATCGGTGAAACATCCGATCATATGGACATCAATGTATGGTCGTTTGATGAAGAAAAAGCAGATATGCCACGTCCAGATGGGGCAAGGCTCATATTTTGATTGATGGGTGATAGAAGCAGGGCGCGATGCATTTCGTAAAAAGCCAGGCTCCTATAAGCGCGTACTCCGTTCGCTTAAGGGGGGCTAAAAAACGAATCTTGATACGTGTGGTCCATGGCTAGCGTAATATCTACAATACTAAAAAGTAAGTCGCGCAAGGAAAATTTTATTCAGCGAATATTTGGCATTAGAAATCCTGGAAATTTTTCTCAATCAAAAATTAGTATTTTCGGGGCAGGAATAGTCGCCAATGAACTTTATCGCGCGCTAAAGAACAATGGAATCTCTGCTTCTTGCTTCGTAGTATCAGAATTAAATGAAAATTTAACCAAGAATAACCTGAATGTTATTAATATAGACGAGTTCATAAATAAATGCTCAGATCATTTGCTTATCATGGGAATATCATCCGGCGAAGAAGTAGTTAAGAATAATTTGATCAAAAAAGGATTTTCCAAAAAACAAATTGTATTATTACGGTACGATTTATCTATCAGCGCTGCAATCGCAGATCCTACCCAAAATCTAATACAGGAGCTGCGCAAAGTCGGTGAAAGTAATTTGCGAATCTTGCTGGAGCAAGATTCTGAGATAATCGAGAAAGCATATAAAATACTCTCTGACAGTTACTCCAAGAGGCTATTTATATCAAAATTGAAAGCACTAGCTTCTTATGAGAATGTGAATCTGTTACGTGACTTTCTGAAAAGTTTCAGTGAGCCAATTCATAAGTATGGCGAAAAACCAGTTGGGGGCTTCGAATTTTCAGAATCCTATTTTTATTTTAATAATGAATTTAATTATTGCTTTGGAAGAGACCAGAATCTTGTCGATATTGGTGCTTATGACGGTTGCAGCACGTTCGAATTTATAAAAAAATGTACGAGTGAAAATATAAAATATAGGGTAGTTGCTTTCGAGCCAGACCCAAATAATTATGCGGCATTATTGCGCAATACTAATTATGACCCGAATGTGCAATGTATAAACAAGGGAGTTTGGTCTCACAAGGGACGCCAAAAATTTAAATCATCCGAACGTTTTACTCTAAAGAGCTCCAGCGAAATAAATAAATTTGGAAACATTAATATTGAAGTTGATTCACTGGACAGCCTTTTTCCAGGCTTTCCAGTTACGATAATTAAGGCGGATCCTCCCCGGCTGCATGTTGCCATAGAGGTTCTTAAGGGGTGTGAAAAGACTATTAGAAAATATTTGCCTGTCCTCATCTTTCCGGCGTATCACACGTTCGATGCAATATATAAAATGCCAACTGAAATTAATTCTTTGGGTCTTGGATATAAAATCTATTTGCGACATTTCTCTTGGTCCATTCAGGAAACAGATGTAATTGCGATTCCATTAAATTATACGTTAGGGCCAACGCAGGATAAATACCATAAAAGCACTCATAGGTTCTGCCGGTAATGTTCAAGGCTACTAGGCTCTAGCTACCAGGAGTAAACTTGGTGTGTTGCACATGAGTCACAGGAAGATAAAGATAAAAGAAAGGGCGATTTATGAAATTTAACGATGATGACATTGTTAAGACTTGCCCTAAGCTTGAGGCTGGACTCAGGTTTGGCCCAGAGGGACTAAGGGCGTGTCAGCTCGGCCCGTTTGCTGCGCCGGTCTACTGGTCTGAAAAGGAGTTAGCAAAAATCTCGATCACAAAAGATGCGCTGATAGAGAAGCGAAAGAACTTATTTAATCAACTCAATGATGATATCACAGACGTAATATGTAAAAAATGCTCCATGGTTGAGCATAAACCTTTTAAAGATGTTAGGTTTGATCAATTAGGAGTGATTGATCATGCTCCTAAAACTATTTGTAATTTAAGATGTGAATTTTGCGGATTTACACATGCAGAAAAAGAAGGCAGATTTGACCAGGGATTTGTCGAGGCCCAATATGATTCATTGGAAATATTGCGACTTTTTGAGCCAGGGGATGTTAGATGGGACGCGTGGGTTGATTTTAATGGAGGGGAAACAAGCTTAATAAAAAATATGGGTGAATATGTAGATTTTTTTTCAAAGATGAGAATGAGAATTTTGCTATTTACAAATTCGGTGCAATTTGACTTAACAATTTATAACGGACTGAAAAATGGCTCTTTGCAGTGGGTTATTACATCTATTGATGCAGGAACATCCTCAACATATATGCAGACGAAACTTGGGAATCAATACGAAAAGGTGCTAGAAAATTGCTCCAGATATGCTTTTGCGGGCGCGCAAGGAGGGGGTAGTTTTGCAGTAAAGTACATCTTCACTGAAAATAACTGTGCTGACGATGATATTATCGGCTTTGCTTATGCGATGTTGGCTATTAGGCCGCAAAAAATATGGCTGACTTTCGACTTTATCCCTTTTACAAAGATGCCTCCTGATGCCGACGATTTTTGCGGTTTCGATTTTTCAAAGCAAATAAAAGCATATGCCAAACTATATAATATCCTTAAAAAACATGGCCTTGAGGCAGTTCATTACACAGAGGGTCATTTAGCAAAAATTAGCAAACCCGGAAAGATTTTGCTGGATAAGGTTTATAGTGAATTAAAGAGATCGGAAAAAATACAGATAATGAAAGTGAAAGAAACAGATTTTTACGAAAGTGTCTATTTGAAAGATCCTAGAAGTGACAATGAGACAAATAACATTTCAAGGGTCGCTAGATTTGATTTATTACAATCTTGCCTTGTTGATCAGCACGGGCAACGCACTGATATTTCATTTAGTAATCGTAATATTTTAATCGCTCCAGCCAGTCCAAAATCGGCCACCCTATTAACCGACAAAAACTTCACATCGTCAAATGTATTAGGATTTTTAGATAGAAATAAAACCTTGCATGGAAAGAAGATAAATAATATTGAGATATTTGGTTACGATAAAGTAAATAAATTAGCGGCCGATATAATCTTGATATATCCCCCAGCTCAGCATAAAGAATCGATCGTGAAGTCTGTTATGGATCTCGCTAATGAAAATCAAACGGTACTATTAATAGATTAACTTCTCATATTCCAATCGAAAGGCTCTTCGTGGCTAGCTTTCCATCCTCTTATAATTCAAGCTACATTTTATGTTACGAATAAGCTGAGACCATTTACCGCCGGTTGAAAAGTTGATCTTTGATAGTGGGAAATAGGATGTGCCCCGTGGGCATATTGACGGTCAGCCAAGCAGTCTAGTGCAGTGTGTATGGCACTGCCATTCACTATCCTAGCGCAAGAGAGTAGTTGTGGCCTGAACGGCGTGCTGCAAAGCAATTAGAACGATTCATGATAAAATAACAAATTGATCTAGGAAGCAACGGGGTTCAACCCGTCTGTGGGGATTAGTAATCACTCCAGCGCGTTTCCATTTGAGCTTAAATCCATCAAATAATATTAGTCAAGGAACCCACAATGGCACATGTCGTAACAGAATCCTGTATCTGTTGTAAATATATGGATTGTTTGCGTGTTTGTCCGGTTAGCTGTTTCCGGGAGGGTGTTAACTTCCTGGTAATTGATCCTGGTGAATGTATTGACTGCACATTGTGCGTAGCGGAATGCCCCGCTCAGGCAATTTACCATCAAAATGACGTTCCTGGAAATCAAAAATCATTCATACCATTGAATGCCTTACTTGCAAAGACATTACGTGTAATCAAAAACAAGCAAAATCCCCTGCCTGCTGCAGATGAATGGATTGTAGTAAAGGATAAACTACATTTACTAATTAAAGATTGGCCGAATGATTCCCCGCAAAGCGATCCACGAACTTAGTAAGGCTGATAGATAAATGAAGTGAAATATCGTATCGATGCCGGCTGGAGTTAATTATCTTGAGACTGAGCAGGCTCGATTTTTACGTAAGTGAATCTGTTTATCTCTTGCCAAAATTGATTGAGCTGATTTAGTTGCGTGTAACTATGATCGAGTCATGTAGAACAGTAGTTCATCTTTTGACGACGCTGCGCATCCGTGCGCGCGGCCTAGTGTTTTCTAGGGCGTTGGCAGTGTTCTTTTGAAATATCAAAGAACGGTACGAACGGCGACTAAAAAGTTGCATGGTGCTGTGTGAGCTGGACTAGCGAAGGGTCTGAGCTAGCTTATCAAGGACAAGGCTTGTACACCTGGGCTAAACAGACAAGCGCTAATTTGACTCTCAGCTTAATTCATGGTACAGGCGTAGCGTTGATACTTGTATTTAGGAAGTGTTTGATAAACTTTTGAGATGTAGGGCAATTTAGCGGTGAGTAGTTACCGAGGTCTATGAATAAGCACTCTGCAGCGATAATCAATGCCTTAGGTGGCGCTAGTTCGGTTGTAATATTTGGGGCTAGTCGAGGGGCTCAGTACGCCATCTACGTTTTACGACAATTGAATATCGCTATAGACTGCGTTGTAGAGTCTAGCGACATGCAGTCGGCGAATTTGTATGCGCGTGATCAAGTTGATCGCATTCTTGGTCTTGAGGTGCTTCCATTAGCTAGAGGTTTCAAGGAATACCCTAAATCAAAAATCCTGATTACAACAATGGATTCCTCAAGTCTGGTTTCATTGAAAACTAAAATAGAAGGCGAGGGTTGGCAAGATTCCGTGTGGATCATGCCGGATATTATTGCTTGCTATCTTGATCTTTTTACCACTAGGTCGCTTAACCACGACGCCTTTCAAAAAAATAAACTGCAATTATTTCATCGGGCATCAAGGACCACCAACCATAATATTTCTCCATCTGTAACCGTACTAATAAATGAGAACTGCAACCTCACCTGTGAACACTGCTCAGCGTTTGTGCCGCAAAATCAGAATCCTGCCACATTCACCGTTGACTCTATCTATCAATCCGTTAAAAATTATTGCGATAGTTTCGATTTCGTCTACAGGGCGTGCATCATGGGTGGCGAACCCTTTCTTCACAGAAGCCTTACTCGTATTCTGGAGAAACTAGCCACAATAAAAAATTTACTATTTATTGATATAGCAACGAACGGAACTGTTGTTCCAGGTAATGCAACGCTAGATGCGGTCAAGCGTGCCGGCATGTGCGTAGAGGTGTCAGACTACGGAATAGCATCTAGGAAAATGGAGCAACTTTTCTCAGCATGTTCTGACAGAGGCATTTTAACGTATCATCAAAAGTACGCTTATTGGGGTAGCCTGGGTCAGATAAAAAATTATCACCGTACTGATGCTCACCTTCACTCCCACTTTATGCACTGTATCCAGCAGCCGGGAACCACCAATCATATTATTGGTGGTGTTTTATACCGCTGCCTTACTTCAGGGATGGCATCTAGGCTATCACTATATCCTAAAGCTAAAAGTGATCAGGTCAACTTGCTAGATGAAAATCTCGATGCCACGGACTTAATAAAAAACGTTAAAGATATGACGTTTAGAACTCATCCGCTAGAAGCCTGTCAGCATTGTTCTAATGGTCAATTCACGGTTCAAGCTGGCATTCAAGTCAGCAGTCCCACATAGCGCTGAACATTTAAAAAAATAACACCATGCTTCCTAATATTGCACTGACAAAAATTGATGGAACAATTGTTAATTTTAATTCTTACTCTAATAAAGTACTGCTAATAATTAATGTGGCTAGCTTCTGTGGGCACACTTGGCAATATGAATTATTCCAAAGATTTTACCAGCAAAATAAAGAGTTTGGCTTTGAAATATTAGCCTTCCCTTGTAATCAGTTTGGCGAGCAGGAGCCAGGCGACGATGCTTCTATCGCACACTTTTGTCAGTCAAAATTCGTTATTGGCTTTGACTTATTTTCGAAGGTTGATGTAAACGGTCCCAATAGATCAGAACTATATAAATTCTTAACATCATCGAATCCAATGCAAATAAATGATACTGATATAAAGTGGAATTTTACAAAATATCTAATTGATAGGGATGGCTCAGTTCTCGCAAGATTTCAACCACCAGAGTTTCCAGAAAGGCTAATAGCGAAAATTATCAAGAACAAGTAAAAATATTTCTCACGCGTGCCTCTCTTTAGTAAGTTGTTTGCCTGGGCTTACATTAGGGGTTTCGTTGATTAGCCTGTTATCCTAGTAGTCCAGGCCCACACCCGCCAGCGTTTTGCTCTAATTAAGCATATCCATTGATGATAGTAGAGGACTGATTTTTATCAACTTTAGATATCATTACAGATACTCAAGATAATGGCATCGATCCAGCATATTAAATGCTAAAATTAAACTGTTGTTGCACCTCGAGTGCGGCATAATAAACTGAGCGCTGCGGAGATGACACTTTATGTAAGCCCACATAAAAACCATGAAGATGAAAAATAATCGTACGTAAATATTAGGCAATTGGAAGTTACAACATCGGCAGCCTCCGTTCTTCTAGATCATGAGAAAAATAGGAATTTTAGGAGTTGGACAGCGACTAAACAAATGCTACGAGCAATTAATATGCTATTTGGGCAGAGAGCCTGACCATCTATTTGATAATTCGTTAGATAAAATTGGAAAACCATTCAGAGGGAAGACAATTGAGTCGCTGGACATATTAAAAAATAACAAATTAAATAACGAGATTATAGATATTTATATAGCAATAAGAAATCATGAAGACGCATACCGCCAACTTGATAATATTGGTGTGGGTTCAATATATAAACTTGGAATTGAGAAAAGTGAATTTTCTATCAACAAAATATATAAATTAAACAATAATATAAAGCAGAATAAAATTATTAATATAGATAGCCTGAAAGGTAAATGGGTATTTATAAGTGGTGCATCGCGTGGGCTTGGCTATGAAGTGGCTAAGAGCCTAGCTGAAAAAAAAACGAATCTAGTGCTTCACGCACGATCTGTTGAAAATCTTAAGAACATAATGGTTTTATGCGAAAGAAACGACGTACAAGTTGTTCCAGTTAACGCTAATTTTGAGTCAAATGAAGAAGTGTTGGCTGTTCTCAACAGCTTAGAGGAAAAAAATATAGCAATAGACATCCTTATAAATAATGCGGCTACTTCTCCATCGGCAACTCTGGACAGAGGCGGGGCATGCATCGACACCTACATTAATACGTACAAGACAAATTTCTTAGCACCAGCTGTACTTAGTATCGCAATTATTGAAAAAATGGCAAAAAATAAATATGGACGCATTGTAAATATAACGACCAACTCTCAAGACGGCTTGACCTCATTGCATTATACAGCCAGTAAATGTTGCCTTGATAAACTAACTATTGAGCTTGCAAAAACAGTTGAGCATACAAACGTATCAGTTTGTGGTGTTGACCCAGGGTATCTAAAAACAGGAATGTCAAATTTTGCAGGTTCCCACAATGCGGAGACGGCTATGAATGGCATTTTATTAGGTATATTTCTTGGACGCGATGTCAACGGCAAGTTCCTTAACGCACAAGACTATTCAAATTTTAATTTAGAAAATTCCATTCAGAAATTTTACAACGATGTCTTCTAAATTAACTAAGGATAATGTACTCGAAAAGCTGTTAATTGACTCTGAATTCTCCCAAGATACTTATACTCCGGAATATTTAAGTGGTCATGGTATTGTCATCGTCGGTGCTGGTAGCGCGTTCCATTGGGCACTGGAGATCCTCATTATTAGAAATAGTATAACGCCAAAATTAATTATAGATAAAAAATTTAAAACTCCATGCTACGTGAACGGCATAAAATCTGTATCGTTTGAGTATTATAAGAATTTCGAGCAGATTGACACGGATAATTTAATAATTATTACGCTGAATGATGAGAAAGATCAAAATGATGCAAGGAAAAGTTTTGAGCTTTTGGGATTTCATAAAATAATACTTCTCTTTGACATCTATGCAATACACAACCCATTTGATTATAAAAAGTATTCTCTTTGTGAAAAGATAGAGAAAATACATTTAGCGCATGCATATCTTGCAGATGATATTAGCAGGAATATATATAGAGACATTGTTAAGCTGCACGCTACGAAGACACCGTTAAAAATACCATTTAATTCGGAAGTTGAGCAATATTTCCCGAGGGATGTTCCATTAAAAAAAGACTCTTACCGAATAATCTCATGCGGTTCAGGAATTTATGATATCAAAAACATCTTGGGTAACTGTGGAAATAGACTTGAAGAGTTATTATGCATTGAGCCGGACACGAATATTTTCTTTGGGAAAAACGGCTATTATGGGATTTATCCATACGTTACGGAAAATAAATTAGACAAAAACATTCGTCTGCTAAATAAAGCGGTTTCAAATTATAGTGGTCTTGGAAGTTTTATGTCTGCTAGCTATAATTTGGGAAGAAGAGACAGTGCTACTAGCTTTGGATCTAAGCTGGAAGTCAATGGCAAGGAATTAATTGAAGTAATAAGTTTGGACAGCTTAAAGGGCAATTTTAGCCCAACATTAATTTGCACAGATGCCGAGGGCGAGGATTTAAATATACTAAAAGGGGCGAGAAGTATAATAAATAGTCATAAGCCAGACATTGCAGTATCAACCTACCATGTCGTGTCCCATCTTTGGGATTGTATATTGTGCATTAAGGAAATCTCGCCACAATACAATTGTTACATAAGAAACTATACCGGCTATGCCATGGAGACCATGGTATATGCAACGACAAATAATACCTAGGGAAATAGCAAGACTTATGACATCACTGGCTATGCCAAGTATGTTCTTGGAATTTTTAGGGAAAAAACATGTTCGTAATGGGGTTTTGTGATCACCGTCGCGTTGCTTCTTTATAATAGAGAGGGTTACATCAAACAATCGCTTGGCGCTGTATTGCGTCATACCCCGGAAGCGTGTGAAATCATAATCATCGATAATCATTCAACGGACAACTCCCATCAAATTGTTTATGACATGACGCGTGATGTTAAAAACGTAAAAGTGCTTAGGCTCCAGAGCATTTCCTGTCCTGAGAATTCATACCATATGGCACTGATGTGCGCGCAAAATCCGTACGTTGTAGTTACCCATGATGACGATATTATGAAATGTAATTATGTCGAAGCTTGTTTTGAAATATTAGGAAAGCACAAAAATATTGGGTTGATAGCTTCAAATGTTTCCTTGATTGATGAGGAGAGCAATGAACTGTCAGGCAGGCTGTATAGTAGGGACGTACTTAACAAAGATTTATTAATTAGACGACGTCAGTATGCAGAGTTGTATGCGAAGAAAAAACTTTGGCTTCCAACTACAACGCATTGCATAAATAGAAAATTATATTTTGATTATTATAAACGTAAAAACTCGGTGCTCCGTTCATATTTACCACCTAGTGCACTCAACAGCAAGAAAAGGGGTGTTAGTCAGACACTAATTTATGTTGAGGAAGCACACTTTCAACCATCTGGCGATCTGGTAACACAGATCGCACTGAATGAAAAATCTGACCTATATCTCTTTTCTGAACCGATGTTTTCGTACAGGCAACATGTAAAACAGCAGTCGCGAAATGTTAACCAGTCGGACCCCATGATTTATGCGGCCAAACAGATAGCGGAAGACCCATACTTTTCATCTAATACGCGGGCGTGCATGCGGCGCATAGAAGCTAAATACAGCGTTCAGGAAGCAGTGTTTAGCAATGATTTTTCTTCAATTAAATCCGTTCTTGCTAAGTATGCTGGGTGTAATAGTCCATTGATTACATTGATGAATAAATTACTATTCGGTAAAAAAATAAAATGTGATTTTAAAAATGGACTGGAGGAACATGTTTACACAGAGTTGCTCGACTCGCGTCTTAATGCAAAGATTTTTAAAGATTCATATATAGTTTTAATTGGTTCCATGTTGCTTTCCTACATCCTGAAATTAATGCTTGAGCAGAAAGGCTTCGTAGTTAGCGCTATAGTTGATAGGGCGCCAGCGAGGCATGGCGCTCTCATTGGTAAGTTACGCGTGTTAACTTACGGTGAATTAAATGATAGATTTAAATCAGATTGTTCTGAAATTAACAGGAACGTAGTCATTGTAAGTACGAGTGAAAGGCGTCATGATAAAGCTGTAGTGGCGTATGCTGAGAAATTCTTCCATGCCTCAAAGCGCAAGCACGATTTCAAAATATGCACATGGGAAAATGTGCTAATCAATCGACGTAACTGTGCGGCAGCGACGGGCAAATGATCGACACAACCTGCTGAAATTTATTTACATTGTTCTCGCACATTGCATCTGAGTACTTCTTTGGTTCTCATTGAATATTGATGTATGAAGGCAAAATTAATAGGCGCTCATCTGTTATGGATAATTGCGACGATAGCTAGCCTCTCAACACTCAGTTAAAGTAATAGATAAATAGACCCACCAGGTACATTCATGCCAGCCTGAAGGTGTAGACACAGCAGATGTGAATGTTCGAGCTATGCCAAAATTCTAGTCCCTATCTCTTATGCTTCTAAAAATAGCGATACCGACATTTAATAGAAATGAGTTCCTTGTTAAGTGCTTAAACTCACTCGTAGTTGCACGCAATAATTATTTTAATGGTGGAATTCAAAATGACGTAACTATTTATATATATGATAATAATGTCAATTTAGATCTTGAGAAAATAGTAGCTGAATACAGAAATATCTTGCCAAATTTGAACTATATCCATAATGGAATAAATATTGGCGTTGAGCGTAATGTCGCACAATGCTATTCGGTCGTTGATTCATGTAGATTCGTGCATGCATTAGGTGATGATGATGCAGTGCACCCCTCATATTTTTCTGTTGTCATGCCAGTGTTGAAAAAATATTTAGAAGCGCCTCCCGCGGTTGTGTATTTAAACGCATATGGCAAAGATTATGATCGCCATATACCTCCAATGCAAATTACGTACAATCAATTTAACCATTATAAATGTAATGACTTTATTGAAAAGTTCAATGTTAAGCTCACTTTTATAAGTTCACTTATTGTCTGTGTGGATACAATGGATTACGGTAAGGTCGATGCGTCTGCAACGCAAGTAAGCCAGCTGTATTACGCACTGGAGTCCATGGAAAATCACAAGTACTGTGTTGTTATTAACAAGTATTTAATTATAGCTGCTAGATTTGTAGTCAAAGCTAATGCTGATGCTGATGCGCGCACAGAAATGGTTACGAAAAATACGCCTCAGACTTATAACGATCTTAATGAAATATATGTACATTCTTTTTATGCAGCACTGCGCAAGTACAATATAAATATAACTCGTAAGCTCAGGATCAGTCATTTTGATAAATTTATTCTATGGGAAATTTACAGAAGGAAGCTTCTTTATCAGGAATCGTACGATTACCATGCGCTAGGCACATATTTCGGGGATCTATGGACTTATAAATTCGTAAAAAGTATTTCCGGTAGACGGCTTGGGCACAGTGCTGCTTTATTAATTGCAACGTGGCGGAGAGTAGTATCGGATGAATTCCTCAAAATAGTTACATATCATATGTCGCATATATATATGTATGTGCGGAAACTATAGGGGGTGCGAGTAAAATCAATCATGATTTATAAAGCCTATAGCTTTTCATAAATATGCAAAATTTAAAACGGTTCAATTGCAGCATGCCACATTTAGTAAATACGATATGTCTGTTTGCGAAAATTCTGCTGATTTTGAAATATCGCAGGTCAGTCTTCGGGATACTGTGGAGCCTGGTAAGCCCTCTAATGCTTACATTAACTACAACGGTTGTCTTTGCTTCAATTTTGCACTTGCAGTTTCAAGATCAATTTTTGTACGTAAGCGTCGGAATGATTTGCTGGATGTACTTCAATCAAATAATATTCAATTCATCAAGCATATATATACAATTCGAAAATCTCATCAAAAAGCTTCCTTTTCCGCTTTTTGTCCTTCCGTTGGCGGTTGTACTATCCTCCGCATCAGACCTGCTTCTGTACACGATATGCGTTTTACTAAATGCTTTTGGAGTCCTTGAAGTGACGGGGCTACTATTCTCTCTTTTAATTCTACTCTCATTAACTATCTTTGCTGCCGGCACTGCTCTATACGTATCAGTTATTAGTGTGTTTTATAGAGACTTTCAATGGATTATTTCAGTAATAATGCAGACAGTATTCTTTTTTACGCCCATTGCTTATAAAATCAAAGACATTGACGAAGGATTGCTGAAAACCATTGTAAAGTTAAATCCTCTCGCTGATTATATAAATGCATTTATAAATGCCATGTTGCATAACATTTATAGTGCGGATGGCATATTGTATTTATTTGTTATCGGGACAGCCAATCTCTTGATCGGAATTTACGTCTTTGCTAGAAACAAGAACCGTATACCTATTTATCTGTGAATATTAAATTCAAAGATTTAAAACTAAAATTTCTGAAAAATGTTATGGCAAGACGACATATGAAAGATTGCCTTACATTTCTTTATCATGGCAAAAAGTCCGAATCGGACTCAGCTTTCACTGTTCTTAATATTCACAATTTAGAAATTCATTCTGGGGAGCGTGTCGGAATTCTTGGACACAACGGTGCAGGAAAGAGCACGTTGCTTAAGTGTATTAATGGAATTTATCATCCTGATGCATCAGAGTTTACTGTTCAGGGTCGCGTTCTCTCATTGATCGAAGTGGGTTCGTGTCTGCACCCTGAGCTAACTGGCCTGGAAAACATTGAGTTGCTTTTAAAAATATACAACCAATACAGCAAGAATCTGCTTAATCTTATTGTTACATTTTCAGAGCTTGAAAACTTTCTGGAGACACCCGTCAAATACTATTCTACTGGCATGAATCTTCGTCTAGGTTTTTCTGTATTAGCATTTCTAGATTTCGACATTCTGTTGTTAGATGAATTTATGGCTGGAGGCGATAAGCATTTCATTAAGAAGGTTTCTTTCAAGTTAAATGACATGATAGCTAATTCTCGCATTTTAGTGCTAGTTACGCATGAGCTCGCTTACATTAAGGAGTTTTGCACTAGAGTAATTGTTATGAATCACGGCGAAATTAAATTTGATGGGGACGTAGACAGTGGAGTATCTTTTTATGCCCAGCTAGAATAATTTAAATTATTTCCCCCACAACTTTTTTTGAACGGGTTCTGATTGTCTACTAATAGAGGTGGTGCCTGAAATTCTGATAGGTTGATACGAGAGGGGGCTCCGGAAATTCGGACAGTGTGCTAAGTGGTAGCCTGCCTTCACCAAATCCACCGAGGGGTGGTTGACCTGCCCGGGGAAATTTTGTCCAGGCTGAATGTGAGACTGAACCGCAACCAGGGAGGTCTTCCCATGCCGAGGAAACGATACACACCCGAAGCAATCCTTCAACATCTGCGGACGGTCGCGCTTGAAGCTGGCAAAGGCCAGGCGGTGCTCGACGCCTGCCGGATGTTCTGGATCACCGAGCAGACGTATTACCGCGGGAAGAAAGCATCCGGCGGGTTGCGTGTCGATCAAGCGAAGCGCCTGAACGTCTTTGAGCAGGAGAATCTGCGGCGCAAGCGGATCGTCGCCAATCAGGCCCTTGATCTGTCAATTCTGAAGGAAGTCGCCTCGGGAAACTTCTAAGCCCGGCCCGCCGGCGCGAAGCGGTAGAGCATGCCGTCACGGTGCTCCAGGTGTCCGAGTGTCGGGCGATCGGCCAGTTCCGGTGCTCCTATCGGTACCAGCCACGGCTGGATCCGAGTCAGGGGCGGGTGCGTACGCGGATCATCGCGCTGGCCAAGGAGTACGGGCGGTACGGCTACAGGGCGGTGACAGATCTGTTGCGACGCGAGGGCTGGGATGTGGGCAAGGATCGCGCGTATACGATTTGGCGGCAAGAAGGTCTCCACGTGCCGCAGAAGCAACCGAAACGAGGGCGCCTGTGGCTAGCCAATAGTTCCTGCGTGCGCAAACGGCCTGAGCGGCTCAACCATGTGTGGTCGTATGATTTTGTAGCAGATCGGACGGATGGCCGGCCGTTTCGGATTCTCAATATTCTTGATGAATACACGCGCGAATGTCTAACCTCAGTGGTGGCCAGACGGATTCGCTCGCAGGATGTGCCCTTGATCCTGGCGGATCTGTTCCTGAGTCGTGGGATCCCGACGCATATCCGTTCAGATAACGGACCGGAGTTCATCGCGCGCGAGCTCAGACACTGGCCGACGCAGCTCAATGTCGCGCCCCTCTATATCGAACCAGGGTCGCCGTGGGAGAATGGCTACTGCGAATCCTTAAATGGCAAGATGCGGGAGCCGTTTCTGAACGGCGAGCTGTTCTACACGCTCAAGGGAGCGCAGATCATAACGGAACGTTGGCGGATCCACGACAACACGGTCCGTCCGCACAGCAGTCTCGGGGGCCAACCACCCGCACCCGAAACCCTCCAGCTTGCGAACTGAGAACTAACATAGTAGGTGATATAAAAACTCCCGGCTGGTCAGTGGGGGCAGGTCGATATGATAAATCTAATTTTTGATCTTGATGGGACGCTAATAGATAGCATGGACTCTGTTTGGGATGCGCTTGCAGCCACCTGCAAAGTTGACGCTATCACCTTGCGTCAGTGTTCGATCAACGGAAAAACTCTTGATCAAACCATTGATATTGTAAGAGACAAAATTTCATTGGTGGAAAGTTCGGCCGCCATTAAGAAAAAATTCATAGAGTTGTACGATGCTGAATTTTGTGTTGCGGTTAAATTTTTCCACAATGTTGACAAAATATTGCCGCAACTTGCAAGAAACAACCATTTATTTCTTGTCACGAACAAGCGAAGAGGCCCGACGGTTAAAATTCTCGATTGCCTTGGCTTTTCTGAGTATTTCGCTGAGGTCTATTGCATAGATGATTTGCCTGCTCCGTGTGAAAAGGCCAATCTGATTATGCTGCTTGCATCAGATCATGGAGTCAAGGCGTCGGACTGTGTATACATTGGTGACACAATGGACGATTTCCTCGCGGCCACTAATTGCGGAATGTCCTTTATACACGCGGCTTGGGATAGATGTCGCGAGCATGAAAGTATTGAGGGAGCCGTAGCTTGCTACAAAGATCCTTATGACATGGTAGAGTTCTTTTAAGCTCCTAGTGTAGTGTCCTGCAAATAGTTGGATATATGGTAGGGATTCAGGAGCCTGCGTCATGCCGTGCACGCGGCCGCCCCTGACGTTGAGCCCCAGCGACCGAACCCAGATTTAACAGTGGCTGGTGGCGTATGGAACCACTACAACAAGTGGTGCTTCGATGCCGGATCGTGTTGGCCGCTGCAGGGGGCCAGTCGGACAGAGAGGGGGCTCCGGAAATTCGGACAGTGTGATCAGTGGTAGCCTGGCTTCACTGAAGCCACCAGATGGTGGCGCACCAGAGGAGCAAGGCCATGAAGAGAACGAGACGGAATCACGGCGCGACGTGTAAGGCCCACGTGGCCTTGGCGGCCGTCAAAGGCGACAAGACACTGGCCGACTTAGCGGAGCAGTTTCAAGTCCATCCTACGCAGATCACCGAATGGAAGCAGCCATTGCTGGCGCAGGCCGTGGGCGTATTTGGCGGGACAAAGACTCCGTCAGAGACGCCGGACCTCAAAACGCTGCACGCGAAGATTGGGCAACTGGCGCTGAAGAATGATTGTGTAGAAGGGGTGCTCAGCAAGGCCGGCGTACGGAGCGCAACGCGATGATTGATCGAGCTCATCCCTTGCCGGTCGTGCGGCAATGCCAACTCCTGAAGCTGGCCCGCTCGACCGCCTTTTACCAGCCGACGCCGGTCTCCGAGACAACACTGGCGTTGATGCGGCGGATCGACGAGCGGCATCTGCAGTATCCCTTTGCCGAGGCGCACATGCTACGCGATCTCTTGCGGCAGGAAGGCCACGTCATTGGACGGCGCCAGGTGGCCACGCTGATGCGCAAGATGGGGCTTGAGGCTCTGTATCGGAAGCCGTCTCTCAGCCGCCGACAGCCCGGCCATTAGATCTATCCCTATCTCTTGCGGGATCTCACGATCGCGAGGCCCAATCAGGTCTGGGCGGCGGATATTACCTATCTTCCGATGTGCCGAGGCTTTGTGTATCTCTTCGCAGTGCTCGACTGGGCGAGTCGCCGGGTATTGGCATGGCGGCTGTCTAACACGCTGATCACCGATTTCTGTTTGGAGGCGGTGCAGGACGCCGCAGGCCGCTATGGCCCGCCGGAGCTTCAATGCCGACAAAGGGTGCCAATTTACTAGCCAAGAATTCACGGGCCTGCTGATCCAGCACGGCATCCAGATCAGCATGGACGGAAAAGGTTGCTGGCGAGACAACGTGTTCGTGGAACGTCTCTGGAAAAGCATCAAATACAAGGAGGTGTATCTGCACGCCTATGGCACCGTCAGTGCGGCCTACCAGGGTGTGGAGCGCTATCCGATATTCTACAACCAGACCCGATCGCATCAGGCGCTTGACAGCCAGACGCCTGATCAGGTGTACTCTGACCATCTGACAATACGGCAGACCGCTGCGTAGTCAGCAACTTGCCAGGCACCACTTAAGAAATGACTAAGGCTGTCCAACCAACTGGAGCCACCTCTGTTCTGGACATCAGTGTGTCTGCCTCACTGCCTTGCTCAAACGATTTGGAGCTACGTTCTGTGTCTGATACGGTATCGGTGATCATCGTGAATTACAATGTGAACAATTGTCTTCGCAATTGCGTGTCGTCCGCGTTAGACCAGGTGGATGCACTGATCGTGGTCGATAATGCCTCAACTGATGGCAGTGTAGCGAAACTTGAAGCTGAGTTTGCAGATGACCAGAGGTTGACGATCATTCGTAATCGAGAGAATCTGGGGTTTGCGGCGGCCTGTAACATCGGAGCTGAAGTCTCCACCGGCAAATATTTGTTTTTTCTAAACCCCGACTGTGTGCTGGCGCCGGATTCCGTGAATCGCTTGGTGCGGGTGCTTGATGATTACCCCAATGTGGGAATGGTGGGTGGTTTGCTCCTCAATCCTGATGGTACCGAACAAGCGGGGGGGCGAAGGGTTGTGCCAACGCCCTGGCGAGCCTTTGTGCGGGTATCTGGTTTGTCGTATTTTTCCTGGCGCTGGCCGAAGCTGTGCAGTGATTTCCTGCTGCACAACCAGCCGCTTCCTGCTGGCCCGATTGAGGTAGAGGCAATTTCCGGCGCCTGTGTACTGATGCGACGGGCGCTGTTCAATGAGATCGGGCGTTGGGACGAACGGTATTTCTTGCACTGTGAAGATTTGGATTTGTGCATGGCCGTTCGTGGCAAAGGGCTGAACATCATGTTTGTGCCTGAGGCCAGGATTGTGCATGACAAAGGGCGGTGCAGCCGTTCTCGTCCGATCTTTGTCGCATGGCATAAACACCGGGGGATGATACGATTCTATGGCAAGTATTTTCGTCAGCAGTATCCCGGTGTTCTCTTCTATCTGGTCTGCCTCGGTGTCTGGCTGCAATTCAGTTGTGTCGCTATGTGGCATGCAGGAACTCTCGCATTCGGCCATCTCTGGGGAAGACGTGGCTAAATGCTCAACACCGGTGTATTAGGCGCAAGCAGTCTGGTCGGTGCCCGTGCGATGCCCATTCTGATACGTGATGACCGCCGTGTATATGCCTTTTCAAGGCATACGGAGCATCGCACGACCGAAGCAGGAGTGACGTGGGTAGCGCTTCCTTTACCGTCGGCCGACGCTCACGACAGGTTCAGAATCAGGACCTGGCTCTCCCTGATGCCCATCTGGATATTGCCTCAGTATTTCTCGATGATCGAGGCTTCCGGCGCTTGCCGTGTGGTGGCGCTTTCGTCCGCCAGCATTGTGGTCAAGAGTGATTCGTCGGACCAAGGTGAGCGGGATCTCGCCCGCCGTCTGGTTGAGGGGGAGCAGGCGCTGCGTGCCTGGGCAGAGAGTCGCGGCATCGAGTGGGTGATTCTGCGTCCCACGTTGATCTATGGCTGTGGGCTGGATAAGAATATCTCGGAAGTCGCTCGTTTTGTTCACAGGTTTGACTTCTTCCCGCTATTGGGTAGGGCAATGGGACTGCGCCAGCCTATCCATGCAGAGGATGTTGCGGCGGCATGTGTGATGGCACTGACTGTGCCTACTGCGGCCAACCGGACGTATAACTTCTCAGGAGGGGAAACGTTGCCTTATCGTGAAATAGTCTGTCGCGTGTTTTCCGCGCTCGGCAAACAGCCACGATTGGTGACCATACCGCTGTGGATGTTCCGGGTGGCGGTGGTTCTGTTGCGTGTGGTGCCACGGTACCAGCATTGGACAGCGGAGATGGCGACACGCATGAACCGCGACGTGGTGTTTGATCACGCCGAGGCGGCGCGAGACTTGGGTTTATCCCCACGACCGTTCGTACTGTCGCCGGAAGACCTGCGGCATGAGGTTCAGCCGGGGACAGCAACTGCCTGCGCTGGGCCTCCGGTAGGCAAGGGTGCAAACCTACCAGACCATATTTCACTATAAAACGTAATAGTCTTGGCCATTATTCATTACATGAAGCAATAGTCATTATAAAGCGTTACCTCTCCACCAGTACCCTTTCCGATCTAAGCAAGAAGATGGTGCTGCTAACTGGGCCGCGCCAGGTTTGAAAAAACTACTTTGGCTAAGGAGTTGATGGCGAGCTATCAGCGCCCGCAGTATTTGAATTGGGATGTGACCAACGACTGTCGCATACTTATCGGGCAAGGTTGGAGTTTGCGCGCGGATCGGCTTGTCCTCGATGAAATTCACAAGATGTCGAATTGAAAAAGCTATCTAAAAGGCGTATTCGATGGGCACAGTGAGGGGCCGGCTATTTTGGTTATGGGTAGCGCGCGCATGGAGACATTTCGGCAGTCAGGCGAGTCCTTAGCCGATCGGTATTTTCAGGCGCTGCTCCATCCTTTTTCGGTGCGCGAGTGGGTTGAACTGACCGATGCCAAACCCGACGATGCACTTGATCGTCTGGTTGAGCGTGGCGGTTTGCCTGAGCCATTCCTGGCTGAGGAGGAAGTTCAAGCCGAGCGGTGGTGGCAACAATGTTTTATCGACCTGGTACGCGAGGATGTGCTGGAATTTTCCCACGTCCAGGAAGTTAGAGCTATGCGCCTGCTGGTGGTGTTGCTGCGGGAACGAGTGGGGTCGCCGCTGTCCATCGCCTCCCTCGCTCGGGATCTTCAAGTCGCATCGAATACCGTGGCGAAATACCTCGACATCCTGGAAGCGCTGTACATTATCTTTCTCGTGTGGCCATTTTATCGCAATGTCGCATGGGCGACCCTGAAAGAACCGAAGGCGTATTTCTTCGATACCGCCTATGTGCACGGCGATGATGGCGTCAAGTGGGAAAACGCCTGTGCCACTATGCTGCTCAAGCACGTCCACTTCGAGCAGGATGTTCTGGGCAAGCGGGCCAGCCTTCATCACTTGAGAACGAAAGAGGGCGCAGAGGTTGATTTTGTGCTGTGCGAAGACGACAGGCCTAGTCATCTGATCGAATGCAAACACGCCGATAATCGCTCAGCATCTTCCCTCATCAAGTTTGCCGGACTGTTCCCAGAAGCGAAACCTACTCAGCTGATGCGCGAACTGCGGCAGGAAGAATATCGTCGCTCGGTGTCTATCGTAAAATGGGCGGACTGGCTGGTGGAACTTGCCGCATGAGTCCGCTGGGCAGGTGGGCGCGGGGAAGGGTGTCAGTCCCAGGCCTCCAGGTTGTGGTTTTTAGTTTGCAAAACATCACCTGCCAGGTATGATAGCGCCTGCTGTTGTATTGTTAGCTAACTTCTCATTGTGAAGATGCACAAAACTGCCAAGCGAAATTCTGGAAGCAGGGCTCCCTCCCGAGAGATTCTTCGACAGATCCGCCTATTCGCGACCGATGTGGACGGCGTACTGACCGATGCCGGTATGTATTATTCTGAATCGGGGGATGAGTGGAAGAAATTCAATACCCGCGACGGAATGGGCATCAAGCTGTTACAAAGAGCCGGGCTTGTTACGGCGATCGTGACGCAGGAGCGTACCAGATTGGTGGCGCGGCGTGGTGAAAAGCTGGCGATTCCCGAAGTGCATCAAGGGGTGATGGACAAGTTGTCGTTGATTCGCGATATGGCGGCACGGCATGGCCTGACGCTACAGCAAGTGGCCTATATCGGCGATGACGTGAACGATCTTGAATCGCTGTGCGCGGTCGGCTTTTCCGCGGCTCCCGCCGATGGCATGCCGGTGGTGTGCGATGCAGTGGATTATGTGTGCCACAAGAATGGCGGAGAGGGAGCGGTGCGGGAATTGGCGGAGATGATTTTAGAGGCGCGGCAGCGTCGACGACGTTAATCGTCCAACGTTACAGGAGCAGATGGAGTGCATGTATGGCGATTCACGATTCACGTGCTACGAATAACGATCTGAACTCTCAGCTGTTTCCGGTCATTATGGCGGGAGGGAGCGGGACGAGGTTTTGGCCGTTGAGCCGGCACCTGTTTCCGAAGCAGCTCCTGCGGATCAGTGGTGAGCAGACGTTGATCCAGCAGACCATGCAGCGGGTTTCAGGTTGCGCGAAGCCGTCCCATGTCTTGATTTCGACCAATGCGGCGCAAGCAGAGTTGATCAAAGGACAATTGGCTGATTGGAAGGATGAGCTTAAGGACAATTTTGTCTTGGAGCCGGAAGGCCGAAACACGGCGCCTGCCATCGCGCTGGCGGCGATCGACATCCTTGCGCGTGATCCGGACGCCCTCATGCTGGTTGTGCCGGCTGACCATGTGGTGACCGGACAACGAGATTTTGAAGCCGCGGTCACGCTCGCGTCGCAATTGGCAGCCGATGGATATCTGGTAATGTTCGGAATCGAGCCGATCAGGCCGGAAACAGGTTATGGCTATATCAAACCGAACAGCAAAGTGGTGCTCGGCAAACAAGGTAGGTTGTGCGGTTACCGAGTCCAGAAATTTGTGGAAAAGCCTGATGCCGCCAAGGCGGCGCAGTATCTCAAAGCAGGCAACTATTTTTGGAACAGCGGCATGTTCGTCTGGCGCGCCGCGACGATTCTGGAAGAGATCCGCCGGTACCAGCCTGCGGTCGCCAAGACAATGGATCGGATCGCGACACTTAAATCAACCGGCGCAACCAGGCAGGCCATCGATGACGCCTATCGCGCTGTCCCGTCAGTCTCGATTGACAATGGCGTGATGGAACAATCATCGAAGTCGGCTGTGGTGCCGGTATCGTTCAAATGGTCGGATGTGGGGAGTTGGGGGAGCTTGGACGAAGTGGCGGCGAAGAGCAAGGCCGGCAACGTGATGACTGGGCGGGTGGTCGATATCGAGAGCGCCGACTCGATCGTCTATGCCGACCGGCGGGTGGTGGCCACGATTGGTTTGCGTGACATGGTGGTGGTGGACACTCCGGATGCCACCCTGGTCTGTCCTAAATCACGCGCGCAGGACGTGAAAAAAGTCGTCGATATTCTCAAACAGCAACAGGCGCCCGAGCATCTGGAACATCTGACGGTTTATCGGCCCTGGGGATCCTATACCGTGCTGGAAGAAGGGCCTGGATTCAAGGTCAAACGAGTGACCGTCAATCCGGGCGGCCGGCTCTCGCTTCAATTGCATCACCAACGTAGCGAGCATTGGGTGGTCATTGCCGGCACCGCGCTGGTGACCAGAGGCGAAGAGGTCTTTGATTTGCAGATCGGCCAGAGTACGGCTATTCCGGTCGAAACGGCGCATCGGTTGGAAAATCCCGGTTACGATACGCTGCACATTATCGAGGTGCAGAATGGGCCATATCTGGGCGAGGACGATATCGTCAGATTCAAAGACGACTACGGAAGGGACGTTAATCGTGAAGCGTTAAACGTGAAAGGTGAGCGCAATCATCGAAACCTATAACGTCTAACGATTCACGAATAACGAGGCTCATGGCACTATTTCGAGAATACGACCTGCGTGGGATCGTCGGCAGTGAGCTGACGGTAGAGCTAGCTGAACGGCTGGGGCTGGCCTACGCGACATATGTTGCTGGGCATGGTATCAAGACGATCAGTCTTGGCCGTGACGGCCGGCTCAGTTCTCCGAGTCTGCACCAGGCGCTGCTGAAAGGGCTGCTCGACGGCGGACTCGATGTGATCGACATCGGGGTCTGTTCTTCGCCGCTGGTATATTTTTCGTTGTTCACCTTGCCGGTTGGCGGCGGCATCATGATCACCGGCAGTCACAATGCTGCCGAGTACAATGGATTTAAGATCTGTGTCGGTAAAGAAGCGATTCACGGCGAAGCCATTCAGGAACTTCGCCGGGTGATGGAGAAAGGTGTGTTTGTGTCGGGGGCCGGGCGTCTGTCCGAGTATGCGATCATTCCGGATTACCTCGCCTACATCAAGAAGAGTTTTGCAGGAGTGAATGCCGATCGGCTGCATGTCGTGATCGATTGCGGAAACGGCGCGGCATCGCTCGTGGCTCAGCAAGCGCTGGAGCTGCTGGGCTGCAAGGTGACGGGGTTGTATTGCGATCTGGACGGACGCTTTCCGAACCATCATCCGGATCCGACGGTCCTCGACAATCTTGCCGATCTCATGCAGGCGGTGAAGGATCAGAAGGCGGATGTGGGCATCGGGTACGACGGCGACGCGGATCGAATCGGCTCGGTGGACGAACGGGGTGATGTGCTCTGGGGGGACCGCCTGCTGGTGGTCTATGCGCGGGATATTCTGGCGGTGAAGCCAGGCGGCGCGATCATTTCAGAAGTAAAAGCCTCGCAGAGTCTCTATGACGATATTGCCGCCAAGGGCGGACGCCCGATCATGTGGAAAACCGGTCATTCGTTGATCAAGGCGAAGATGAAGGAAGAGTCCGCCGTACTTGCCGGTGAAATGTCCGGCCATATGTTTTTTGCCGATCGATACTTCGGGTATGACGATGCCGTCTATGCGTCCTGCCGATTGATCGAGATTTTAGCGAAAGAGACGCAGCCGCTCTCGGCATTGGTTTCCGACTTGCCGAAGACGGTGGTGACTCCGGAAATTCGCGTCGATTTGCCGGACAGCGTCAAGTTTGACGTGGTTCGGTCGATTCAGACCAGATTTGCGGACTATCTGAAGACGAAGCAAAGTCTGGGATCTGCCAATCTGGTGCTCCGAGACCTCATCACTATCGACGGTGTCCGTGCCGTATTCGACGAAGGGTGGGGGCTTATCAGAGCCTCCAATACACAACCGGCGCTGGTCTTACGATTCGAAGCAAATTCGTCTGCGGACATGAACGCCATTCGCTCGTTCATCGAACAGGAGTTAACCGAGGCAAGGCGCACGTTCGACCGATAAGAAGGTTAAGGTTGAGGCTCTAGTTCCAACCCGCTATACTCCCTCCCGTCGCCATGAGAGAATTTCCGCTTACCTTAAGCCGCTTTATTGTCCAGCACCAAGCCTCGCATCAATGTGCGACGGAGGAGTTTTCCAGTCTTCTGACCCAAATCGGCTTGGTCGGGAAGCTCATTGCGCAAGATCTTCGGCGCGCGGGGCTCATCGATATTATGGGAACGACTGGTGGCTCCAACGTACAGGGAGAAACGGTCAAGAAACTGGATGTCATTGCCAATGACGCCTTTGTCAAAGTCTTTCAACACAGCGGATATGTCTGTGCCTTGGCGTCGGAGGAAATGGAAAAACCGATCTCGCTGCCGGGCAATTGGCCGCAGGGCAAGTATATGCTGCTCTTCGACCCGCTCGATGGGTCTTCGAATACGGACAACAACATGCCGCTCGGCGCCATTTTTTCCGTGCTCAAGCATGACCGGGCTGATGGTTTGCCGACCGATGAGGAATTGGTGCGCAGGGGTACGGAACAGGTGGCCGCCGGCTATTTGTTGTACGGATCGAGCACGATGCTGGTCTACACGGTCGGACAAGGCGTCTACGGTTTCACCCTTGAACCTAGCATAGGCGAATATCTGTTGTCGCATAGACAGATCACAATTCCTGAGAAGGGTAAAGTCTATGCTGCCAATGAGGGCAACTACCACAAATGGCAGGTCGGAACGAAAAAGTATATCGACTTTCTCAAGGTCAGCGATAAAGCGACCGGCCGTCCATACAGCGCCAGGTATTCCGGCTGTCTGGTGGCCGATGTCCATCGTCTGTTGATCGGAGGCGGGATCTATCTCTATCCAGGCGAAACCGACAAGCCAGACGGGAAGCTGCGCTTGCTGTATGAAGCAAACCCACTCGCGTTCGTCGTCGAGCAGGCAGGGGGGAAAGCCTCGACTGGAACATCCAGGATCATGGAGGTGGAAGCCAAGAAGTTACATCAGCGGGTGCCGTTGATTATTGGAAGCCGGCAGGACGTAGAAACGGCGGAAGCCTTCATTCAGGGCAGGGCATAGACGCAGTCAGTATGTTACGTTGTACGGGAGGATAAGGTATGGGAGACCGGGTTCAAGAGATTCTCAGTTGGTATGGCAGTGATAATGCCGGTACCAAGACCAATATTGCGCGTATGCTGCGATCCGGCAAGCTGGCGGGAACCGGCAAGCTGGTCATTCTGCCGGTCGATCAGGGGTTCGAGCATGGGCCGGCGCGCAGCTTTGCGCCGAATGCGCCAGGCTACAATCCGCACTATCACTTTCAACTCGCCATTGACGCCGGGTGCAATGCCTATGCGGCGCCGTTGGGTTTTTTAGAAGCCGGCGCGGGCCATTTCGCCGGGCAGATTCCGCTGATTCTCAAGTTGAACAACCATGATGTGCTGCATGACGATAAAGATCCGCTTCCGTCGGTCACCGGCAGTGTGAAGGATGCCCTTCGGTTGGGTTGCAGCGCCGTGGGGTTTACGATTTATCCCGGTTCCGTCCATTGCAATATCATGTATGAGCAGTTGAGGGAGATTGCCGAGGAGGCAAAGGAGAACGGATTGGCCGTCGTGGTCTGGTCCTATCCACGTGGATCAGTACTCAGCAAAGAGGGTGAAACGGCCATCGATGTGGTGGCCTACGCGGCGCATATTGCGGCGCAACTTGGCGCACATATCATCAAGGTGAAGTTGCCGACTGCCCATCTGGAACAGGCTGCGGCCAAGAAGGTCTACGAAGCGACGCAGATTCCGATCAAGATATTGGCAGAGCGCGTCCAACATGTGGTGCAGAGTTCGTTCGACGGGCGGCGGATCGTTATTTTCTCAGGCGGCGCAAAGAGCGAGGATAAGAACGTGTTTGAAGAAGCGAAGGCTATTCGCGACGGGGGAGGGTTCGGCAGCATCATCGGCCGGAACTCATTCCAGCGGCCGAAGGCGGAGGCGATTACGTTTCTCCATACGATCATGGACATCTATGCCGGCAAGATTCAGTAGGATCGCACGAATATGAGGCGCGTGGAACAGGCATGATGAATCAGTTGGATCAGGAACAGAAGCCTCCACAGGGGGGCCGCAAATGGATCGTTACTGCGTCATTGTTGACGGCGGGAATGATCATCGGTTTTGTCGTGGCGTCGGATCTTGGTTGGATGCCGACCGGTCATGCCGTTCCCGATGCTTCGTCTGCTCCGATCGCGAGACCGGTCGCGACGGTTCCGCAACCGGTCTTGTCAGGTGGTGGCGGACAGACCTTCGTTGAGATCGCCAAAGCAGTGAAGCCGGCGGTTGTGAACATCTATGCCAGCAAGAGCAGTGGCCGCGGGGAAGGCCCGCATGGGACTCCATTGGACGATCCGCTTTTGCGAAAGTTTTTCGGAGACGAGTTTTTTAGACGATTTGAGCAGCAGCCGAAGGATCGCAAAGAGCGGGGGTTGGGATCAGGCGTCATTGTCGAGTCCAACGGCATGATCATCACCAACAACCATGTGGTCGGCAAGGCGGATGAAATTCGTGTCATGCTGTCGGATAAGCGGGAGTTCAAGGCCAAGCTCATCGGGACCGATCCAAAAACGGACATCGCCGTCGTTCAAATCGATGCGACAGGATTGCCGACCGTCGCCTGGGCCGATTCGGACCAATTGGAAGTCGGCGAGTTTGTCTTGGCTGTCGGCAATCCCTTCGGACTGACGCAGACGGTGACCCTGGGCATCGTGAAATTATCCTGTTTACGCTGCGCATCGAAACCCGGCGGGCGGCGTTAAATGCGGTCGTATTCACGGGCATACGTATGAGGTAATTTGCCATTTCGAATTTACCGAAAAAAACGATGG
>SXGR01116511.1_pt1 | contig 38719 bp, 36 predicted proteins | sample 3174711 | NCBI WGS metagenome assembly SXGR01 (sample SAMN11356860, study PRJNA531348) | freshwater metagenome | isolation source: freshwater sample F1-60 | place: China: Fuxian Lake, Yuxi | collected 2017-12-25
ACATCTCATTGAGAACTTCTTCTGCAAGCTCAAACAGTTTCGAGCGATCGCAACCAGGTATGATAAAACAGCACGCAACTTCTTAGCTGCAATTTATCTAACTTCTGCTATCATCTGGCTCAATTGATGACACGCCCTAGCAGCGCGCCTTGAAATGATTTTTGCTTCTTCCTAAATGCGCCGCCTCTCGCTCGCTCCGTCCAGTGAGCGCAAAAGGACTTAAAATTTCAATCCGTCTCGTTAGCTGAGTGGACAAGGTTGTAAGGGCTCACTATAAGATCCCCGTCAACTTATAGTTGGCTTTCCCAAATTCAGAAGGCCGGCGTATGCGTCGCCGGGGCATGCATGTCCGATATTGCGGTCGCGCCAATCTCGCGTGAAACAGGGCAGAGTTTAACCACATCAGCGTTAAGAACGCGTATGGTCGATCGTCAGCTCCGTCCATTTGACGTGACGGACGTTCCTTTGCTTGACTGTTTTCTTTCTATGCCGCGCGAATATTTTCTTCCTGAAAATCAAGTTTCGCTGGCCTATTCTGACTTAGCGATAAAAATCAATAACTCTGGCAACCATAGTCGCACGCTCTTGCCGCCCCTCATTTTGGCCCGCATGATTCAAGGATCAGCTCCTCGGGAGGGAGATCGAGTATTATCAATTGGCGGCGGAGGCTATTCTGCTGCGATACTCGCGGGGCTTGTCAAAGAGATAGTTGTCGTGGAGAGCGATAACCTAATCGCGCAAAGAATGCAGTCTGCATTTAAACGCTTAGGCCTTAACAATATTCATGTTGAGATGAGTGCGTTTTCTAGAGGTGCACCTCATTTAGGGCCGTTTGATATCATTTTGGTTGAGGGCGCCGTGGATAAAGATCTTTCCGGTCTTTGTTCTCAATTAAATCAAGGCGGCAGAATAATGGCAATCGCCACGCCTGAACTAGGGGCTGGCAGACAATTAGCTCGTTTCGATAATGTTAAGGGCCGCCTCGAGGGCGCTCTGCCCATTTTGAGTGTTCATGTGCCTGTTTTAGAAGGCTTTGAAAAAAACTCTGATTTTGTTTTCTAATAAGTTAAGCCCCTGGCGCTCCAGGTAAGTTTCCGGTTGAAATAAATCCGGAAAACTCTTTTACGCCATCAGTTCGCCACGCCTCTCTCCCATCACTGGGACATGCGCCAGGCCTAGCTTTTAGGTCGGTTACACGTATGCAGGGGCGGTTGAATGAAAGGAGCGGTCTGGACGTGTATCCGCTCGTCCCGACGTCGCTATTTTTCAATGGCCGCAATGGCAATCCTATCTGTAACAGTCAATTCAGCCAGCTGCCACTCAGAAAGTATACAATCAGCGCTGGCCCGGGCCTACTACGCCAATCCAGACCTCAATCAAAGCCGATCAAAAGTACGGGCTCAGGATGAAGAGGCTCCCAAAGCGCTTGCGGGCATGCGTCCTAAAGCATCGCTTGGCGCAAATGTCGGCGGGCTTTATGGCAATGTCTATATCCCCTTTGGTCAGGGCGAAGCAGCTGGCCGGAGAACGAATTTTGGTGAGAGCTATGTGGGCAAGCCCCGCGGCGCCACATTGAATGTTTCACAAACGCTTTTCGATGGCGGGGCCACGACAAATAATGTTCGGCGCGCCGAGTCAGGGGTCTTTGCAGCAAGAGCTTCGATGCGTTTAACAGAGCAGGCGATACTCCAAAATGGAGCTACGGCCTATATGAATGTTTTACGTGATACCGCTGTAGTAAATTTAAGAAAAAACAATATTGGCGTTTTGGAACAACAATTAAAACTCACACAAGAGCGTTTTGATATAGGCGAAGTGACAAGAACAGATGTGGCTCAGGCGCAAAGTTCCCTAGCACAAGCAAAAACTGAATTTTATTCAGCGCAAGCGCAATTAAAAAATAGCATTGCAAACTATCGTCAAATTATCGGGGATGAGCCAGATAAACTAGAGCCTGCCAGATCTCTTGAGCCCCTGTTACCCCATTCGTTAGATGAGGCCATAGAAGTAGCCATTGTTGAACATCCAGGCGTGAAGGCGGCGATCCATCAAGTTGATGCGGCAGAGATGGCCGTCAAAGTCGCTGAAGCTGCGTTAGCGCCAAATTTTTCAATTAATGCGCAAGTATCCAATAATTATGATAATTTTAATGGATTGCCAGGTTCACGCGCTTTTCTTGCTGGTACAAGCGCACAGCTTAACATTCCGCTCTATCAAGGGGGCTCGGAATATGCCTCAATAAGACAAGCTAAGGAGCAGTTGGGGCAGGCGCGATTAAATATGGATTTGCAACGCGATAGCGTGAGAGCCAGTGTTGTTTCAAGTTATGGCCTGCTTGATACAGCGAAATCATCAATTATTTCCAGTATGTCGGCAGTTAAAGCCGCGGAAATTGCTCTCGCTGGCACACGAGCGGAAGCTAAAGTAGGTCAAAGAACAACACTAGATGTTTTAAATGCGCAACAAGCTCTGTTGAATGCGCGTGTCTCATTGGTTACAGCGCAAAGAGATAGAGTCGTTGCCTCATATGCAGCGCTCGGTTCAATTGGTAGGCTTTCAGCAAATGAAATCAATTTAGATGTTCAAGTATATGATGTTGATCGACACTATGACCAGGTAAAATCAAAATGGATCGGCGTCGACACGCCTGGAGAAAAATAGTCCACTTAAGGCTAGATATATTATATAAGCTAAGCTCCCTCGATATTATGAATATTAATAGAAATTGAATGACAATCTGGACATCTGAACAAGATAAAGCTTTAAAAAATGTTGCTGCTTGGCTTGAGTCCACAGCAACCAATCAAGTTTTTCGTTTATTTGGCTATGCAGGGACGGGTAAATCCACGCTAGCACGGCATCTTGTTGACCACGTTGACGAGAATGTCGTGTTTGCTGCCTATACAGGTAAAGCTGCGCTAGTAATGCGCGCAAAGGGCTGTAAAGACGCCTCAACAATTCATAGTCTTATCTATCGTGCGACAGATACGGACACAGAAGAACCTTCATTTGTTTTAAATAATGAGAGTATGGTTTCTTCAGCAAAACTCATTGTTATTGATGAGTGCTCCATGGTGGATGAGGAGCTCGGAAAAGACCTATTATCTTTTGGAAAAAAAGTCCTTGTTCTTGGCGATCCTGCACAATTACCGCCAATACGAGGCGGCGGTTTTTTTACGGATTGTGAGCCTGACGTTATGTTGACACAGGTTCATCGTCAGGCAGCTGACGACCCAATAATACGTTTATCAATGATGGCGCGCAGTGGAGAGGAAATAAAGCCTGGAGACTTTGGCGAAACGCGTGTTGTTTTACGTAAAAATCTTGATCCGACCTATGTCACGAATTCAGATCAGGTTCTTGTTGGGCTGAATAAAACGCGGAGGTCCTATAATACGCGGTTGCGAGATCTTCGCGGCTTTAAAAATGACTTTCCTGTAGCTGGTGAAAAGCTTGTCTGTTTGAGAAATAATCGCAAAAAAGGGTTGCTCAATGGGGCGTTATTTACGGTTAAAAGCGCTGGGGCTTTAAGAAAAGGGAAAATTCGCCTGTTGATAACGCCAGAAGAAGAGCCAACAGGAAAATTTCAACGCGTAGCTGTATTGCCTGAATTCTTCTCTCAAACTGAAATTGAAATACCTTATGCTTTACGCAAAGGCACCGACGAATTTGAATATGGGTATGCTTTAACAGTTCATAAAGCGCAAGGGTCGCAATGGGATGCCGTCACTTTATTTGATGAATCGTTTGCTTTTCGCGAACACAGAGCCCGCTGGCTTTATACCGGTATTACCCGTGCTGCAAAGAGTCTTACTTTGGTGATGTAATAATGACGAACTACATTGAAATGTACCGTTACTGTGATGGAGCGATCTATAAATTTTATCTTGTGGAGGATGAGGACGCAGTCCGTTACCGACGTCAAGATAAAAACATTTGGATTATAAGACATCCAGATTATGGGTGGGTTATATGGGATGAAACCGATAATTCACTTATGTCTAGGCCTTGGGATACGCCGATAACCAAGCAAGGCGATCAACCGCCACAAGGCGATTGGGTTAGTAAAAAAGAAAAGAATTCATTTGTATATAAATTACGGTATGGATGTAAAATTGATTAGCGTTTTCGCCAACTCATAAACTTCAACGATTCCAAGTCTCAATAGCTTCTGAAAAAACACGATCTCCGCTGGCGCCTTTTTCCATATTAATGGTTGCAATGCGCCCATCATTAAATTGAAAAGGCAAATCGATAATTGCTTGAGAGCGCAGCAAAGCAATATTGCGATTTTCGCGCTCTCCGCGCATTAAGCCGATCAGAAAATAATTTTCACTAATTGGAACTGGGATGCCAACAATTTTTTCTCCAGCCTGAGCGTCGGGGCGACGTAATTGTAATGGACCAATCGCTTTAATGCCGCCCAGGGGACTGTCGCTAGCGGGAGCAAAAGAGATATTAATAGTATGCGATGCGGAGAGCGTAGGATCGGCGTTTTTACGAATTAGGATCGACATCTTGAGTTTGGCTTCTGGGATGTCTACCTCGCCGCGAATAGCCGGGGTGACCGGTTCGCCAGAGCTTCCCCCAACATTTTCCAGTCTCCATTGGACAGTAGCATTATAAATACGATCTACTTTGTCTGGTTCTTTTAAAGAGCCGACCCACATCTCAGCCTTTTGAACAGTCGGAATTGTCGAGCTGCTGCGATTCAAGCCGCCGCCGTCAATCCGATCCCCCAATTTACCAACCTCGGCGTTGGGATTGGCGCCCTCATTAGATTGAGGATTGAGCTTGGCTAAATCCTCAGGACCTTCATGGAGTTTCCATGCCAGTAACGTCAAAACAAGGATAAGGGCGATCAATACGCCAATGACAGCATAGACCTGTCCTTTTGATCGGGAGGCTTTGGGGGGCAATCGAGCTGGAGCGGCAGGACGTTGAGGCTCGCGTTGCGTTGTGTCATCCAAACCTGTTTCTGAGGTTATGGACTGCAATTTTTGTGCAAGAGGCTTTTGCACGGCTTTAACGAATTTTGGCGGCGTTAAAAAGCGCTTTTGAGTCGTTTCTGTTAGTTTTTTACGGAAACGATCGAATGAGGGGGCGAGAGAGGCTTTTGGCTTGTTTATACCCATTGGCGAAGACGGGCGAGGTGGCGGCGGCGGCGCCGACTGGGGAAGGGCCCGTGTCGCAAGATCGACTTCTACGCGTTGAATCGCCTCCTCAAGCGCTCTTCTTTCTTTGGAAATCGCTTCTTCAGCTATGGGCGGCTCTATGCTAGTGAGCTGCTTGACGAGGGCTTTGCGCGCGCGTTCAAATACTGCCTGGCGCGCCTCAGAATTAGACTGTGGCAGAGCCGTGATTGCTCTCGAGAGTAGTGAATAATAGTCCGCCATCCTGGGTTAAGAGCACTTCCTGTTAAGAGCGTCAATCCTTTAGCTGACCTCCAAACGGGGTCCTGAATTCTTCTGAAGATAGCCCAAAAGTGGGCGTAAAACCCCGAGATCGTTCGAGGAGGATAGCAATGCCGAAAAGATTTTGGGCTTATGCTCTATTTCTCGTTTGGCAAATATTTTACTCTTTTTCTATCAGCCAAGCTTATGCTTTCAGCATGGATAAGAGCTCATCCCTACGTGAACAATGTGAAATTAGCCTAGGTCCAGATCCTATCAGCATTGTGACATATATGCCTGATCAATCTCGGGATCGTTTTTGTGATGAGTTTCCTTTCCCTGGAAAAATTCTCCTTACTTTTGATCTTATCTCAACAAGATTAAGAGATTTGCCCATAGATATTCGTCTTGTGCATGAGCCAAACGGTTCTCTAGAAAATGAAACTGATTTAGGCCAGCATACAGTTAGTTTTATTGAACAAAAAATTTACCCTAACGGTGCAATTGTTATTGCAAATAATTTTTCAGAAAGTGGAAATTACGCCGCCTTCTTGACTGTTCATGAACCTTCTGGCGTAACACGGACAACGCGCTTTGGATTTAGAATTGGCGGTAAATTACTTTATTATACCCCTGCTATTCTTGCCGCCATATTTTTGTTTGGATTAGTCTATGCTTATTGCTTTGGGCGTAAAAGAGTTTAGTGCGCTTTGACATTATCATTATCTTTGTTTGCGCCTATCTGAGCAAAAAACCAATAAGTTAATCCCGTAGCAGCGCCAATTAGAAAAAATAATAAAGAAACCTTGAGCTCAATGGGGTCTGTGTTTTGATCAAAGGATGATTTATTTGCAGCCCGAATAATCCAGGGCGCAAGGCTAGATAAAAATCCACTAATGCCAGCATACCAAACATATGATCTTGCAGATACGGCCTCTCCAATAAGGATCGCAATGATTAATGGGGCAAATATAATAGAAATAAAAATGGATCTAAATAAATATGCGACTAATAGAAATATATTTTGGGTCTCGCCATTCACTAAAAAATCATCTGTTGTAAAATGGAGACTATAGATCAAAGCAGTAAATGCGGCGTCTCTTAAATTAGAGTCAATCACAAATGCATAAAGCAACAATAGAACGCCGCAAATTAAGGCGAGCGCGAGTGCGATGATATTCTGAAGGATGGTTCCAACGGGAGTCACTTCCGCTTATGGCTCCAACACAGTATCCCAATAGAGATAATCCATCCAGCTTTCATGGAGATGGTTGGGAGGAAATAGACGCCCATTTCTATGTAAATCAGAGATTGTTGGTTGGTATGGCATTTGTGCAGGGGTCATATGGGCTTCATGCGGCAGGCGATTGCCTTTTTTAAGATTGCAACATGAACAAGCCGCCACAACATTGTCCCAAGTTGTTGCGCCTCCTTTGGAACGCGGAATGACATGGTCAAATGTTAATTCGTCTTGTTGCCCGCAATACTGACAAGAGAAACGATCTCTGAGAAAAACGTTGAAACGTGTAAAAGCAGGATGGCGGCTTGGACGAACATATTCTTTTAATGATACAACTGAAGGAATTCTAATTTCAAAACTGGGGCTTTTAACCGTCCTGTCGTATTCAGAAACGATATTCACTCTATCAAGAAACACCGCCTTGATCGCATCCTGCCAACACCAAAGCGATAATGGATAATAGCTCAAGGGTCGATAATCAGCGTTCAGTACCAGGGCGGGGCAGGCTTGAGGGGACACATTTTGGTGGCGCAGATATAGGTTCAAGCTACCAACCTCTCAAATTCGAGAAGGGCCTATGAACCGCTTCAAGGTCCACAGGACTCTTGCGAAGTTATCTATGATAATAGGACTATGACACGGTTGTGAAGGCGCAATAGGACAGAGTTGGACAATTTCAGTTGGTTTTGTTCACGTCCTCTATGACTTGGCGGATCAAATTCTCTAAAATACTCGGATCCTGCGGGAATTCTGCTTGGATCCAGGCGTTTTGTAGAAGTTTAAGGGCCTTCCCTAATTTCTGGCCTGGCTCTATGCCGCGCGTGATGAGCTCGGCGCTTTTAATTGGAAAAATTGGTGTTGGGGCGCAAGCTATAAAATCCGCCGCTTCCACCCAGGGCGAATCATCCATCTCCGGGGAGGTGTCGCTCATGGCCAAGCACAGGCCATTCAGGCATGCGAATGAACCAAAAGGAAACAAGAGCTCCTTGAGTTTCGTCCGATCTGGAACTGTTGAGCTTTCCTTAAGGCTTCCATATATTTTAGTCGCCGTGATGAGACGGTTAAATTCGTCATTTGAAAGACGCAATCTTTCTCTCAGTCGGTTTACATCGGCATCAGTAACAACAGCGAAAGCGCCGAGCATTAAGAGTGGGCAAGGGTGTTTATTTATGAGCTTTTCAAAAGCCCGCAATCTTTTAGCTCTTGAGGGAAAACTTTCACCTAACAGGAGTTTTGCAAAACCATGATGCGACATGATCGCAAGAATCTCTGGGGCCCGCTCAGTGAGCATTAATTTGAAGAGTTCTGCATGAATTCTCTCTCGAGAAAGCCTTAAAAGATTCTCCTTAGCTAAAATACATTGTTTTAGCCCCTCAGGATCTAAATCTCCAACGCCATGAGAAGCAGAAAATCGAAAAAATCTCAGGATGCGTAGAAAATCTTCGTTAATTCTTGTTTCAGGATCGCCTATGAAACGAACGCGACCAGATTTTAAATCGACGAGACCGTTAACGTAGTCATAAATCACGCCGTTTTGAGAAAGAGATAAGGCGTTAATTGTGAAATCTCTTCGTTTGGCGTCTTCTTCAAATGAGTTTCCAAAAGTTACTTTTGCATAACGTCCGTCTGTTTCAACATCCGTGCGGAGAGTCGTAACTTCAAAGGGTTGGCCATCAATTATGATTGTGACTGTTCCATGCTCAATGCCAGTTGGAACCACCTTATATCCGGATTGTTCGGCGGCTTTCATCACAGATTCGGGTAACGCTATCGTCGCGAGATCAATTTCTTGTGGCCTTTTTCCACATAGGACGTCACGAATAGCCCCGCCAACAATTCTACTTTCTTTGCCTGTATTAGACAGACAGGAGAATAAGCGCTTTAATTTAAGATCATTCAATAAAATGTCAGTATTATTCATAAGCGATCTAATAAGCTTTCTCTCCACTTTAAAAGCACAAGCATTTTAATTACAATTACGGATTTGGTTGGTTAATTACGCCAAAGTCAAAATCGTGTTACAAACTACTCACTGGCCAGAATTACAGCTAAACCACTGAATAATTATCGGATGATTTCTATAGTTCCCAATTACCTATTTAATACCATAGTGGATAAAAAGGATAGATCGAAAGTCCTTAACAGGGGTGTATTTAGGTAAAACATAGGCTAATTTTCTTTAAAATTTATACCTGTATCAGTTATAATGTCGCCACCAGAATTTGTCGATGAAGAAAGCGTTTACTCAATGACCCTAGCTCCGGAGCAGTTAACCTCAATTGAAAATGAGCTTTTAGAAAGCGCGGAGAAAGCAATTTTACAAATCAAACTCATAAATGAGTCGATTGGAAAAATTATTTTTGGTCAGGAAGAGGTCATCGAACAGGTTCTCGTGACCGTATTATCCGGGGGGCATGGTCTATTGGTTGGTCTACCAGGACTAGCTAAAACAAAGCTTGTTGAAACGCTTGGCGTAACTCTAGGATTGGCTCAACAGCGCATACAATTTACCCCAGATTTAATGCCTGCTGATATTATCGGGTCAGAGATCCTCGAAGAAACCCCAGACAAATCGAGAGTCTTTCGATTCATTAAAGGACCAATATTTGGTCAATTACTCATGGCCGATGAGATCAACCGCGCCTCGCCACGCACTCAGTCAGCCTTGCTTCAAGCTATGCAGGAACATCATGTCACTGTCGCCGGAGAGCATTATGAGCTGCCCACGCCCTTTCATGTTTTAGCGACACAAAATCCACTTGAGCAAGAGGGTACTTATCCTTTGCCTGAGGCGCAACTGGATCGATTTTTAATGCAAATTAACGTCTCGTACCCAGATTGGGAAAGCGAGAGGCGCATTCTGATTGAAACCACGGGAGACAAAAGCCTAAGAGCAACAAAGTGCGTATCTAGCGATGAACTTATTTTAATACAAAGGCTTGTGCGCCAGTTGCCCGTTGGGGACAAGGTCGTGGACGCCATCTTACATCTTATTCGCTCCGCAAGACCCGGGGAGGGACATAAAGACATTAGCCGGCATATCGCTTGGGGACCGGGTCCAAGAGGAGCGCAATCCTTAATGCTCGCAGCCCGCGCGCGAGCGCTTTTAACGGGTAGGCTGTCGCCCACTATAGAAGACGTCGCCATTTTAGCGCTACCTGTCTTACGACATAGAATGGCTTTAACTTCTTCATCCCGTCGCGACGTTACGATTGAAGAAATTATTAAAAACCTTGTTAATCAGATCGAATAACATGTCTCGTTCGGCTATCTTGGAGACATTTACAATTCAGTCAGATTTTTATCTTCCCCTTTCTATAGCTAAGGCTTTAGACCTTTCGGCCTCTCTTGAACGTCTGTTGGCGAAAAACCAGACAGTGTCGTCCCTGTCGTCCTATGGGTTGCATAATCGGAAACGAGCAGGTTTGGGTGAAAGATTTTGGCAATATCGTTCCTATGAAATTGGTGAAGACGCCAATAAAATTGATTGGAGACGGTCAGCGCGTGGGGATCAACTCTATGTAAAAGAAAAAGAATTTGAATCTCTGCGTGATTATTACATTTGGATCGATTGCGCTGCATCAATGAAATTTGTATCCACACTGGGTCAAGATGATAAATTAACCCGCTCGATAAATTTTGGCGTAGCGATTGCAGATTTACTCCTACGAAGCGGGGATCGTGTTGGGCTGCTGGGCTCTAGCGCCCCGTCATCTTCACGCGCCACCCTCGAAAAAATTGTTCATCAATTGGAGGAAAATATATCAAATAATTTTACGAGCGCAGTTCCATTGCTTAATAAACCGTCTAAGCGGTCAAAAATTATCATTATTTCAGATTTTCTCAATAATTCTGCTAATTTAAAAGACACGTTAAAATATTATGCTGATTTTGAAATAAGCGGCTTGGTTGTTATGATCAATGATCCGTGTGAGGTTGAGTTTCCATTTTCTGGCGAAACACAATTTTTTAGTATAGAAAATAAACAAGAATATTACGCTGGCGATGCGGAACTTGTTGCGGAGCAATATCATAAAGTATTTGAAAAACATAAATTACAAATTAAAGAGACAGCTATAGAAAATAGATTTCAATATTATCATCATGTAACAAATCAATCAGTTGATGCTGCTGGTCATGCTATTATAGAATCATTAAGCTTTTGTTTGGCGGATATTTAATGTCGCTTTATTTCGTGGCGCCAATTGCTTTATCGGGATTGTTATTGCTTCCGATAGTGTATTACTTCTTAAAGATTCTGCCGCCTAAGCCTAAACGCATTTTCTTCCCGCCAGTGAGCTTAATGCAGTCTATAGCTTTGGTCGAAGCTACGCCATCCAGAGCTCCATGGTGGGTCTTGCTACTGAGATTGCTTATTGCAAGTTTGATTATTACTGCAATGGCAGGCCCGCTATGGCGACCAATTGGCGCTTCTTTGGATAATAAACATAAAACTCTTATCATTCTAGATGATGGATGGGCGGCAGCTAATGACTGGGATCTGCGCATTAAAAAAGCTGAATCTCTAATTCATGAGTTGCGCAATAATAATTCTCCTGTTGCCTTATTAATAAGTAATGAGCCAAAAAATATTTCACTCATTGAGCATAATTATGCCTTGGAAATCATAAGAAGCTTAAAGCCAAAATCTTATATCCCAAATTATAATGAATTGACTAATTATGTCGATAAATTTACTCAAGAAAATAGTGACATAAATATAATTTGGATCTCAGAAAAATACGGTCATGCCGATATCGCTAACTTTCTAACTTTCCTTTCCAGCCTTCAAAATAAAGTACAAAATGTTTCAGTTTTTATAAATAACAATTCTTTAATTACTTTATCTAATCTGACAAGCTCGCAAAAATCAATCCGTTTTAAAGTAAAAGCTCATCACTTGGATAAATCATTATATAGTCTTATTGCAAATGATCATTCAGGCCAAACAATTTACAAAAAAGATATTATGATTGGGTCTGGAAGCGGAGAATGGATAGATATCGACCTACCTCTAGAACTAAGAAATCAGATTTCAGTCATAAAATTAGCCAATGATCATTCAGCAGGTTCAGTAGTTTTACTAGATGATCATACTCATCTTAAACGCGTAGGCCTATATGGCTCGATGAAAGACGAGCAATCTCAGCCGTTACTGTCATCGCTCTACTATATCGATAAGGCTCTGTCGAAGCTTGCAGCAATATCCTATGTAAAATCAGGAGACAATGACCCAGTTAAAACATTACTTGATGAGAAGCCAAGCATACTTATTCTTTCTGATGTTATGTTAAGTAGCGAAGAGGATAAAAAAAATATTGAGACATTTGTGGAAAATGGCGGCGTCTTATTGCGTTTTGCAGGCCCGCTTACCGCAAAAAATATTGATGACTTTGTCCCTGTGCGATTGCGTCATAATGGAAGAGTGTTAGGCGGTGCGCTTTCTTGGCAGACGCCAAAAGCTATCAAAGATTTTGATAGGACAAGTCCGTTTTTTCAGCTTTCTATTCCTAAAGATGTGGCAATAAACAAACAAATACTTGCTGAACCAGACGTGGGGCTGAACTTTAAAACCTGGGCGTCCTTAGATGATGGAACGCCATTGATTACAGCCAACAAACTTGGTCGTGGTATGATTATATTATTTCATATAACGGCAGATAACAGCTGGTCAAACTTACCCATCTCAGGTCTTTTTGTGGGAATGATGGAGCGTATAGTCGCGCTCTCTCCCGAAATATTTTCTGTTAAAGAAGATGAAGCAATCATACAGAATGCTGCTCAAAACATTTCAATGAAACCCATAAAACTCCTTGATGGCTATGGCCATTTCATGGATAAAATCCCCGATGGAGTCTTGGCGTTAGATCCTCTCGCCAACATGTCTACGCGGATAAATCCAGCTGGGTTCTATGGTGATAATTTTCTTAAACTTGCGATCCAATCTATTGGACAGGATGAACAAATAGAAGAAATTAATTTGCTATCGAAAAATATTCCTGTTTACTCTCTTAATAGCAGTCAAGAAATTGATCTGAGGAGTTATCTATTAATTGCAGCCTTAGTTTTATTTCTGAATGATGGCATCGTAACGCAAGGATTAAAACAAATTCCAGGGAAAAAAGTATTCATTAAATTTTTTACATTTCTAGCAGTATTGCATTTATTTTTTTGTCAAAGCGATGTTAGTGCTGCAGAGAATCGCGATGTTTTTAATCCTAAAGAAGTTCAGTCAGCTCTTAAATCACGCTTAGCTTATGTTGTCACGGGAAATACAAATATTGATCAAACTTCGCAATTTGGCCTGCTCAGTCTAAGTCGGGCTTTGAGGAAACGCACATCCTATGCGCCAGGCGATCCAATTGGCGTTACACTAGGTCAAGATGAGCTTTCTTTTTATCCCATAATCTATTGGCCAATTGAACCTGATGCGTCCGAACCAAGTGTGGGGGCTATTAAAGCTTTAGAAAACTATCTTAATCACGGAGGCACAATTGTTTTTGATACACATGACGCAAATAATCATTTGCAGGGAAATACAAAATCAGCAGAGCGCGTCTGGTTGGAAAAATTATCTCAAAAATTACCTATTCCAGAATTAGAGCCCGTTCCGCGCGATCATGTGATTACAAAAACATTTTACTTACTAACCAATTTTATTGGGAGATATAATAATGGACAGACCTGGGTAGAAACACAAGTCTATCCGGATATTTCTAATCAAGGTGAACGACCAATAAGAGCAAGCGATAGTGTATCATCTGTAATCATCACCTCGAATGATTTAGCTGCAGCTTGGGCAGAGGATGACTTAGGTCAGCCGCTTTATAGTCTAACTTCGGGAAGCAAAAATCAGCATGAAATGGCGCTGAGAGGAGGTATAAACTTAGTCATGTATACTCTAACAGGAAATTATAAATCTGACCAGGTTCATGTTCGCGACCTATTAGAGAGATTGACGCGGTGACTAATACTTCGTTGATTATTTCGCCTCTAATCTCCATATATTTTTTAATTCCTTTGCTATTTATCTCATTTATCTATTGTATCTATTTAATCCTGCGCCAAAACAAAGGGTGTTATTTTCGTGTGCTCGCGATCCTTGTTTTGGCAGGCGCTCTCCTTGATCCAGCCATTGAAGATGAGAAAAGACAAAGTCAGAAATCCTATGTTTCTATAGTCGTTGACCGCTCAGATAGTCAAAAACTTGGGCGACGGCTGAGCCAAACTGACGAAGCCCTAGACTTGCTAAAAAAACGATTGATTGACTTTCCGTCTATCGAACCAAAAATAATTGATTTTTATACAACCGATGGCGGCGTTAGCGGCACGCGGTTATTTGATTCGCTTCGAACCTTACTAAAAGATATTCCTTCTGACCGCTTATCCGGCGTTATTCTATTAACAGATGGCATCATTCAGGATATCCCAAAACATATTGAGCAATTGGAGATAGCCGCTCCCTTACATGCATTTGTGACGGGGAATGCCGATGAACATGATCGTCGGATCGAATTAGTTGAATCGCCGCGATTTGGAATTGTGGGCAAGCAGCAAATTATAAGAGCGCGTATAATTGATACCGGTAATCATAAGGATCGCGTTAAAATATCGGTAAAGAAAGATGGACAAGAAATTCAATCTTATAGTCCAGTTCCAGGCGATATTGTCAATATCAAAGTTAATATCGATCATGCAGGCGCGAATATTATTGAGCTTGAGACGCCTGTTGCCTCAAATGAACTAACACCCAATAACAACAAAGCATTTGTATCGATCGAAGGCGCTAGAGATCAGCTTAAGGTCTTACTTGTATCTGGCGAACCTAATCCCGGAGAAAGAAGCTGGCGCAATCTTTTAAGATCTGACCCTAATGTAGAGCTTGTTCATTTCACAATATTACGCCCTCCCGAAAAGGTCGATCCAGCGCCTGCATCCGAATTATCGCTTATTGCTTTTCCAACAGCGGATTTGTTTGGACCAAAGATAAATGAATTTGATTTAATTATTTTTGATAGATATTTTAATCAAACATTTTTACCATCAACTTATTTTGAGAATGTGAAAAAATATATCAATAATGGTGGCGCTTTTCTAGCTGTTGTAGGGCCGGACTATGCAACGACTAAAGGGATTTTTTATTCGCCGCTAGAGACGATTCTGCCCGCCAAACCAACAGGCGCGGTTATTGAACAAGCCTTCCGACCATCAATTTCTAAATTAGGAGAACGCCATCCAGTAACGCGCGATCTCAATCACATAAATAATTTACCTCAAACATGGGGGCATTGGTTCAGGCAAGTCGAAGGACAAATTGTTGGTGGCTCCCCCATTTTAAATGGCGCTAATGATTTGCCTTTACTTATCGTGTCACGTCAGGAAAAGGGAAGAGTCGCTTTGTTGCTCTCTGATCAAATTTGGCTTTGGTCACGCGGATTTGATGGCGGCGGTCCATACACTGAATTGTCCAGAAAATTAGCCCACTGGCTCATGAAAGAACCTGAGCTTGAAGAGGAAGCAATTACAGCGCGCGCTGACGGAAATCAGGTATTAATCATTCGCCAAACAATGCAAGAGTCTGTTTCTCCCGTTACAATAACATCTCCATCTGGCGCAACGCGTACCGTTGAATTGTCAGGAAAAGCTCCTGGTTTGTGGCAAGCGCATTTATCGATTGATGAGCTTGGATTATGGAGATTTACAACAGATAAACTTTCAACGTCATTACAAGTTGGATCGCAAATAACCAAAGAAACTGAAGATCTCATTTCGTCTACTGAGACGCTTCAGTCTATAGCGTTGGCCACCGGAGGGAGCGTCAGACGCCTTGAAAAAGGAAAAGGCGAAATTGAACTTCCGCGTCTAATACAGCTGCCACCCTCAAAGACCTATCAAGGTTTGGATTGGATAGCTCTCAAGGACACTCATTCTTCGGAACTGATCGGACTTAAAGTTTTTCCCCTCGCCATTGGCTTTGGCGCCATGTGTATCCTAATGTTGTTCATCTTAATCGCTTGGTTTTCTGAAGGCTATGTTCGCAAAATCCGTAAATGAAGCTATATTTGAAAGTGCTGAGTTAAGGAAAGTCTCGTGACCCTACATCGTGCAATTGGCTTAATGTCTGGAACCTCCATGGATGGCGTAGATGTCGCCCTGTTGGAGACGGATGGCCAGGCTACAGTTGTTTTTGGGCCAACGGGTCACTACCCCTATAATGAATCCGATCGTATGTTGCTGAGAAACGCATTAGGCGAAGCTGCAACGCTTGAGAATAGAAATCAGCGTCCAGGCGTTTTATCCTTTGCAGAAAAGATGGTTACAGACCGGCATGCAGAAGCAGTAGAGAGTTTCCTCAAACAATACGATCTCTCAACTGAGAGTATCTCTGTTATTGGCTTTCATGGTCAGACGGTTTTACATAAACCGAAACAAAAACTAACTATTCAGATTGGTGATGGGCCATCTTTAGCCGCGCGTCTTGGAATCGATATAGCTTATGATTTTCGGGCGGCCGATATCGCAGCAGGAGGGGAGGGCGCCCCGATCGTACCTGTATTTCACAGAGCCCTAACTGCCGCGGCGGGCATTAAGGGTGAGGTTGCTTTTGTAAATATAGGTGGCGTTGCAAATGTCACTTATGTCGCAGAGGATCAAGCGCCTATTGCATGCGACACAGGTCCCGGAAATGCTTTAATTGATGACTTGATGTTACAGCGTACCGGGGCTCCTATTGATCGTCATGGCCATATGGCCGCTAGAGGAAGAGTGAATGAAGCGGCGCTTCTTAGATTATTGGCGCATCCTTTTTTTGACGTTCCACCGCCAAAGTCTTTGGACCGCAATGCGTTTTCTCTCGATGCAGTCAGTAAATTATCGACTGAGGACGCTGCAGCGACACTCACTGCATTTACTGCTGCATCAGTCCTAAGACTTTTTCCTCATTTACCCACGCCGCCTCAGTTACTGATTGTTTGCGGCGGCGGTGCGCGTAATCCCATTCTTGTCAGGGAACTCGTGATGCATCTACCCTGTAAAGTGACAACAGCTGACGCAGTTGGCTGGTCTGCTGATTCCATGGAAGCGCAAGCTTTTGCTTATCTTGCCGCGCGAGTGGTTGAAGGGTTACCGTTAACTTTTCCGACAACAACCGGCGTAGAGAGAGCCCTTGCGGGGGGCATAATAGCGCAAGCACCGCATCGTCATTTATAAAGTTTGTTCAAACGCGCCTTAGTCACCCCGAGAAGGGATCGCTATTCGCGGTGGATTGCCTAACCTCCGGTCGAGATAAGCATCAACATGAGCAATAAGCGGTTCAACTTTATTTTCAAAGAAATGATTAGCTCCCTCAACAACAGCATGCTCTATCAGTATGCCCTTCTGAGTCTTTAACTTTTCAATTAGAGCGGTAACCTCCTTCAGGGGGGCTACGCGGTCCTGATCCCCATGGATAAATAGGCCAGACGATGGACAGGGAGCCAAAAAGGAAAAATCAAATCTGTTGGCCGGCGGCGCAACTGAGACAAACCCCTCAATCTCAGGGCGCCGCATTAAAAGTTGCATGCCTATCCAGGAACCAAAGGAAACTCCGGCAATCCAACAAGCTCTGGCTTCAGGATTAATGGATTGGGCCCAATCCAATGCAGAAGCGGCGTCTGAGAGTTCGCCGGACCCATGATCAAACGAGCCTTGACTGCGTCCTACGCCCCTGAAGTTAAATCTGAGAACGGCGAAGCCGCGCTCGGCAAAGGCATAGTATAAATTGTAAACAATCTGGTTATTCATCGTGCCGCCAAACTGCGGATGCGGATGAAGGATGATGGCTAGAGGAGCCCCTCGTGTGGTGGACTGGTGGAAACGACCTTCTAGCCGGCCAGCAGGTCCGGTAAAAATAACTTCGGGCATGTGAATCCTTATTAAGACAATTTAGGCCGCCTTCTAGCATGTGCGGCCTTAATTAAATAAATATTTTTCTCGTTCTCATATCTTTTTCAAGATATTAAAAGAGATCAGCCTCATGCAGTCCTTTTCCCGCATTTATTTAGATCATAATGCGTCCTCGCCGCTAAGACCTGAAGCGAGGGCCGAGATGCTTGCTGCGCTGGGAGACCCATTCAACCCATCATCTGTCCATACCGAGGGGCGTAGGGGCAAATCTTTGCTTGAAGAAGCGCGAGAAAGCATCGCACGGGGGTTAGGGGCAAAGCCAAAAAACTTGATTTTTACAGCTAGCGCCACGGAAGCAGCTAATCTTGCGCTCACACCAACCCTCATGAGCGCACAGGATAAACGCCCGATTAATCGACTTTTAATTGCCGGGGGCGAACATGCTGCGGTTTTTCAAGGTCATCGATTTCCTCCGCAAGCCATTGAAATTCTTCCTTTAGAAAAAAACGGACAATTGTCATTAGACGCTTTACAGGCAGCTCTTACTCGCTACTCGGGCCAAAAGTTAGCCCTTGCCCTACAAGCCGTGAATAATGAAACCGGTGTCATACAGCCTGTCGAGCGGGCTGGCGATCTCATTAAAAAAGAAGCTGGCATTTTCATTTGTGACGCAACCCAGGCAATCGGGCGGGTGGATCTATCCCTCAAGACAACTAATACAGATGTGCTATTTTTTTCTTCCCATAAATTGGGCGGGCCAGCTGGTGCGGGAGCCTTAATCTTTGCCTCAGACGACCTATCGCTCCAAGACATCCTAATCAAAGGGGGAGGCCAAGAGGCTGGACGTCGTGCCGGGACAGAGAACATTCCCGCAATCGTTGGTTTTGCGGCAGCCTTTAAGAGCGCTTTGAGAGACTTAACAACAGAAAAACCTCGTTTGCAGCACTTACAAAAAGAAATTGAGAGCTATTTATCTTCAATAGCCTCGTCGCATATTGTCTTTGGTCAAAAAAGCCCCAGATCGCCAAATACGGTTGCCTTTGCAATCCCGGAGATTGATAGCCAAACACTCCTCATGGCATTGGATCTTGCAGGGGTCGCTGTTTCGAGTGGATCAGCGTGCTCATCGGGTAAGGTGAAAGAATCCCACGTCCTCAACGCGATGGGGATGCGAGAAAAATCAGCGCTGCGTATTAGTTTAGGATGGTCTAGTTCAAAAAAGGATGTAGAAGATTTTGGAATCATTTTAAAAAATGTAGTAAGAGATATCCATTCACGGCGAAGCGGTCTTCCTTCATAGGCCCGTGTAAGACGTGAACCATTTCGGCCGACGGACCTTGAATCCGTTGTGACGAGGAGATTAAAAAATGGCGGCTCTTCAAGAGACCGTTACGCAAGTCGCATCTCTTGATGCGAGTGCGTATAGGTATGGTTTTACTACCGATATTGAATCTGAAAAGGCCCCTAAGGGGCTGAGCGAAGATATCGTTCGTTTTATTTCAGCAAAAAAGAATGAGCCACAGTGGCTAACGCAATGGCGTCTGGCTGCTTACCAGCGCTGGCTAACAATGTCGGAGCCAAAATGGGCTCGGGTCCATTATCCTAAAATTGATTATCAAGATCTCTATTACTATTCAGCTCCAAAATCGACTCCTGGACCTAAAACCATTGATGAAGTCGACCCCGAGCTTTTGCGCACTTATGAAAAACTTGGCATCCCTTTGCGAGAGCAGGAAATTTTAGCTGGCGTGCAATCGCGAAAGGTCGCGGTAGATGCTGTTTTTGACTCCGTTTCTGTTGCAACGACTTTCAAAGAAGAGCTGGCAAAAGCAGGGGTAATCTTCTGCCCAATCTCAGAAGCCGTCCATACGCATCCAGAGCTTGTGCAAAAATATCTTGGATCTGTTGTTCCTGTCACAGATAATTATTTTGCTACGCTAAATTCCGCTGTTTTTTCTGATGGTTCTTTTGTCTATATCCCAAAAGGGGTGCGATGCCCTATGGAGTTATCGACATATTTTAGAATAAATGAACAAAATACGGGTCAGTTCGAGCGAACATTAATTATTGCTGATAGCGATTCATATGTAAGTTACTTAGAAGGCTGCACGGCGCCAAAAAGAGATGAAAATCAATTGCACGCTGCAGTTGTAGAACTTGTCGCTCTTAATAACGCACAAATTAAATATTCAACAGTTCAAAATTGGTATCCAGGAGATAGCGATGGCAGAGGTGGCATCTATAATTTTGTAACAAAAAGAGGCGACTGCCGAGGGGATAATTCACATATTTCTTGGACCCAGGTCGAAACTGGTTCCGCAATTACTTGGAAATATCCGTCATGTATTCTGAGGGGCAATAACTCTCAAGGTGAATTCTACTCAATTGCTGTTTCAAATGGCCATCAGCAAGTTGATAGCGGCACTAAGATGATCCATCTTGGCAAGAATACTAAAAGCAGGATTGTTTCCAAAGGAATATCAGCCGGAAAATCACAAAATACTTACAGAGGGCTTGTATCTGCACATCGTAAAGCAGTGGGTTCTCGTAATTTTACGCAATGCGACAGCCTTTTAATCGGACATAGCTCTGGCGCGCACACCATACCCTACATTGAAGCTAAAAATAATCACCTTCAATTTGAACATGAAGCCACAACCTCAAAAATATCTGATGAACAGTTGTTTTACGCCATGCAACGAGGCCTCTCAGCAGAAGACGCAACGGCGTTGATCGTTAATGGTTTTGTCCGTGAAGTTTTACAACAACTTCCAATGGAATTCGCCGTCGAAGCGCAAAAGCTTATTTCCATTTCTTTAGAAGGCAGCGTCGGCTGACCCACATATTCTCCAGGAAATAATCAGATGTTAGAAATAAATGATTTACATGTTTCAGTAGGGGATCGCCAAATCCTAAAAGGGTTAAACCTTAAGGTTGCAGCGGGAGAGGTTGCTGCAATTATGGGGCCAAACGGAACAGGAAAATCGACCCTGTCATACGTGATTGCTGGTCGTGAGGGCTATTCAGTCACGCGGGGAGAAATACTGCTGAATGGCGTAAATTTATTAAATCTCCCGCCTCATTTGCGAGCTGCAAAAGGAGTCTTTCTGGCGTTCCAATATCCCGTAGAAATACCAGGAGTCGCCTGCATGCAATTTCTCAAAGCCGCTATGAATGCACAAAGACGCTCAAGAGGCGAAGATGAAATAAATACGCCCGAATTCATGAAGCAGGTACGCGAAGAATCTGAAAAATTAAAAATAAATAACGAAATGCTGAGAAGACCACTTAATTCAGGTTTTTCGGGTGGCGAAAAAAAACGTATGGAAATATTACAAATGGCTCTGTTACAGCCAAAATTATCAATTCTAGATGAAACAGACTCAGGATTAGACATTGATGCGCTTAAGACTGTTTCCGAAGGAGTAAATTCATTACGCCGTCCTGACAGAGCATTTTTAATTATAACTCATTATCAAAGACTTCTTGATTATATTAAGCCAGATACGGTTCATGTAATGGCTCAGGGTCGCATACAAAAATCTGGGGGAGCTGAATTAGCGCTTGAGTTAGAAAAACATGGATACCAGGATTATATCTCCAATGAGGCTGCTTAAGAGATGAGCCCGGATTCATTGGAAACCAACGCGCCATTCTCTTTAAATTATGCTCAAGCCTCTGCGAAAGAAATGTCGCGCGAACGCCAGGAAGCATGGACGCGATATAAAAATCTTGGGCTCCCTAATCATCGGTTAGAGTCATGGCGCTATACAGATTTTCGAACTGCTTGTTCAACAACATTTGAGCCTGCAGATGAAAGAATTGATCATATTGTATTAGACAGAGAGCATGATAGTTTTAGGCTAGTTCTTATCGATGGGTTGCTACGGCATGATCTATCAGACTTAAACTTAATGCCAGACGGCGTTAAAGTTGAGAACATTTATGATAATCTATCTAAATTGACTGAAAATTATTTCTTCAACTCAAATGTATTTTCCAATTTAATAACCGATTCAATCATAGATCTAAACACGGCTTTATCTAGCGCTGGCTATCTCATTAAAATCGAAAAAGATATTCATCTAACCAAACCGATCGAGATACTGAATGTAATTACTAAACAGTGTTCGGTCTTTACCCGAATTCTTATCGATTTATCTGTGAATTCACGAACTCAACTTATTGAGACAATAAAAAATAACTCCTCTCAGGGCGCTCAAATAAATCATGTCTTATCTGTAAAATTAGCCCAAGACTCAGACCTTAGCTTATTTAGTTATCTTTCTGGATCTGGTTTCTCTTGCACGGGAGTATCGACATTATTATCAGAATTGGGACGAGGGGCGTCTCTTAACTCGCATCTTTTATTCGATTTAAATGGATTCTTTCGGCGTCAAGTATTCGCCAAGCTTAATGCAGAGCGCGCAAATATCACATTAAACGGCATTGTCTTGGGAAAAAACAAGGATCACATTGATAATACAATTTTCATAGAACATTGCGCTCCAAATACCACGAGTAATGAAGTTTTCCGATATATTCTGAACAATAACTCAATTGGCGTTTTCCAAGGCAAAATAATTGTAAGGCCTACAGCTCAAAAATCAGATGGCTTTATGCAATCAAAAGCCATTTTGCTTTCAGAGCTTGCGTCTATGAATTCAAAACCCGAATTAGAAATTTTTGCTGATGATGTAAAATGTAGCCATGGATCAACTTGTGGCGAAATTGATAAAGAGCAATTATTTTATCTTATGTCTCGTGGGCTAGACGAGCAAGAAGCATTGTCCTTATTAATTGAATCTTTTGCTTTTGAGGCATTCTCAGCATTAAATGATGATACAATTGCTGATTTTACAAAGAATATTCTTGCGGACTGGTTATATGCTGAGAGACAATTGTCATGAATATTTCTCAAAATATGTTGAATTATGATATTGATAAAATACGCAGTCAATTTCCATTTTTGGAGGTAAGGCCATATGGAAAAAAGATTGTTTACTTTGATAATGCAGCATCTGCGCAAAAGCCTAAAATTGTCCTAGACCGATTAACGCAATTTTATGCCCATGAATATGCAAATGTTCATAGAGGATTACACTATCTCGCCAATGCGGCAACTGAAGCCTATGAAGACGCTAGATCTACAGTCTGTAAATTTTTAAACGCAGAAAATTCAGAGGAAATAATATTTACGCGCGGCGCGACTGAAGCGCTTAACATTGTTGCTGGGTCATTTGGCAGCGCACACATTCGCGCTGGGGATGAAATTATTTTATCCACAATGGAGCATCATTCTAACATTGTACCATGGCATTATCTGCGCGAAAAGCATGGTGCGATTATTCAGTGGATTGATCCCGATCTAGACGGCAAAATCGATATTGATAGACTTTCCAAGCTTATTAATAAAAAAACAAAAATGATCGCGCTAACGCATATGTCTAATGTTTTAGGCGCCCCTGTTCAAATTAAAGAAATAGCTAAAATGGCCCATCAACATAATGTGCCAATTTTGGTAGATGGCTCGCAAGGCGCAGTTCATCTTGATGTAGATGTTCAGGCGTTGGGCGTGGATTTTTACATCTTTACTGGTCATAAATTATACGGCCCCACGGGCATTGGCGTGCTTTACGCCAAGAAACCCTGGCTCGACCAGCTCCCTCCCTATAGCGGCGGAGGAGAAATGATTAACACAGTCACGCGCGATCACGTAAGCTATGCGATGCCGCCCCAACGTTTTGAAGCTGGCACGCCGCCAATCGCGGAAGCTGTAGGATTAGCTGCTGCAATCAAATATTTAGATACTATTGGTCGTGAAGCGATCAGGCATCATGAAAAGCAGCTTACGCATTATGCAACTGACAAACTCTCTGAACTAAAATTCATAAAAATATTTGGCAATGCCCCTGATAAGGGACCCATAATATCCTTTAATCTAAAGGATGCCCATGCGCATGATGTTGCTACGATTATCGATCATTATGGGATTGCCGTACGAGCCGGAACACATTGCGCTATGCCATTGCTCTCTATGCTAGGCGCAAGTTCAACATGTCGCGCATCATTTGGACTCTATAATACATTTGAGGAAATTGACGAGTTTGTTGCAGGACTCGCTCAGGCGCAAAGCCTGTTCTCATGAGAGGATTATTTCATGATAGATAAAGCTCTTGAAACGAGTTTTGTCGCTCAAAGCGCAGGTGAGACTCAAGGATTAACTGATAACCATCCTCTTCATGACGATGTTATTAAGGCCTTAAAAACTGTCTATGATCCAGAGATTCCGGCTGATATCTATGAGCTGGGACTTATTTACCGCGTTGATATCACCGATGATGGCTTCGCTGATATTGATATGACGTTGACAGCGCCTGGCTGTCCTGTAGCGGGAGAAATGCCTATTTGGGTCAAAAACGCCGTCAGCGCTGTGCCCGGAATTTTGGATGTTCAAGTGAATATGGTTTTTGATCCTCCTTGGGATCAAAGCCGAATGTCAGATGAAGCGCGTGTCGCTTTAGATATGTGGTAATGCTTGTTCTACTCTTTGACGACACTCTCTAGCTTTGAGTTTTTTTCATGATAATCGGATCTTCTTCAGCTGTTTTAACTGTAAGCGCTGCGGCTACAGAGCGTTTGCGTGAAATACTCGCTAGTGCGAACAAAGGAGAAGGGCTGCGTGTTGGTGTAGAAAAGGGCGGCTGTGCAGGCATGTCTTATAAAATGACGCTAGCTGAGCCCCAGCAAGGAGATGAGATTATAGAGACAGAGGGCGGGCGCGTTATCATTGATGCAAAAGCTATTCTCTATTTGATCGGGTCTAAATTAGATGTAAAAACAACTCAATTTTCGTCTACATTTGTATTTGAAAATCCCAACCAAACTTCCGCCTGTGGCTGCGGGGAGAGCATAGAACTTAAGCCGGCAGGGACAACGCACTCCTGATTGGGGCGGTTCGCTTGTACGTTGAGACAACGCAAAAAAATTTAAAAAACGAACGTTGCGTTCCAGAAATTAAGCATATTTCTGGGGCTTTGCTTATGCCTTCACGTCAATAAAATGCTGCTATAACTCTGCATTCTACCAATCCTTTGGCTTGTTAAAATTTAGGCATAGTCAGCCGATCGTTCGTTTCTTGAAGGCTTGATATTTTTTCAATTGCCAGATTGCGGCCACTTCAATTAATAATTCATAAATAATTGAATCTATTGATGTATAACCCGTAGCGGCGACTGGCTTGAGGGTTAAGAATCGCATATAGAATGAGACATCTGTTTGCACCTATTTGAGTGGCGGAATCTTGGCTGACAACGACTTAAACACAGACGGTTCAGGTAAATCTGAACAGGACATCCGACCTGTTTCGATCGCAGATGAAATGAAGCGATCCTATCTGGATTACGCAATGAGCGTGATCGTTAGCCGTGCGCTACCTGACGTTAGAGATGGATTAAAGCCCGTTCACCGACGCATCATGTTCTCAATGAACGAGAACGGACATACGCCGGATAAATCATATGTGAAATCTGCACGTATCGTCGGTGATGTTATGGGTAAATATCACCCACATGGCGATGCGGCGATTTATGACGCCCTCGTGCGTATGGCGCAGCCTTTTTCTATGCGTCTCATGCTAGTCGATGGACAAGGAAACTTTGGCTCAGTTGATAATGATCCGCCTGCGGCTATGCGCTACACTGAGTCTAGATTAGCCAAGCCCGCTCTTGCCCTGCTTGAAGACATCGATGAAGGGACCGTCGATTTCCAACCAAATTACGATGGCAAGGAACATGAGCCATCCGTGCTGCCTGCACGGTTCCCCAATCTTTTAGTCAATGGCGCAGGAGGCATCGCCGTTGGCATGGCGACAAATATTCCTCCTCATAATTTGGGCGAAGTTATTGATGGCGCTATCGCGCTCATTGACAGACCAGATCTGTCGATTTCTGAATTGATGGAAATTATCCCTGGTCCTGATTTTCCAACAGCAGCGACAATTTTAGGACGAGGCGGCATTAAGAGCGCTTATTCAACGGGCCGCGGCTCCATAATCATGCGCGCTAAAGGTGAAATCGAGACGCTTCGGAAAGATCGAGAAGCGATCATTTTTACCGAAATTCCATATCAAGTTAACAAAGCGGCGTTAATTGAACGCATAGCTGAATTAGTCAGAGAGAAAAAGATTGAAGGCATCGCTGACCTAAGAGATGAGTCTGATCGCGATGGGATGAGAATTGTTATCGAGTTGAGACGAGAAGCTGTAGCTGAAGTTGTCATGAACCAGTTGTGGCGGCACACGTCACTGCAATCAAGTTTTTCGGTAAATATGATTGCATTAAATGGCGGTAGACCTGAGTTATTAACGCTTTCAGATGTTTTGAAAGCCTTTATAGATTTCAGGGAAACTGTTGTAACGCGGCGCACAAAATATCGTTTAGTTAAAGCTCGGGATAATGCGCATCTTCAAGTAGGGTTAGCAATAGCTGTCGCCAATATTGATGAAGTCATTAGATTGATCCGCACGTCCGCTGATGCGGCAACGGCAAGGGAATCGCTAATGATCCGGGATTGGCCAGCAAAAGACATGGCTCCCTTAGTAGAACTCATTGCTGATCCGCGGCACAAACTATCGACTGCAGGAACTATAAAATTATCCGAAGCTCAAGCGCGAGCAATTCTTGATTTAAGACTCCAACGCTTAACGGCGCTCGGTCGTGAAGAAATTTCAGAGGCTTTAAATAAACTGGCCGTAGAAATTGCTGATTATTTAGACATACTTGGCTCACGCGAGCGTTTATTTAAAATTATTAAAGATGAAATGCTGGCTGTTAAAGAACTCCATGCTACGCCTAGACGCACAGAAATTGTTGAGGCTGATGGCGATGTTGACGATGAAGATTTGATTGCTCGCGAAGATATGGTCGTAACCGTATCGCATGCTGGATACATAAAGCGTGTTCCTCTCTCAACATACCGCGCACAGCGCCGTGGCGGAAAGGGACGTTCAGGCATGCAGACGAAGGACGAAGATTTCGTTCATCGTATATTTGTCGCAAACACCCATACGCCAGTGTTGTTTTTTTCCTCATTTGGCAAAGCCTACAAAGAAAAGGTTTGGCGATTACCGTTAGCAGCGCCTCAGGCACGAGGGAAGGCGCTCGTTAATATGTTACCGCTTGATCCTGGAGAACGGATCACAACGATCATGCCTTTGCCCGAAGATGAGTCGAGTTGGGCAACGCTAGATGTGATTTTTGCGACGACCGGCGGCACCATTCGGCGCAACAAGCTCTCTGACTTTGTAGACGTCCGGCGTAATGGTCTAATTGCGATGAAGCTTGATGATGGCGAAGCCATTGTCGATGTCGCCACCGCGACGGAAAGAGACGATATTCTCCTTACGACCAAAGATGGTCAGTGTATTCGTTTTGCTGCGCCTGAGGTGCGCGTATTCCAAGGGCGCACGTCCATGGGAGTCCGCGGTATCGCATTAGGCGAAAATGATAAAGTCATTGCTTTATCCATTCTCACTCATTTTGACGCGACAAGCGACGAGAGAATTGCATATCTTCGACGAGCTAATGCCCTCAGAAGACGTATGGGAGAAGACGTCTCGACCGATCTTGGCGCTGATGGGGATGAGAGCGCGTCGGATGTAGAGCTGACGGAAGAACGTTTTGCTGCGATGCAAGTTGCCGAGCAAATTATTCTGACTGTTTCAGAAAATGGTTATGGCAAACGTACGTCTTCTTATGAGTATCGAACGACCGGTCGCGGAGGGAAGGGGATAGTCGCCATGGCTGTTAATCCCCGTAATGGCAAATTAATTGCAGCCTTTCCAGTCTTGCAGGACGATGAGATTATGCTGGTTACCGATGGTGGTCAGTTAATTCGTTGCCCCGTCGGCGGGATCAGAATAGCGGGCCGAGGCACTCAGGGCGTAATTGTCTTCAATACAGCAGAAGATGAGCGTGTTGTGTCAGTCGAGCACATTGGCGATGTTGGCGCACAAGAAGAGGATGAGGTCTAGATTAGGATTTCTGATATGAATATTTAAATGCGCCAGATTGATGCTTTTTTTATATTATAAAATAAAGTAAACTCTTTCGATGTGTAAAATTGCTATATATTCAGGCACATTTGATCCGTTAACAAACGGCCATTTGCATATTATTCAATCTGCTACAGATATATTTGATAAAATATTTGTCGCAATAGGAGTAAACCCAAATAAAACACCTTTATTAAGTTTAAAGGACCGCCAAGAAATTTTAGTAAAAGTGTGCAAAAAAATTGATGCTCGCAAAATTGAAATCATTACATTTGAAGGTCTTGTTGTTAAGGCGGCAATCTCTCACAAGGCTAAATTTATTATAAGAGGCCTGCGTGACGACGGCGATTTCAATTATGAAATGCAAATGGCGGGCATGAATTCAACACTGGCCCCGGACGTTCAGACAGTATTCTTACCTTCAGCAAGCAACATACGTCACATAAATTCTACGCTTATCAGGCAAATTGCAAAATTAGGCGGCGATGTCACGCCATTCGTTCCTCAAGAAACTTATGATATCTTGCAGGATAGATTAAGATAAAACGTCTAAAATAATAATGGGAGGATAAATGAAAAATACATCATATAGTCTTACAAAACTAATCGCATTCTTTCTTTCGCTGAGCTTTTTTTCCTTTGCTCATGCTGAAGACGCTCACACGCTCTATTTAGATACAAAAGACGGAAGAATAACAATACAGCTTCGTCCAGATCTTGCGCCCAAACACGTTGAGCGTATCGAGAAATTAGCAAAAGAACACTTTTACGATGGAATTGTTTTTCATCGTGTTATTGATGGGTTTATGGCTCAAGCTGGAGATCCAACAGGCACAGGACTGAGTGGATCGCGTTATCTTGATTTAAAAGCTGAATTTACCGATACGCCCTTTAAGAGAGGGTCGCTTGGCATGGCCCGGGATCCAAGTGACAAGGACTCCGCAAACTCTCAATTCTTTATATGCCTAGCAGATCAGCCGCAACTAAATGGGAAATATACAAATTTTGGCGAGGTAGTTAGTGGCATGGAACTGGTTGATAAGATTAAAAAAGGATCAAAGTCCGAAAATGGTAAAGTCACAGATCCTGATAAAATTATCAAACTTAGACTAGCTGGCGATAATAGCTGAAATTAATTAGCTCATTATCCCATAAAAAATACAAATATTTCAATTGATTGGAGTTAATATGACTGCTGAGGCGAATACCCTAACACTAGAGACCACTCAGGGGCCTGTTGTTATAAAATTAAAACCAGAACTTGCGCCCAATCATGTCGCTCATATAAAAAAACTCGTCAGTGAAGGATTCTATGACGGTATAGTCTTTCATCGAGTTATAGATGGATTTATGGCTCAGACCGGTTGTCCGCTGGGCACGGGAACCGGTGGCTCAAAATATCCCAATCTCACTCAAGAGTTTAATGATGCGCCTCATGTTAGGGGCACATGTTCTATGGCGCGCGCATCGCATCCTGATACAGCTAACTCTCAGTTCTTTATATGTTTTAAAGATTCTCGTTTTCTCGACCGTCAATATACGGTCTGGGGAGAAGTGATGTCGGGCATGGAGAACGTTGACAAATTGAAAAGAGGCGAGCCTGTGCGTGACCCTGATAAAATTCTTAAGGCTACCCTTAACTAACAGTCCTACAATTTTCAAAAATGGCCAGTTCGCTGGCCATTTTTACATAGATAAGTAATTTATGCTTGTTGATATTTTTAACTTTGATCTCCCTGAAGATCGAATTGCTTTGAGACCTATGCGTCCGCGAGATGCGGCGCGGATGCTTGTTGTTTCGCAACCCCTTCAGTTTATAGATAAAATTATTTCAGATCTTCCCTTAATGCTTCATCCGGGAGATGCTCTGGTTATTAATAATACAAAAGTTATCCATGCTCGACTAAAAGGTCAAAGACTTCGTAACGGAAATAAGGCCACAATTGAAGCAACGCTTATTAAAAAACTAGATGATCAGACTTGGCAGGCTTTAGCAAAACCCGCAAAAAAACTTCAAATTGGCGATTTAATAGAATTCAATTCAGATAATATTTCAATAAGAGCTAGAGTAGAAAATAAACAAGATAGCGGACAAGTTACTCTCTTATTTGACCATACTTCAACTGATTTAGAACAAGTCATTCAATCTATTGGGGCTCTACCGCTTCCACCATATATTGCTGGGAAAAGGGAACCTGATAAGCATGATGAAATAGATTATCAAACCTATTTTGCTACAGAACCAGGAGCCGTTGCAGCGCCTACGGCTGGTCTACACTTTACAAAAAAATTAATAAATAAATTATTGCAATCTAATATAAAAATATTCTCCGTTACGCTTCATGTTGGAGCCGGAACTTTTTTACCAGTCAAGGTAGAGAATACGAATGATCATGTTATGCATAAAGAATATGCTTATCTTGATAAAGATACGGCTAAACAGCTCAATGAAATTAAAAGAAATCAAGGTAGAATAGTAGCGGTAGGAACAACTGTTTTAAGAGTTTTAGAGAGCGCGAGTAACGAAATCGGCCACATACAGCCCTATAGTGATTTTACAGATATATTCATTACGCCAGGCTATAAGTTTAAGTTTACAGATTTATTATTAACTAATTTTCATTTACCAAAATCTACGCTGTTCATGCTTGTAAGCGCTTTTGCAGGATTAGAAAATATGAAACAGGCCTATAAATACGCCATTGATAATAACTATAGGTTTTATTCTTATGGCGACGCCTGTTTGTTATCTAGAGAGATTAGATGATTGAGCATAATAATTACCGCTTAATTGCTCAGTGGTGTGAGGATCCGCATGTAGCTATTTTTAATGTTGATTTACAAATAAAAGATAATTTAATTTCTTCAGACTGGGATATTTTTGGCTCATTTGATCTCGATGGCGCCAATACGCGTCCTTTTATTTTACGAAAAAATGGACAAATAGATTTTGGTCACTTAGATCCCATTAAATGGACTACTAATTTAAGAAGCATCAAGCTGATAATTGGCAATGCATTCTATATCTCATTTAATGATCAGGATTCAGGAACATATAAAATCGTTAAAATTGCAGCGCTCGGGCAGAAGAGAAGCAGTTAAACATGTCTCTCCAATTCACTATTGAAGCAACAGATAAAAACGCCCGCGCTGGAACAATTACGACGAGCCGTGGAGTAATTAAAACCCCTGTATTTATGCCTGTCGGGACTGCTGCAAGTGTCAAGGCTATGTTTATACAAGACGTTCGTTTAGCAGGTGCCGATATTATACTTGGTAACGTCTACCATCTTATGTTGCGGCCTGGCGCAGAACGCATCGCCCGACTGGGTGGATTGCACAAATTCATGAATTGGCCGCATCCGATTTTAACCGATTCGGGCGGCTTTCAAGTCATGTCGCTGTCAAAGCTAAGAAAATTATCAGAAGAAGGCGTGGTTTTCCAATCGCATATTGATGGATCAAAACATTTGTTGTCGCCAGAAAGGTCATTAGAAATACAGGATTTATTGGGTTCAGATATTCAAATGCAGTTTGATGAATGTATTAAACTTCCTTGTTCAGATGAAGAAGCATCTCGAGCGATGAACTTATCATTGAGATGGGCGGAACGATCTCGCAAAGCATTTAAGAAAGCTGATGGACGGGGAATTTTCGGTATTGTTCAAGGCGGATCAAACAAGTTATTGCGTATTCAAAGCGCAAAAAATCTAGCAGAAATGGAATTTGATGGATTAGCTGTTGGCGGATTAGCCGTGGGTGAACCCCAGCAGATTATGTTAGAAATGCTTGAAACAACCATCCCACACCTGCCAAATGATAAGCCACATTACTTAATGGGCGTTGGTACGCCTGAAGATATGATCAAAGCCGTATACCGCGGTATAGATATGTTTGATTGCGTTATGCCAACGAGAGCAGGAAGGCATGGGTTGGCATACACGCGATATGGTGCAATGAATATACGGAATGCGAAATATGCCGAAGACTCAAGACCTATAGACCCCCAATCGCCTTGTGTTGCAACAAATTGCTATTCTCGAGCATATCTACATCATTTAGTAAGATCGCAAGAGATCTTAGGTATGATGTTATTGACTCAGTCAAATATCGCCTATTATCTCACTCTTATGCATGAAATAAGACAAGCGATTTTTAACAAAACTTTAGAAGAATTTATTTTTAAAACCATAGAAGATTGGAAAAAGGGCGATTTTGAGTGACTTTTAACATCTATTTTCCAGGCAGCTAATTATTATGTCCATGGATACTAATAAAGCTAATAGATTTTTGAATGATGTATCCGAATTTAATAAATTTAATAAGAAGACCATCATTTGGCATGATGACGACATACCCTATTTCATTAATGAATATTGGACTGCAAAACAGCGTGTGAGCATAAACTTACATGAAATAAGCTATAGGGCCTGTTTTAAACCCCAGCTTCCTGAGTTTTTTATTCAAAGATTAACTCAGGAAGGTGACAAGGTGTATGATCCATTTATGGGTCGAGGCACTACACCTATTCAGGCAGCTCTAATGGGACGAAATGCTGTTGGTTCAGATGTTAATCCGCTATCACTACTTTTATCAAGACCAAGGATCAATCCCCCAAACTTGGATGATATCAAGTTTAAATTAGATCAGATGGATTTAACTAATAAAATTGCAGCAAATTTGCGTGAAGACTTGCTGCCTTTCTTTCATATAAAAACATTAAATCAAATTTGCTATCTCCGTGAAACGCTCTTAGATACTGCGCCAATTACAGGAAATGTTGATCCCGTCAGTGATTGGATCCGAATGGTGGCGCTTAATAGACTTACAGGACATTCACCAGGATTCTTTTCAGTATACACGCTACCGCCAAATCAGGCTGTATCAATTCATTCACAAATTAAAATAAATTTAAAACGCAATCAGATAGCTATAGAAAAGGATATTTCTTCTCTAATCTATAAAAAATCAAAATTTCTGTTGAAGGATTTCATGCCAATAAATACTGAAATGCCAGATTTATTTATAGCGGAAGCTCATAATTTAAACCATCTAAAAGATAACTCGATCGACTTAGTGGTAACGTCTCCGCCTTTTTTAAATATTGTTAATTACAAACTGGATAATTGGATGCGTAATTGGTTTGCTGGCATCGATGAAAATATTAATATTTCTCATATTGCAAACCTGAATGAATGGACAGAAATGATCCATAAAGTCATTAAAGAACTCGCCCGAGTCATTAAGCCTGGTGGATTTTTAGCGTTCGAAGTAGGGGAGGTAAAAGGTGGAAAATACGCTTTAGAAAAAAATGTTTGGAATTGTATGACGAATTTGCCATTTAAACGTATGGGGATACTCGTCAATCAACAGAATTTTACCAAAACAGCTAACTGTTGGGGAGTCAGCAACAACCAGTGCGGTGTTAATACAAATAGGGTTGTCATAGCACAAAAATTCTAACCTGCACGTAGCAATCTTAAGGCATCGTCTTTTTCAAACAGATATAGTAATGTACGCAAAGCTTTACCCTTGCTGCTTGTTAAATTTGGATCCTTATTAAGAATAAGATTTGAGTAATCGTGAGCAACTGCTAGTAATCGAGCATGTTCCTTTAAATTTGCTACTTTAAAACTGGGTAATCCCGCCTGTTTTGTACCCAATATTTCACCCTCGCCACGTAATCTTAAATCCTCTTCTGCAATACGAAAGCCATCTTGTGTTTGTCGGATCATCATCAATCTAGATTTTGCCATTTCTCCTAATGGGCCTTTATACAGCAAGATACAACTTGATTTTATATTACCGCGACCCACGCGTCCTCTTAATTGATGTAATTGTGATAGACCAAATCGTTCTGCGTGTTCAATTACGATAATATTTGCGTTTGAAACGTCAACGCCAACCTCAATTACTGTTGTTGCAACCAGAAGTTTTGTTTTTCCAGTTTTGAATAAGTCCATTGCATGATCTTTTTCATCATTCTTCATTTTTCCATGTATTAGTCCTACAGCATCTCCAAAAATAGACTGTAAGTGCTTAAGGCGCTCTTGGGCAGCAGAAAGATCTAATTCATCGTTTTCCTCAACAAGAGGGCATACCCAATATGCTTGCGACCCCAGATTTATAGCTCTACGAAGTGCTTCTACAACTTCCTCTAGCCTGGATATTGGCAAAGCTCTTGTCTCTATATCAATTCTATTTATCGGTTTTTCATCAAGAATTGAGATGTCCATATCGCCAAAAAATGTCAAGGCAAGCGTTCTAGGTATTGGGGTAGCTGTCATAACTAAAAGATCTACTGCTCTCCCCTTATTGGACAGCAATAATCTTTGTTCAACGCCAAACCTATGCTGTTCGTCGATTATGGCTATGCCTAGAGATTTAAATTCAATTGTATCTTGAAGAATTGCATGCGTGCCAATTATAATATCAATATGACCTTGAGCTAATTTTTCGACAATATCCTTTCTTTTACCACTAGATAATTTGCCCGTTAATAGTGCTAATTTTATATTAGTATCCCTCAGGATGTGTTGTATATTTTCAAAATGCTGACGGGCTAGAATTTCAGTTGGAGCCATGAAAGCAGCTTGTTCGCCGCTTTCTATCACATAAAGCATTGATATTAGGGATAAAATAGTTTTACCAGAACCCACGTCTCCTTGGACGAGACGAAGCATTTTCGTATTTGATATCAAATCCTGTTTAATTTCATTTAATACCTTTTCTTGAGCCTTTGTTAATCTATAGGGCAATGAATTTATCACTTTTGTTGAAAGAACCTGAGAGATAGCCCGCTTTTCTCGGTAAACACGTTTAATTTGCGATCGCATTAAGCCCAATGCTAATTGACCTGCGAGTAATTCATCCAAGGCTAATCTTTGACGAGAAGGATTTTGAGGCGATAGGGCAAAGCTATTTTCTGGTTTATGAACTGACGTTAAAGCAGCATGAAAGCTGGGTAGTTTGAATGAACTTAATACGCTAGGTTCATGCCACTCATCCAAATTTGGGATTTTAGTCAGCGCATACTCAGTTGCTTTAATTATATATCTTGGAAATAAACCTTGAGTTAGGCGATATACCGGTTCAACTTGCGGTAATCTAAGAAATTCCTCTTCATCAAGCATTCGATCTGGATGAACAATCTGGAGACGACGATCATATTTTTCAATTTTTCCAGAAATCCATCGAGTTGATCCAATAGGAAGGCTTTTTATTAGCCACTCAGGATTAGCTCGGAAAAATAAAAGATCTAGTTCACCGCTAGCATCTCGAACTATAACTCTTGATGGAATTTGTTTATTTTTTATTTGACTAACTTTATATTCTACGACCAAGACTTTTATCACAACAATTGTATCAATTTTAGCATCTGAAATTAATACGCGCTGACTTCGATCAATTATATTAATTGGTAAATTCAAGAGTATATCGATAATTCTAGCTTCAGAGGCTGGCAAGCGTGGATTAGTCAATAATTTATTAATCAGCTTAGACGTTTTCTCGCCTATGCCGGGAATCGCGGCAACACGACCAAATAAAGGCGTGAGCAGATCAGGGCGCATAGGATTTATTTCCGAGTATAATTTTTCCTCGCTTTTATTCTATCTCTACGTCATAGGCTGGTGCAACTTCTGTGGTCTGGTAGGTAAAATGCCACCATTCCCTGGGATAATTTACAAAATTATGTTTTCTTAATAGATCGCTCAGCAAATTTCGATTTTTTGTCACCTGAGACGTTCTGCTATTTTTAGTCCAGGATTCTTTCCCAAAATAATCAAAGGGCGTTCCAAAATTTAGCCCATTGATTCCTATATCTACCGCTAAACCAGTAGAGTGCATTGATTTTTCAGCTATATAACCTTGTTTAAAAAGGTTTTGCTTTTCTAGTTTGGGATAGAATTCTTTTTTTGTTTTGTTATTATCATTCGCAGCCCATTTCATAAAGGATAAAACAGCGCGCTGTGGGCGATAGCAATCAAACACCACAAGTTTTAAGCCAAGAGCCTCGGCTTCTTGCTGAGCGTCTTTTAATGCTTGTGCAGCTTCCGTTTTTAACCAGCATTCTGGAATTTTATAGCCTGGTACAGGATTTCCAGTAAAATTATGTGATCCATAGTAGCGCATATCTTGTATGATATTTGGAGCAAAGTCTTTAAGTTTAGAAAAACCGGCAGGCAATTCGGAGCTAATAGCCGAAAAATTCATGAACACAGCGCAAATTGCTAATCCAAGTTTTTTAAGTCTAATCATATTGAAGGGGTTCCAAGCAGGGGAGGTTAAAATTAGAAATTTAACTTTTAGCGCCCCCATGATTAGCCGACCATTGTACGGGATCTGATATAAATGCCTCTATTTCGAGTAATTCCTGTTTGCTAAAATATTTATTTTTGGTAGCGATGTTCAACACATCTCTCCATGTCGTTAGATAATGTAAATTTATGTTTTGAGACAGTAAATCTTCTTTTGCCCCAGAAAAAATATCATAAAAAAAGTAGACAAAGACATCATTACACTGTTGTCCTGAATCTCTAATAGCTTGGACAAAATCTTTTTTCGAACCGCCATCCGTGGCTAAATCTTCAACTAATAGAACTTTAGAATTTTCTTTTAATAAGCCTTCAATACGGGCATTTCGGCCAAATCCTTTTGGTTTTTTTCGGACATATTGCATAGGTAAATGCATTTTATCAGCGAGCCAGGCTGCAAAAGGGATCCCCGCGGTCTCGCCGCCAGCTATTACATCTAAAGACTCATAACCAATCTCAGTTTGAATTTTAGCAACGGCAAAATTATTCAATCTGTTTCTTAATCTAGGAAATGAGATTATTTTTCTCATATCAATATAGACGGGAGAAGCCCAGCCTGCAGTTGTTTTAAAAGGTGTGGTCGTGTTAACGAGTATCGCCTTAACTTCAATTAATGCTTTTGCGGTTTCATGCGCAGCAAAACGATCATCATTCGACATAATATTCATACCTTTTTATGTTTTGCGTTTGACTCCAACCAAGCTATCTTCTTTTGTATAGCTTGATTGTTTTGGCATGGCTAATTAGAAGAATTACATGCTTATGCGTTTATGTAGGGAGAATAAAATATGCCAGTACGTCTCCTAAAAATTATTATAACTTCCTCGATAGGAATACTTGTTTTTATCGTCGGACTAAATAATATTTTAGATTATTCCACCAATTTTGATTTTGTCAGACATATCTTGTCTATGGACTTGTTTCCAGAGGGTCCATTACGTTCACGAGCTATTTTAAGCACCTCACTCCATCACTTATTCTATATTGTTATTATTTTTACGGATTGCGCAGGAGCGATTTTCACGCTTTATGGCGCCCATCGTCTATGGTGCGCGCGTCAAGCAGCCAGCAAAAGCTTTAATCAATCCAAAACCCAGGCCCTCTTAGGTATGGGGAGCCTGCTTACCCTATATTTACTGGGGTTCATGGCTATTGGCGGAGAGTGGTTTCAAATGTGGCGAGACGGGCCTTATAACGCCCAAGAGCCAGTATTTAGATTCATTGTATGTATTGGTATAGCCATCTTGATCGTGAACCAGCCAGATGAATAGGAAAAATGGCAATTTATTGCGAGTTGACTAAATGGTGCCCCTGGCCAGCACCGAACTACCTTTTATTTTCAATCACTTTGCTTTTTTGACTGTCGGCGCTTGTCCTTTAGCATTCATGCTTAAATATCCAAAAATCAATGTGAAATAGTTCACTTCTATCTCCTTATCGTCTATCTCTGTCTACAACTGTGTGTTATTAACTGTCCACAACAACCCGAAAAAATCTACGCTGTTTGGTGGGGTTAATGGTGGGGTAGTTATTGGTGGGGTGGATATGGGCGTTTTAACTGATCGAACCGTTAGAGCGGCAGGAAAGGGTCGTCACACAGATGGTGACGGTCTCATGCTGGAGGTTGAGGCATCGGGATCAAAACGCTGGACGCTTCGTTTTCGTATGGGCGCTAAACGGCGTGACATGGGTTTGGGCGGTTACCCTGAGGTCAGTTTAGCTGACGCAAGACGGGCCGCTTTTGAGGCTCGCTTGCTGATACAGACGGGTCGCGACCCTATTGAAGCTCGCGAGGAGCGGAAACGGGCTAAAGCTTGCTCGCCAAAGCAGATCCCAACATTTGAGCATTTTGCCAATGCAGTCATTGAAGAAATGGTTGGCAAGACGAAAAACGCTAAAGTTGCTTATCAATGGCGTCGGCATCTTGGTCCTGCTTATTGCGGGCCTTTATTAGATCGTGTTGTGAACGAAATTACGGTCACAGACGTTGCAGCAGTTCTTCGTCCTGTATGGAATACGAAGCCTGAAGTAGCACGTAAATTGTTCCCCAGTATTCGCAAAGTCTTTGATCTGGCAAAGGTAACACTGCGAGCTGAATACGATGTTTCTCACTTTGAGCATCCTGCTCAATGGACCGACCTTAAGGCCCTAGGCTTTGACGCCCCCCGTAAACTGTCGCGAGGGCATTGGCCCTCTTTGCCTTACAAGTTGGCACCGGTCTTTATTCACGAATTGCGTAAGGAATATGGAATAGCTTCTGTCGCGCTTGAGTTTCTTATGCTGACTGTTGTCCGAACGGACTCGTGTTTATCAGCGCGGTGGTCTGACATCGATCTCAAAGAATGTGTGTGGCACGTCCCTCTCGTAAATTTGAAAGATGACAAGCACCGCTCTGAGCGATTTAGGGTGCCGCTTTCAAAACGCGCAGGAGCAATATTGCAGTTTCAGAAAGGTCTAGTTGGTAAAAACCCTCTAGTTTTCCCTGGAGACCATGGCGGTCGCCTTAGTGATATGAGTATGGTGATGACTATACGCCGCATGAATAAGATGAAGCAGCGTTGGGTTGATCCTGAACGGGAGAATAGAGCCGTTGTGCCGCATGGGATGCGTGCAACATTCCGAACCTGGGCTGAGGAAACAACGCAATTTCCTGAAGCCGTTATCGAAGAATGTCTTGGGCATAAGGTCGGAACACAGGTCCAGCGCGCCTATCGTCGGACTGATGTTCTTGAACAGCGGCGGCTTTTGATGGAGGAGTGGTGCAAGTTTATTGAGCCATCGTCATGAGTCAAAACAGTGATGATGAGCCAATTAAAGTAATCATTGACGGCGA
>SXGR01592442.1_pt1 | contig 38662 bp, 28 predicted proteins | sample 3174711 | NCBI WGS metagenome assembly SXGR01 (sample SAMN11356860, study PRJNA531348) | freshwater metagenome | isolation source: freshwater sample F1-60 | place: China: Fuxian Lake, Yuxi | collected 2017-12-25
CGACCCCAAGGGCGCGTTCATCCGTGCCTTCGGCAGCCAGTTCCAGGGGGGTGGTCATGGCATCGAGGTGCGTCGCGAGGGCAACGCCGAGTTCCTCTACGTGTGCGGCTACCAGCAGTCGAAGTCGTTCGCCAAGCTCACGCTCGACGGAGAGACGGTCTGGTATCGCAAGGCACCGATGGAGTCGGGCGCCTACGCGTCTGGGGAGGACGTGTCGACCGCGCCCAACTGGAGCCGCAAGGGCTTCCTTCCCACGAACTTCGCCTTCCTCGACGACGGGGGCTTTCTGCTCGCCGACGGCTACGGCGCCTATCGCATCCACCGGTTCGACAAGGACGCGAAGTGGCTTAGTTCCTTCGGGGGACCAGGACAGGGCAACGGCACATTCGACACGCCACACGGGCTCTGGATCGACCGCCGCGAGGGCCGCGAGCCGGCCGTCGTAGTCACCGATCGCGCCCACGGCACGCTGCAGATCTTCGCGCTCGACGGCACCTACAAGGAGACGATCCCCGGCTTCGGGCTGCCCGCCAACGTCGACACCCTGGGCCGGCTGATGCTCGTTCCGGAGTTGAAGGCCTGCGTGACGCTGACGAACGAAGCGCCTTGAGCATCGAGCACCTCGACGATTTTGGCAAAGTCGGCGAGGCTACGGGTCAGCCGGTCGACCTTGTAGACGACAATGACATCGACCCGCCCGGCCTCGACTTCGGCGAGCAGTCGCTTTAGTCCCGGTCGCTCCATGGTGCCGCCCGAGAAACCGCCATCGTCGTAGATGCCGGGGGCCAGTGTCCAGCCCTCATGCTTCTGGCTGGCGATATAGGCGGCACAGGCCTCGCGTTGCGCATCGAGGCTGTTGAACGCCTGATCCAGCCCTTCTTCGGTCGACTTGCGTGTGTACACCGCGCAGCGGGTTTCGCGACTTTCGGCCGCAGCACCAAGCCGCGTCGGACGCCTAGCCACGCGCTGCGGTCCGGCGTGGCGGGTGGACCGGCCTCTTTAGCCCGAAGAATCGTGGTCCAGACCATTGCGCCCCGGTGATCTCGCGAGCGATGTGCGAGAGCGACCGGTAGCGGCAGTTTTCGAAGATCAGCCCATCCTCGACGACCTGGACGGTGTGCAGCTTACCATTCCACTCGCGCAATAGACGTGTTCCCGGCTTCAGCTTGATCTCGGGCTCGACCTGCTGAGCCGCAGGGTCGCGGCTCAGCACGTCGAGCATCCGTTGCACGGGCGCAGGAAGGCCGCCATGCGCTTCCTCCTGCATCCGGTAAGTGAGCGCGCGTCGCAGCAGCGACGGCGGCAAGTCAGGCGGGGCCTCTCCCATCATCGCCCGCCACTCGGATCGAAGTTCGGCCGGCGACAACACCGCCAACCGGCTCAGCGCATCTTCCGACCGCGCCATGTTCAAGCCCCGACGCGGTAGCAGGTCACTTCCGCCCGTTTGCCCTTAACCAAAGCGTGCCCCTTCTTTCGAAGGCCCGTGAGCGCAGCCCGCGTGGTATGCGGCAGCCAGCCGGTTACCTCGACCAGGTCGGCCAGCGTCGCGCCTTGATCGCGCTGGAGCATTGCAAGGACGAGGGCCGTCTTCGTAGGCCGCGCAACGCCAGCATCGCTTCCGGCCGGTGTCCCCTGCCCTGCTTCGCCAGCCAGCGCGACGCCCTCAGGCTCGATGCCGATAGCGACGAGCCCGGCATTGGTAATCACTGCGCCAAACCGCAGGTCTCCATCACTACGCCAGACTTGCGACGGCGGGGCGTCCGGCGTTTCTTCGGCATAGCCGTGCTTCAACAGCGCGCCGATGGCTTTGCCGATGCGGCTGGCGTCGGCGCTTACACCAGCGGCGATGGGTAACAGATTGCCGCCCTCATGCTGCGATGCGCCGGAGAGCAGGATGGTCTGGAGGTCGGTTAGCTTGGTCATGGGGGCCGGCTCCTTGCCTGTGGGAAGCGGCGCGATTGCCGCTCCCACCACCCACAGCCCCGTCAGCCACGCTGATCGGGGCAGCAGCTCTGCCAGCTGCGACTCTTCGACCAGCACCATGCTCGGCGTGCACCGTAAGTCGAGCCAGTTTTTTGTGAAATAACAATGACCCGCGCTTCGCTGAACTCGATACACCTCGATCTCATCCGAATCTTTCGAGGCAAATTCTCTTTAACGTCGGTGACACTTCAGCGAAGCGAGCATCAGGAGCCCCGGCCGCCCGTGAAGGGTGGAAAGCGGCCGGTCCGCTTTTCGCCGGTGGTGGCCACAGGCGGCCGTTCGGTCAGGTGGCCCGTCCGACAGCCTCGACAGCCGATGGTTGGATCGTGGCTGGCCTGCTCTCGGACACTCAATGACGGTCGCAGACTGGGTTTTGGCAGGCGAAGGGTGCGATAAGGAGACATATTTTCAGCCGGCGGGCGAACCGCCACCGCGAGGAGTTGTTGATCCGATGGGCGCTCGAACCAAACCAGCTCCCTGAGATCAAGGTCCGCTGATCGCCTCCAGCGTGCGCTGCATGGTCTCCGGAAAGAATCGCCAGACGACGAACGACTGGAGCAGCATCGCCGCGGCAAAGCCGTAAAAGGGCAGCGCCGCGCCCGCGACGGTCAGCATCGGAAACACGAAGGCGATGACCGCATTGGCGATCCAGTGCGTCGCGCTGCCGATCGCCTGCCCCCGCGCGCGCACGTCGGTGGGAAATATCTCGCTCAGATAGACCCAGATCACCGCCCCCTGCGACATGGCAAAGGCGACGATGAAGAAGACGAGCAGCGGCAACAGCCACCCGACCCCCAGGAACCCGGCATAGGTGAGCGCGACGCCGAGGAGCGCCGCCGCGCACCCGAACCCGCCGCCGATCAGTAGCGGCCGGCGCCCCACCCGGTCGATGATCGCGATCCCCGCCAGCGTCGCGATCAGGTTCGCCGCACCGACCGCCACCGCCTGCGCATCGGCCGACAGCCCCTCGAACCCGCCGGCCGCGAAGATGTCGTTGAGATAGTAGAGGATCGCGTTGATGCCGGAGAGCTGGTTGAACAGCCCCACCGCCACCGCCAGCAGGATCGGCCCGCGATGCCGTCGCCAGTCGAGCCGGCCGCTCCCCTCGCTTGCCTCGGCCTTGGTCAGGTCGACGCCCAGCCGGCCCGCCGCCGCTGCCGCTTCCGCCGGCCGTCCGCGCGCCGCAAGCCAGCGCGGGCTCTGCGGCACGCCTGCCAGCAGGATCAGGAACAGCGCTGCCGGCAGCGCAGCCACGGCCAGCTTGATCCGCCACGCCACATCGACCGGAAACGCCGCGGCGATGATCCCGTTGACCAGATAGGCGGCCAGAATCCCCACGACGATGTTGAGCTGGAACGTCCCCACCAGCCGCCCGCGCCGCTCGGGCGGGCTGATCTCGGCGATGTAGACGGGCACGAGCACAGACGAGGCACCGATCGCGAACCCGCCGATGAAGCGAAAGGCGGCGAACGCCCACAGCCCCGTCGCCAGCGCGCAGCCGATCGCCGAGACGAGATAGAACAGCCCCACTCCGCGCAGCACCGTCCGGCTGCCATAGCGATCGCCCGGCGCCCCGCTCAGCAACGCGCCGGCGAGCGTCCCCCACAGCGCCGACGACACCGCGATTCCCATCGACACCGCATCGGGCGCGAAGCCGCCGCGCAGCGCCTCGGTCACGCCGGCGACGACCGCGGTATCGAACCCGAACAGCAGGCCGCCCAGCGCCATCGCGCCGATCGCGCGCCCCTGAACGCTCATGCGGCGTGTGCCCGTTGGCGGGTGATGAAGTCGGCATGCGGCTCGGCAGTGCGCGCCGCGCGGTCGATCGCCTCGCGCATTCGCGCAAATGCTGTCAGCAATTCGGCTTCCCCCAGTTGGTCCGCCATCGGGCTCGTACGCTCCGGCAACAGGCCGAAGCCAGCATACATGCTCAGCCAGCTCGGGTCCTGGAACGTGTCCCATTCCCGCCGCACGAACACCCCGCCCGCGCGCCATGCCTCGACCCGCTCGGCAAGCGCGTCGGGCAGCTCGATCGCCCGCATCGCGTCCCAGAACGGCTCACCCGTCCGCCGGTTCGCCCAGTAATGCAGCAGGATGAAATCGCGGATGCGCTCGAACTCCAGCACCGACTGGCGGTTGTAAGTCGCCGCCAGCCGCGGGTCGCCGCCGCGGTCGGGGAACAGCGCGACGAACCGCTCCAGCGCGGACTGGATCAGGACGATGCTCGTCGATTCGAGCGGTTCGAGGAACCCGCTGGAAAGTCCCACGCCGACGACGTTCCCTGCCCAGAACGCGGCCCGGTGCCCGGTGACGAAGCGCAGCCGGTTGGGCTCGGCGATCGGTTTGCCCTCAAGGCTCGCGCGCAGCCGCGCCTCGGCATCCTCATCGGACAGATGCGCGCTCGAATAGACGATCCCGTTGCCGACCCGGTGCTGCAGCGGAATATGCCAGCGCCAGCCCGCGTCGTGCGCGGTCGCGGTGGTGAAGGGTCGGTGGCCCCCTTCGCTGCGGCAGGGAATCGCGATCGCCCGGTCGCACGGCAGCCAGTGCCGCCAGTCGATGTAGGGCACGCCCATCGCCTCGCCCAGCAGCAGGCTGCGGAAGCCCGAACAGTCGATCCACAGATCGCCGTCGATCGTCCGCCCGTCGGCGAGCCGCACCGACCGCACGCCCGCGTCATTCCGGTCGGTCCCGACGATACGGCCATCGACATGGGCGACGCCGTTGGCCAGCGACAGCCGCCGCAGGAGATGCGCGAACCTGGTCGCATCGAAATGCAGCGCGAAGTTGAAGACGCCAAGGTCACTGCCCGGCTGGGTCGAGGGCGGCAGGAACAGCCCCCGTTCGGCCAGCTGCGTCGCGAGGCAATAGTCGCCGAGCGGCAGGTCGTGGCCGGCGGCCTTCAGTTTCAGCCAGTAATGGTGAAAGGCGACGCCGTTCGCGGGCACGCCGTACAGGCCGAAGGGGTGGAAGAAGCCGTGCCCCTCGCCGCCCCAGCCGGCGAACCGGATGCCGTACTTGATCGTCCCCTCGGTCGCGGCGAGCACGTCGGGTTCGCCCAGTTCGACGGCGGCGAGGAAGTCGCGAATCGCGGGCACCGTCGCCTCACCCACACCCACCGTGCCGATCTCGGCTGTGTCGACGACCGTGATGGCGATGGGAAGGTGCGACAGCCGGCGCGCCAGATAGGCGGCGGACATCCAGCCGGCGGTCCCGCCGCCGACGATGACGATACTGCGGATCGGCTCACGCGGTTCGGCCATGATCGTGCTGGTACCCCGAAAAAATGATCCGTCCCCGCCCTTCTAGGACGGCGACGGATCGAGGGGGAGGGGGTCAGAAGCGGGCGCGCACACCTGCGATGAAACGGCGCTCGTAGAGATTTTCCCACAGCACCTGATCCTCGAACGTCAGATAGTAGCGTTCGGTCTCCGCCGTCAGGTTCGATGCCTGACCATAGAGCGTGATCTGGGGCGTGATGTCATAGGCGATCGACGCGTCGAGATAGTGGGTCGGCTTCTGATACTGGGCAAGCCCGGCGATGCCCGCATAGTCCGACGCGACCAGCCGCTCCGACCGATAGTTATAGGCGACGCGCGCCGACAGGCCGTATTTTTCGTACCACAGCGCGACGTTCGCCTGGTGCTTGGAGTTGTCCTGGAAAGGCTGATCCTTGCCTGACAGGTCGACACGCCCCGTATCGCCGAGTGACAGCGTGTAATTGGCATCGACACCGAACCCGCCGAAAAAGCCGTCGACGCCGTAGTCCGCCAGCGACTGGCGTGCCGACACCTCGATGCCCTTCAGCGTGCCGCCCGCGCCCTGAATAATCGTATTGACCGGCACGGTCCGCCGGATCACGCCGTCATTGTCGGGGATGTCGTTGCGATTGATCGTCGCGTTCTCGATGAAGCTTTCGACCGACAGGTAATAGGCGCCGACCGCGATCAGGCTGGACCGGCCGGTATAGTATTCGAGGCTCGCCTCGACATTGTCCGACCGCCACGGGTCGAGCTGTGGGTTGCCGCGCGAGTTGGCACCCGTCGCGGCGAAGATCGGCCGCCCGCCGGCATCGGTCTGGATCGCGTAGTTGATGTTGAGCCCGCCGCCCCACTGAAGGAAGTCGAGCAGCGTCATCGTCTTCGAATACGCCCCGCGCAGCCTGAGCTTGTCGGTCAGGTCGAGCGCGACATTGAAGGCGGGGAGGAAATCGGTGAAGTTGCGCTCGACCGTCACATCGCCGCCATCCACACCGGAAACGCCGTACGGCTGCGGCGCGCCGACGACGTTCTGGCGCACCTGGAAGCGGGTGTTGACGATGCGCACGCCGCCGTTTGCGCGAACCGGCATCCCGAACAGCTCGCCCTCGCCATCGACCTGGAGATAGCCGGAGATCTGCTGGAGGTTGATACCGAACGAGTCCGCCGGGTTCACGTTGTTGATGCTGCCCGGATAGAACTGGTTCTGGAACGCCTCGCTGTCGTCCAGTGCCTTGGGATCGAGGACGAAGATGTTCGGCGCGCCCGAGGCAGGCAGGCCGTACTGCTTGAGCAGCCCTGCGAACGCCGGGTCGTTGCCCTGTCGCGTCAGGCCCGCGGTGTACGGCACGCCCGCGGCATCGCGCACCTGACAGACCGGGTCGTTCAGGTTGACGTCGAAGGCTTTCCACTTGACCAGGCAGCCCGCCGCCGGATTGGCCGGGTTGTCGGTATTGCCCGCATAGAAGGGCGAGACGCGCTCGAAGGTGAACTGTTCGACCGACCGCTCGCCATAACGGGCGCCGAAGCGCAGCGTTACCGCGTCGTTCGCTTGCCACTCGGCATCGCCGCGCACCGCCCACAGATCGCCGTCCTGATAAACGTTGTTCTCCGAAGAGATCGTCTTCAGGCCATAGCGGCCGATATCCTGCGTCTGCGCGAGGAAGGCATCGGTAAAGCCGAACACCGGCGCGCCCGACGAATAATTGACCGTCGCGGGCTGGCTGTAGACGCGGTAGCCGGTCGGATTGAACCGCCGGTCGCCACCGACCGAGGCGGGATAGTTGCCGACGCCCTCATAGGCCCATTGATAGCCGTCGGTCAGGCTGAACTGGGCATAGCCCTGATCGCTCTTGCGGCTGGCCTTGCCGTAAATGCCGCGCAGCGTCGCCTTGAAGCCGGTGTCGTTATCCCAGTCGAGCTGCAGATTGTAGTTCTGCGATTCCGATTTGATGCGGAACGTCTCGGCATAGCTGTCGAAATTGGCGAGATCGTAGGCATAGGTCTGGACGGTGTTGAGGTTGAACCCGTTCACGACCGCGCCGGTGTCGCGCGAATTGCTCGGCAGGTACGGTGCCGACTGCCAGTCGACCATCTGGAACTGAAAGCCCGCGGTCCGGTCATACTGCGTCTGGCGCGTGTAAAAGCCGTCGGCGGTCAGCTTCAGTGCGTCGCTCAGTTCGATCTGGAGAGATGCGTTCGCGCCGAAGCGCTCGCGGCTGGTGATGCGGTTCCAGGCGGTGTGCGACTGCGGCGTGATGAACGTGTCGTTCGCGTCCCCGTCGCCGTTTACGTCATAGCCGATGATCGCGCCCTGGGCATTGCGGACGGCGGTGCCGCGGCTGACGGTCAGCGGCGAGCAGCGCGTGCCGCCCAGCGCCGGCACCTGCGTCGTCGCGGCGCTCGGCACGATGCACGAGGTCGTCGGATCGGCGTCGGTGTTGGGTCCGGTATTGTAGAGGATGTTGCCCGCGCCATCGCGCTGGTAGTTACCGACCGCGAAGTCGCCGGGGTTGGTCGCGCTGCCACCCTCGTTGCGCAGCGCCACGCCATAATCCTGGATACCGCGATAGCTGTTGGAAAGCGTGAGGTCGCTATACGCCGCCGACACGAGCAGGCCGACGCGGCCGCTGTTGTAGGCGATCAGGCCATTGAACGACGGGTTCCACTTCTTGGTCCTGTCGCCGTACTGCCCCTCCGCCGCGCCCGCCACGGTCAGGCCCTGTTTCAGGTCGAACGGGCGGCGCGTTAGCAGGTCGACGGTGCCCGACAGGCCCGCCTGCTGCAGCGAAGCGGTCGGCGACTTGAACACCGTCGCGCCCGAGAAGAGCTGCGAGGGGATATCGTTGAAGTTCGGCTGGACGGTCGTGACCGAATTGGCGCCGAGGAACTGCTCGCCGTTCATCAGCGTGTTCACCTGCGGCAGGCCGCGGATGTTGATCGCGCCGCCCTCGCCCGCCTCCCGGCGGATCTGGACACCCGGGATGCGCTGGAGCGAATCGGAGATGGTGACGTCCGGCAGCTTGCCGATGTCCTGCGCACTGATCGCCTCGACCACGCTGGAGGCGTTGCGCTTGACGTCGATCGCGCGCGCCTGTGCCGCACGGATGCCCGTGACGACGATATCGTCCTCGGCGCCCACCTGATCGGCTTGCGGCTCAGCGGCAGCCGTGGGCTCGCCCGCGGCGGGCACATCCTGCGCGAAAGCCGGCGGCGCCAGCATCGCAAGGCTCGACGTCGCGAGCAGCAGCGCACGGCGCGGCATCAGTATCCCCTTCATCGTCCTACTCCCTGTGCGGACGACTTGCGCGCCCTTTAATCAAAATCGATTTGATTATCTTTCGCCGCGCGCATGGCTGTCAAGTCGTAGATCAATTTAAATACGCCAGAATCTGGATCGGAATATAAATCGGATTTGGATTAGACTCGTTCAAAGCTGCTGCTTAGGGAGGATCGGGCTCAGAACCTGCTCCATCGCGGCATAGCCCGCGTCGGTAGGATGGACACCGTCATAGGCCAGTGCATCGGGAATGCCGCCGCGCCCGTCGCCCAGCGCCGACCCGTAATCGACATGGGTCGCCCACGTCTCGCTCGCATACCGGGGCGATCCAGCGATTGATTTCCGAGATCGGCCCGATGGTCGCCAGTCCGGGCCGCTAGGGAAAGGCGGCGCCACGCGGCACGCTCGCCAGTATCACCGCGATCCCGTTGGCGCGCGCCGCTGTCGCCATGGCGGCAAGGTTGTCGCACGTCTGCGCCCGCGTCATCGCGCCGGTGTTCCCGGCGATGTCGTTGGTCCCCGCCATGATGTGGACGGCCCGCGGCCTGAGCGCGACCACATCGGCCATCATCCGCACCAGCATCTGCGGCGTGGTCTGCCCGCTGATCCCGCGCCCGACGCGCCCTTCGCCAAAGAAGGCGGGCCGTTTCTCGCGCCACCCCTGCGTGATCGAATCGCCCATGAAGACGATGCCGGGCTTCGCGCCGCGCGCCTTCAGCGCCGCATTCTCCGCGGCGTAGCGGCCAAGCCATGCCCACTCCTCGCGCAGGCGGCGGTCGGCGGCATCGTCGGCACGCGCGACGGCGGGGACCGGCGGCAACAGCGCACCCGCGGCGAAAAGCTGGCGTCGGTTCATCACAGGGCCTCCGTCAGCCGGCAGATAGGCTCGCGAAGGCGCGCGTCGGTGGTGACGCCCTCGTTCGCGAACACGACATGCCGCTGTCCGACGGCATCGAAGCGCGGCCAGATGGGCAGCCCCGCACCGTTCGGGTCACCGGTTGTTGCGAAATTGGCCCAGTAATCGAGCAGCGACAGCCCGCCCGCCCGCGCGGTGCCCCAGAAATAGCCGACATCGACCGCATGCGCGGTCCGCTCGCCGTTTGCCGACACGTCGAAGTCGTAACGCCAGACCGGCGCTCCGCTCGCCGCCATCGCTGCCGCCATGCGCCCCGCCGGACAGCGAAAGGTCGCATCGGTCGCGATCTGCTGATCGACCGTTCCCATGCGCGGGTCGGCCGCGGGATCGGTGCCGCCCAGCCCGTAGAAGGCGCGCGCGGCATCCTCGTTCGGGCCATAGCTCAGCGCCACGAACGCATCGCGCGCCGGGCGACCGCCGGGCAGGTCGAGCTCGAACCGGTTGGAGCCGACGATCGCCGGCCGCGGCGGCGCTTCTGCCATCAGCCGCGCCGGATCGGCGGGGATCACCGCGCCGTCGATCGTCGTGCGCAGCCAGAGATAGTCGTCGGCGGTCAGCCGCGCGTCGTGGAGCTTCAGGTCGGCGGCAAGCAGCGCATTCGCCGATGCCGAGCGCAGGGCGGCGATCGAACCGTCAGTGCCGAGCGCCGCATCGAGCTGGTCGCCCAGCCGCAGCGCCTCGTCCAGCGACCGCGGCGGCAGGCCGAAATTGGGCGTGCCGGACTGCATCACCGCCTGTGCGAACAGGCCGCGCGCGGCGGGGCTGGCGACGAGCAGGCCGACGTCCTGCGCGCCCGCACTCTCGCCCGCGATCGTCACGCGGGCGGGATTCCCGCCGAAGCGGGCGATGTTCGCCTGCACCCATTTGAGCGCCGCGATCTGGTCCATCAGCCCGTAATTGCCCGCGTGACCGCCCTCGACCGCGCCGCGATGCGCCAGGAAGCCGAAGATGCCGAGCCGGTACTGCATCGACACGACGACGATGTCCCTGCCCACCATCGGGCTCGATCCCATGCCGACGCCCGATCCCGCCCGGTTGCTGCCGCCGTGGATCCACACGAACACCGGCCGCTTGCCCGTCAGCGCGGGCGTCGCGACCTCCAGCGTCAGGCAATCCTCGCTCGCGAACACATGGTTCGCGCGGTTCCAGCCATAGTCGTTCTGGAGGCAGGCGGGCGCGGGCTTCGTCGCGTCCGCCACCCCGCGCCACGGCTCGACCGGCGCGGGCGCGCGCCAGCGGCGATCGGCAAGCGGCGGCGCGGCATAGCGGATGCCGCGAAAAACAAGTCGGTCGGCCTCGGCGATGCCCGCGACCCGTCCCCCCGTCACCGCGACCACCGGCGGATCGGCCGCCGCGACCATCAGCGGCGCGATCAGGAGTGCGAGCAGCCGCCTCACCGGATCGCCACCCCCGCCTCGGCGACATTCCAGCCGCGCAGCGACAGGCGCGGCGTCACCGTCACGCTGGCGGGATAACGGACGGTGATCGTCCGTGTCTCGCCCGGCAGCAGCGCGACGTAATTGTCGCTGTAATAGGCCGGCAGGATGCGCGTGCCCTTGTCGTCGGTCAGCGTCAGCTTGGCATTGAGTGCGGGCACCTGCCCCCGATTGCTCAGCGTGACCGCGATCGCGCGATCCTCGCCGTCGGTGGTCGGCGCCGCACCCACCGCCTCGATCGTCGCCGTGCCCATGGTATTGAGCGTCTGGTAGGAGGCCTCGCTCGCGCCGCGCCAGTAGAAATTATCCGCGACGACCATGCCGCCCGCATCGACCAGTTCGAGCTTCACCAGCACCACCGGATTGGCCGCAAACAACGGCCCCAGCGGGACCGCCGCCAGCGGCGTCGCGCGATTGGCCAGCGCGTCGAGCCGGTCGGTCCGCGCGAGCAGTTCGCGATTGTCGAGCCCCACAACGCGCGTGCGCACCGAAAGCCCCTTCACATCGCCCTGCGTCGTGTTGAGCACCACCAGTTCGTTACCCGGCAGGTTGAGCTGGACGTGCAGCGGCTGTGTCGCCTTCTTCGCCCCGTAATAGGCCGCGTGGGTGTCGTAGTCCCACGAATAGATCTGCCACGCATTGGACGGCCAGGCGGGGTGCGTCATCCAGAGCAGACGCCCGCTGTTCTTGGTCCACAGATGGCCCAGAAACCCCTCGTACATCGCCTTGTGCGTTTCGAGGTTCATCATCTGCGCCTTGCGCTCGAAATCCTCGAAGCTGGTCGCCGGACCGAACATCGTCGCCAGCGTCTGCATGAACGTTTTGGTGTCGCCGTTCCCCGCAAAGTGCCAGTCGTGATAGGCGAGCACGTCCGACAGCGGCCAGCGGTCGGGCTCCGGCACATAGCTGCGCACCGATTCGAGCGTCGACAGCGACGGCGTCCCGGTCTCGACCGAGAAGCCGCTCGCAAGATCGGTGAAATAGCCCGCGGGCGGACGGTAGTTATACGGCCCCGACCCCTGAAGGTTGACGACGTTCGAGCTGCCCGTGAACCAGCGCGTCCCGTCGAGGTCGAAGACGGCGTCGTCCAGCCCCTCGTTGAGCGCGGGGTAAGGCACGCCTTCGTTCCGGCCGAACCACAGGATGATCGACGGGTGATTGCGATACCGTGCGATCGTGTCGCGCGCGTTGGCGAGGAACAGCTGCGGGTCCTGCGGCTCGACCTGGAAGTTCTGCGTCGACTGCCAGAAATCGTTCATCACCATCATGCCGTTCTCGTCGGCAAGATCGTAGAACTCCTCCTCGCTGTTGTTGCCCATCCAGTTGCGGATGATGTTCATGTTCGCCTCCTTCTGGAGGCGGAAAAAGGGCTTCAGCCAGTCGTAGCTGACGCGCTTCATCGCGTCGTCCATGCCCCAGTTGCCGCCGCGCGCGGCGATGCGCACGCCGTTCACGCGGATCGTCAGGTGCGGTTCGGGCAGGTCCTCGCCGATCGCGGTGACCGCCGGGGACGTCTCGCCCGCCGCCGTCAGCGACTCCGCCCAGCCGGTCGGGCTCTGCTTGATCGCGGTATGAGTGACGTCGATCAGCTTCTCGCGCTTCAGCCCGCCATCGGTGGTCTGCACGTTGACCCGGCGCAGCTTGCCCGCGCGGTCGAACAGCGACAGGTCGTAGCTCACCTCGCGGATGCCGAAGCGGTCATTGTGCGTGTCGGACACCGCGCCATCGACCACCGCCTCGAACGCGATGTCGTAAAGGTTGGGCTCGCCATAACCGTTGGGCCACCACAGGCGCGGGTTGCGCACGCGCAGCTGCGCGAACTCGGTGGGGGTGAAGCGGACGACGCCGTCGCCGGGCTGAATCGTCGCGGTCTTTTCGACCGACGCTCCCTCAAACGTCGCACGCACCGTCACCGCCTTGGCCACGTTCGATCCGTTGCGGACGGGGACGTTCAGATAGACGTCGGCGCTGTCGGTGCGCGGCAGGGGCAGGTCGGTGACGATCTGCGGGTCGAGGATGCGCACGTCGCCATGCGCGACCAGCTCGACCGGGCGCCACAGCCCTGTGTTGCGGTCGCGGATGCCGGGGATCCAGTCCCACCCCTCGGTCGCCACGAAGGTCGGGCCGTCGATCGCAAGCTGGCCACCATTCTCACCCACGCCGCCCGCGATCGATTGTTCGTGCGGGATGCCCGGATGCGGCGGGGGCGAAACGCGGACGGCGATGACGTTCTCGCCCGCCACCGGCTCGAAATCGAACTGCCCGCGGATGAACGCGCCCCTGGTGTCGCCCAGCCGCTGCCCGTTCACCCACATCTCGGCCGCGTAGTTGATGCCGCCGAAGACGAGCGTCGTGCGCTTGCCCGCCGCGTCCGCCGGCACGGTGAACGAGGTGCGATACCAGTAATCCTGCCGCGCCAGGCTTTCAGGTATCCTGAGGTTGTTGAGCCCGTAATAGGGGTCGGGATAGACGCCGCGATCGACCAATGTCTGCAGCACCGTCCCCGGCACCGCCGCCGCGACCCAGCCCGTCCCTGCCCCACCCGGCCGCGACAGCGCCGCGCCGCCTGCCTTCACCGCGGGCGCGGCGGCGAGCTGCCAGCCGTTGACCTGCCACCGCCCCGCGCCCGTCGGCAGGAGTGCAGGTAAGCTTGGCACCGGCTTGGCGACGGGCGGACTATACGCGGCCTTCGACTGCGGCAGCGTCCATGGGTCCTGCTGGCGCCACAGGCCGGTGTTCGCCTGCTTCTGCCATTCCCAGCCGACGCCGACCTGCCAGATCTGGACCAGATCGAATTGCGGCCGCGCGGAGACCAGCGCCGCCACGTCGCGCGCGGGCAGCGCCCCCGGCGTCACCTTCGCCTCGATCAGCGTGCCGCCGAAATGTCGAGTGCCCGGCGGCGCTATCGCGATCCTCGGCGCGATCGCCGCGGCGCTCGCCGCGCCGCCACCTGCACGCTTGCCGTCGATGTAGAGCGTGACCGCCGTCCCGTCCGACACCGCCGCGACATGCGTCCAGCGCCCTGCCGCGATCGCCGAGCGCGTCATGACACGCGCATTGCCGTCGCTCAGTGTGAGTCGCCCGTCGACAAGCGACAGGCACCGGCACGCGGCTTTCGGATCGCCGAGCGCCACCAGCACCGCTTCGCCCGGCTGGCGCGCCTCGGGCTTTACCCAGGCCGAGATCGTGTAGGGCGCGCCCGCCGCGACCAGCATCTCGGCCCGCTCGAGCGGGCGATCGATGCCGATCCCGCCTTCGAGAAAGGCGGCGTTGTACGGCCCGACATTGGTCGGCGCTGCCACCTGCTGCGCCGTGGCGGCGAGCGGCAGGAGCGCCGCTCCACCAAGCAACAGCCTTGCGAACATGCCCATCGACCAACAACCTCCCTTTATGCGATCGTTTTTACGATTGCTTCTGCGAAAAGCGTCCCGCACGTTCAAGCGCTTTCGGCCCCGGTCGGGGCAAGCGCCGCGGCCATCGCGATCGGCCCCAGCGGCCCCGCCGCATCGCCGAGCGCGGGTGCGATGACGATAGGTTCGGACGGCAGTTCGACATAGCCGGCGATGATCGCGCGCAGTCGCGCGTCGATCCGGGGCAGCAGGAACGGCTGCCCGTTGGCGACGCCGCCGCCGACCAGGATCCGTGCCGCGCCGGTCGCGAGCACGATCGCCTGGCAGAGCTGCGCGACCGCCTCGACCACGCCGTCCCAGACCCGGTGATCGTTGCCGACATCAGCGAGCGGGGCGGCCCCCAGCCGCGCACGGATCGCCGTGCCCGATGCCAGCCCCTCGACACAGTCGCCATGAAAGGGACAGCTGCCCGGCCAGTCGTCGCCCGGCAGCCGCGCCACGCGCATATGTCCGAGCTCGCAATGGCCGATCCCGCGCGTCGCCCGGCCATGGACGATCAGCCCGACGCCGACCCCGGTGCCCAACGTGACATAGGCGAAGTCGGACAGCCCCCGTGCCGCACCCCATTGCGCCTCCGCCAGCGCGGCCCCGTTGACGTCGGTATCGAACGGGACCGGCACGCCATAGCGGTGCGACAGGCGGGCGGCGACGTCGGTCTGCTGCCAGCCGGGCTTGCTGGTCGTGGTGATATAGCCCCAATCGGCGGCGCCGGGCTCCAGCCGCACCGGGCCGAACGATGCGACGCCCAGCCCCGCGAATCCGGCTCCGGCCCGCCAGCCGTCGAGGATGCGCTCGATCGCACCCAGCGTCACATCGGGCCGCGTCGTCGGCACCCTTGCCTGATCGACGATCAGGCCGCCCGGGGTCGCCAGCACGCAGACGCACTTGGTTCCGCCCAGTTCGACCCCGGCCAGGAGCGTCTCCCCCTCGGGCGGGGCGGCGAACGTTCGGTCGGGCAGCACGTTCATGTCGTCGTCACCAGTCTGATCGGCCGGCGGTCCGGCAGCGCGTGGGTCAGCGCGCCGCGGCGCGGGCGTAGAGATCGGGAAGCTCGCATTCGAGCAGGATGTCGGCGCGGTCGGTGAACGCCTTGAAATCGGCCGCACTCGCCTGTCCGGGATAGGGGGCGTAAAAATGGTTCTTGCGGTCGAACGCCGGATTCGAGTTCCGCCAGACAAGGACCCAGGCGATGCCACGCGTGTCGGCGTCGGCGTCGATCGCGCGGCCCATCACGCCGGTCCACCATTTGGGATCGGGGATCGCCTCCAGCCCGGTTTCGGTCACGGCGGCGACCTTGCCCCGCTCGCGCGCCAGGCGCGTGACGGTGCGCAGCCGCGCGGCGACGGCATCGACGTTCGCCGGCCCGGTCAGCGAATAGTCGTCGAAGCCCAGCACGTCGATTACGTCGTCGCCCGGATAGCGCTCCAGATACGCCGCCTCATCGGCGAACACGTCGGTCGAATAGGCATAGAGCAGGTTGCGCAATCCCCGCCTGTCGCGAAGATGCGTCACGGTCATCCGCCACAGCGCCTTGAAATCGGCCACCGTCGCATGGTCGCGGCCCCACCAGAACCAGCTGCCGCTATGCTCGTGCCAGGGGCGGAACACGACCGGTATCGGCGTCCCGTCCGCGGCCTTCAGGCTGGCGAGAAAGCCAGCCGCCTGGTCCAGCCGCGCGAGATAACGGTCGTGCAGGTCGCCGCCGGGCAGGATGCGCGCGACCGCCGGGGCGGCCACGTTCCACGCATCGCCGCCATTGGCGGGATTGCCCTGATGCCAGGACAGCGTGACCACGCCGCCGCGCGCAAACCCCTGTTCGATATAGCCGCGCAACCGGGCCGCACGCGCGGGATCGATCGTCTCGCCGCCCTTGACGAACGCATCGTTGAGGTCCCAGCCATAGACCGCGGGAAAGCACCCCGCGACATCCTTCACGTCGGACCGGTCGGGCTCCCCGCGCCAGCGATAGCCATAGGCCATCGTGTCCTGATGCCCGAACAGCGTCGCGGTCGGTGCGATCCGGCGAAGCGAGGCGAACAGCGCCTTCGTCTCGCGCGTCGCCGCCGGATCGGCGGTCGCGGTGCGCGATCCGGGCGGCGGGGTGGCCGCGCACCCCGCCAGCGTGAGGCTCGCAACCACCACCGGACCGATCAGATCTTGCCCGCGCATCGTCAGAAGGTCAGACGTGCGCTGAGCTGGAACTGGCGATCGCTCTTGAAGAACGAACGCGGCGCCTCCAGCCCGTCGCCGTTCAGGACGAAGCTGGTCCTGATCTTGTAATCGAACAGATTGTTGACGGTCAGGCCGATCTTGAAGTTCTGGTTCACCGTATAGAAGAATGACGCGTCCGCCGAGTCCGTCGGCAGGCTGTAGACCGGCAGGAACGGGAAGCAGCAGTCGCGATTGCTGAGCAGGAACTTCGACCGCCAGTTATAGGCGAGACGGGCATAGATGCCGTACTTGTCGAAGAAGATCGACGTGTTGACATTGTGCTTCGACAGCTGCGGCAGCGGCAGATTGTCGTACAAGCCGGTGATCTCCTGCGGCGGCTGGTTGCCATCACCCTCGTTCGGTGTCGGATCGGTCGAGGGGCGGAAATCGGGCGGCGACAGGATGACGTTGCCCGCGTCGATGTACGTATAGGCCGCCTGGAAGCCGAGGCCGCCCAGCGGACCCGGCAGGAAGTCGTAGGTCTGCTGATAGGCGACCTCGATTCCCTTGATCTTGCTCGACCCCTCGGCATTGGCCGGTCCGGTCAGCTGGAGGCCATAGGTCGATCCGCCATTGCTGAATTCGCGGGTGAAGCCGCTGTTCTGGACGATGACATCGGTCAGGTTCTTGTAGAATAGTGTCGCGGTCAGCGAGCCGACGCGCGCGAAATACCATTCGGCCGACAGGTCGAGCTGGTCCGACTTGATCGGCTGCAGGAACGGGTTGCTCGCCCGCGCCTCGAACACGCCGGTATTGCCGTTGAAGCCCAGCGAGACGAAGTTGCGCAGGTCGCCGAAGTTGGGGCGATTGATCGCCTTCGACGCGGCGAAGCGGAACGTCAGCTTGTCGTTGACGTCGAACCGCAGGTTGAGGCTGGGCAACCAATTGTCGAAGGTCTGCGTCGCCACCTGAGGCACCGAGGTGCCGTCGGCGAAGGCGAGCGCGGCGTTCTGCTGCGCGGCGGTGACGCCAGGGCGGCAAAGCGCCGGAATCTGCGACGTGGGTGGCGCCTGGCCGGTATTTGGATCGACCTCGGTCTGTTCGGCGCAATAGCTGGCGAAATCGGCGAAGCCGTTGGGCAGCACCTGATTGCGCTGCGGATAGTTGATCGCGCCAGCCGCCTCGTCCGTAGTTCGCACCCAGCGGACGCCGATATTGCCCGAGAAGCGCGCGCCGCTGTCGAAATCGGTGCCGAAATCGGCTCGGGCATAGGCGGCGATCGTCTCCTCGCTGTTCACATAGACTTCGTTGGGCTGGAAATAGCCCTCAATCAGCGCATCGAGCCCGGTGGCGGGGGTGCGATCCTCAAGCGGGGTGTAGGAAAACTGCCCCGACGGGTCCTTCGCCCGGCGCAGCAACTCGGTCAGCGCGTCGTGGTTGCTAAGGATATCCTCGCGGATCGCGGGCACGCTCGGCACGCTGGCATCGCCGCGGAAGAAGCCCTCGAAGTTCTTGGTCGTGATCGCGTCCTGCGTCACCGATACGAACCGCGGTCCCTGATCGACCCAGGTTGCCGACAGCGAGCCCCAGTTGTTGTAGTCGTTGGTCCGCACCGTCTGCTGCCGCTTCGAATAGCGGCCGCCGACACGCACCTTGCGCAGGAAGCTATCGTCCGACACGTCGTATTCGAGGTCGCCGCGGAAGGCATACTCGTCGCCGTCGTTGATCGAGCGGTTGTTGAAGGCGTTGTTGTAGAACCAGCTGTTCGGGCTGCCGAAATAGCTGGCGGTGTCGAAGCCCGGCGTAACGAAGCTGACATTGGGCATCCCGCCGGTCAGGTCGATCGACACGTTCGAGAAGGTGTAGATGTCGACGATATCGTCGGTGCCCTCGGCCTCCGATTTGGCGTATTGCGCATCGAAGTTGAAGCGCAGCCGGTCGGTGGCGGCGAACTTGACGTTGAACGCCGCATCCTGGTTGGTGGACTTGGAATAGAAATAGCGGTTGGTCGATGCGGTATTGATCCCGCCCGGGTTCACGAATTGCTCATAGGGGCAATAGGTTGATGTGTAGGGGAACCCGTTGTTGGGGATGATGCACGGATTGTTCGGCGTGTTGCGTGCCTGAAGATTGCCGCGACGAACGATGGTGCCCGAGGTGAAGACGCCGTCGTCGTTGAAGGTGTAGTTGGCGTTCGGGTTGAACGTGAAACCCGGCTGGTCGATATAGCCGGCGGGATAGGTGTTGCCGATATCGTTGTAATAGATGTTCGGCTCGACCGTGCGGTCCACCCAGCTCTCGATCGACTGCGCACGCAGATACTGCGCGGTCAGCAGCAGGCGCTTGTCGGCGGTCTCGAACTGCGCGGCCGCGGTGATGCTGTTGCGCTTGGTATTGAAACTCTGCTGGCGGAAGCCCGCGCCGCTCGGCGTATAGACGGTGTCGAAGCCCGCGGGCACGGGGAAGTTGTCGCAGACGCGAAGCTGATAGGGGGTGCCGGCGTTGATGAGCCGCCCCTCGTTCGGGTTGTTGCCGTCGCAGGTCACGCCGTCGAACTGCGATCCCTGGAAATCGGTGCCGTCGGGCGCATAGCCGTCCACCCCGTCGTCGGGCGCGTTGAAGCGCGGCAGGAACGAGGAGACGAAGACCGAATCAGCCCGGCTGCGCTGCTGGAAGAAGCTGCCGCCGACGAGCAGGCCGACGCGGTGGCCGTCGCCGACCGTCCACTGGTTGCTGAACAGCCCCGCGAACGACCCCTCGCCGCGCTGTTCCAGGTCGCCCCAGCTCATCGCGCCCGACAGGTAGATGATGCGGTCCTTGCTGTCGAAGGGCTTGCGCGTGTTGATGCTGACGGTGCCGGCGATGCCACCTTCGATCAGATCGGCAGTCGCGTTCTTGAACACCTCGACCGATCCGGCCAGCTCCGCGGGAATGTCGTTATAGCCGATGTCGCGGCCGGCGCTGACGGCGAAGGTGTCCCGGCCGTTGAACTCGCCGCGGGTATAGGTCAGGCCACGGATCTGGACGCCCGATCCCTCGACCGAGAAATGCTGCGAATCGTTGGGCGCGGCAAAGCGGTCGATCGATACGCCGGGCACGCGCTGCAGCGCCTCGTTGATCGAACGGTCGGGTAGCGCGCCGATATCCTCGGCGGTGATCGCATCGACGATCGTATCCGATCGGCGCTTGATCTCCTGCGCGTTGGCAAGGCTGGCGCGGATGCCGGTGACGACGATGTCGCCGACCGCCTGATCCTCCGTTGAGAGATCGGGGTTCGCGGGCGGCGGCGCAGGTTCGGTCTGCTGTACGTCCTGGGCGAAGGCCGTACCGTGACCGATCGTCGCGATCGCCGAAACACCGGCCGCCAGGCGAAGCAGGCTCGCGCGCCGGATCGTCATCCCCTTCATATCCATCCCCTTTTGTCGTTCGGTCCCGCCGGCGTTGATCGCCGGTCCCGGTCGCACGGCGGTGCCGCGCCCGATCGTCATATCACCGTCGCTATCGGCAACAAGCCATAAAAGAAAATTGATTTAATAAACTTCGTCGCCCAAAGCTGCGGCAGGAGAGCGCGAGCATGCGAACGGTCATCTTGGGGGGCGGGACCGCAGGCTGGATGACGGCGGCGGCGATCGCGCGCCTGCTCGGCCGCGAGACGATGGTGACGCTCGTCGAATCGGCCGAGATCGGCATCGTCGGCGTGGGCGAGGCGACGTTGCCGCACATCCGGGCGTTCAACCAGCGGCTCGGCATCGACGAGGCCACGTTCATGGCCGCCACGCTCGGCACCTTCAAGCTCGGCATCGACTTTCGCGACTTCGGCGCGATCGGCGAGGCGTATATCCACCCCTTCGGCATCTTCGGCGCACCGATCGGCGATGTCGGTTTCCACCATTACTGGCTGCGCGCGGGCGCCCCCGCCCCGCTCGAACGGTTCAGCCTGCCGTGCCGCATGGCCCGCGCCGCGCGCTTCGCGCACCCCGACCCCGCTGAGACCGCCGACCATGCCGGCTATGGCTATGCCTATCAGTTCGACGCGACCCGCTTCGCTCCTTTCCTGCGTGCCCGCGCGGAGGCCGACGGCGCGGTTCGGATCGAGGGACGCGTGACCGCGGTCGAACGGCGCGGCGAAACCGGCGACGTCGCCGCGGTGATGCTGGCGGACGGGCGGCGGGTCGAGGGCGACCTGTTCGTCGATTGCTCGGGCTTCGCCGCTCGCCTGATCCAGGGGGCGATGGCCGCCCCGTGGGAGGACTGGTCGCACTGGCTGCCCTGCGACCGGGCGGTCGCGCTCCCGTGCACGGCGCCCGCCGGCCCGGTCGAGCCCTATACGCGCGCCACCGCGATGGCGGCGGGCTGGCGCTGGCGCATCCCGCTTCGGCACCGGGTGGGCAACGGCTATGTCTATTCGAGCGCGCACCTGGCTGACGATGCCGCCGCCGACGCGATCGCCGCGGCGCTGGACGGCGAAGCCCTCGCCGAACCTCGCCTGCTGCGCTTCCGCGCGGGCCGCCGCCGGGAAAGCTGGGTCGGCAACGTCGTGTCGGTCGGGCTGGCCAGCGGCTTTCTCGAACCGCTCGAATCGACCAGCCTCTATCTGGCGCAGATGGCGATCACCGAACTGGTCGAGTTGTTCCCCGACGACGCGATCGACCCGCGCGACCGGGCCGAGTTCAACGCTCGTGTCGATCACGAATATGACCGCATCCGCGACTTCCTGATCCTTCATTACACCGCCACGCGTCGCGACGATTCGGCCTTCTGGCGCGACATGCGCGCGCTGGCGCTGCCTGACACGCTGGCCGCGCGGATCGAGCTGTGGCGCGAGACGGGCCGTGTCGCGCAATACTCGCACGGCCTGTTCCTCGAACCGAGCTGGATCGCGGTGCTGGTCGGCCAGGGCATCCTGCCGCGTGCGATCGACCCGCGCGCCGCCGCCGCCGATCCACAGCGCCTGGCGCGCGCGATGGCGGCGCTCGACAACGATCTGGCCGCGCGGGTGGACGCGATGCCGGATCATGCCGCTACACTGGGTCTTCACGCCCGTGCCGCGGACGCCGCCTGAGGTGCCGCCGCGCGTCATCCTCGTCGGCGACGGCATTGCCGCAATTCTCTCTGCCGCTGCGCTCGCGCGGATGTTGCCGCCCGGTCACCTCGTATGGCTGGCGCCGCCGGTGCCGCCCGCGCCGATCGACCATTGCGCGCGCCTGTGGCCCGTCGCAGAGGCGTTCCACGCGCGCATCGGCCTGCGTCCCGAGGCACTCGCCGCCGCCGGCGCGCACCGCCACGCCGGTGAGCGGTTCGAACGCTGGCCGGGGCCTGCCCCCTGGGACCTGCCAGCGGATGCAGAGATGATCGAGCAGCCGCAGCTCGACGCGTGGCTTGCCGACCCTCGCCGGTCGCTGGCCCCCGCCCCCGATCCGAAAGGCCCGCCGACGCGGATCGAGCCGGCGGCCTACGTCCGGCTGCTCGGCGCGCACGTCGCGCGGCTGGGGATCGAGCGCCGCGCGCCGAGACGCCTAGGCGTCGAGCGGCGACCCGATGGCGGCATCGCCCGGCTGCTCGCCGACGGCCATGCGCTGGAGGCCGACTGGTATGTCGACACCGCGGCCGGCCTATCGCCCGCCCCCGCCCGCCCCGCGCTGACCGCAACCGGCCTCATTGCGATCGGCTCCGCCGTGCGCGAGGCGCAGACCCGCTTCCGCGCCGCGCCGTTCGGCTGGATCGGCGGCGGCATGGCCGGTTTCGCCCCCGGCACCGATCCCGCCGCGGCGCGCCAGCGTTTCCGGACGGAGGCGGCGGCCGAGCCGCGTGCGATCGTACCTGTCGCGCAGGTCCGCCGCGCCGGCTGGGCCGCCAATGTCCTGGCACTCGGCCCGGCGGCGTTCGGCGCCGATCCCGTCGCGCTGCTCGACCTCGCGCTTGTCCAGTCGGCGCTGCTGCGGCTCGGTACGATGCTGCCGGCCGCCGCGCCGCTCGGGGTCGAGATCGCCGAGGCCAATCGCCGCGGGGAGGCTGAGGTCGACGCCGCCGCCGACTATGCACGCGCGCTGGCGATGATCGATCGGGGCGGCCCCTTCTGGACCGCTGCCGCCGCGCTGCCCGTCTCGCCGACGCTCGCGCGCCGGCTGGACCTGTTCGCGCGGCGCGGCCGCCTGCCTCCGGTCGAGGACGATCCCGTCCCCGCCGGCCAGTGGCGCGCGATCCTCGCCGGACTGGGACATGCGCCCGCGCGGCCCGACCCTCTCGGCCGCGCGGGGCTGACGGCATGAGCATCGGCGCCGGCCCGATCCGCGACGTCGTGATCGTCGGCGGCGGCACCGCCGGATGGATGATCGCCGCGGCCGCCGCACGTTTCCTCGACGACGGCCAGCGGCGCATCACCCTCATCGAATCCGACGCGATCGGGACGGTCGGCGTGGGCGAGGCGACGATCCCGCCGATCCTCAACTTCAACGCGCGGCTGGGGATCGACGAGGCCGAGTTCATCACAGCGACCCGCGCCAGCTTCAAGCTGGGCATCGAGTTCGCCGGCTGGGGGCGCGCGGGCGACCGCTATATCCATCCCTTCGGCACCTATGGCCGCGACATTCATGGCATCGCCTTCCACCAGCTCTGGCGAAAGTTCGCGGGGCGGCCGGGCGTCGGGCGGATCGACGACTATGCGATGTCGATCGCCGCGGCGCGCGCTGGCCGCTTCGCGCATCCGGCCGACGACCCGCGTGACCCGCGATCGCAGCTGGCCTATGCGTATCATTTCGACGCTGGCCTCTATGCCGCCTTCCTGCGCCGCCGGGCCGAGGCGGGCGGCGTCGTTCGGATCGAGGGGCGCATCGCCGACGTCGATCGCAACGCGGCGAGCGGCGACATCCGCGCCGTCACGCTGGACGATGGGCGACGCATCGAGGGCGAGCTCTGGATCGACTGCTCGGGCTTTCGCAGCCTGCTGCTGGGAGAGGCGATGGGCGTGCCCTTCACCGATTGGTCACACTGGTTGCCGTGCGATCGCGCCTGGGCGGTGCCGTGCGCGCGCGTCGATCCGCTCCTGCCCTATACCCGCGCCAGCGCCCGCCCCGCCGGTTGGCAATGGCGTATCCCGCTCCAGCATCGCACCGGCAACGGACATGTCTTTTCAAGCGCGTTCATGGCCGAGGATGCGGCACTCGATCTGCTGCTCGCGAACCTCGACGCCACGCCGGCCGCCGAGCCCCGGCTGCTGCGCTTCACCGCCGGTCGCCGGACCGAGCCGTGGCGCGGCAACGTCGTCGCGTTGGGGCTGGCGGCGGGATTTCTGGAGCCGCTCGAATCGACGAGCATCCACCTCGTCCAGCACGGCATCCAGCTGCTCTTCGCGTTATTCCCGGACCGCAGCTTCGCCGGAATCGTGCGCGCCGAGTATAACCGGCTGATGACCGCGCAGTTCGACGCGATCCGCGATTTCATCATCCTTCACTATCACGCGACGCAGCGAGCCGGGGAGCCCTTCTGGGATCATGTCCGCACGATGCCGATCCCCGACACGCTGGCGGCGAAGATTGCGCTGTTCCGGGAAAAGGGCCGCGTCTTCCGCTATGATGACGAGCTGTTCGCCGTGCCCAATTGGACCGCGGTGATGCTGGGCCAGGGAATCTTGCCGCGCGGCCACGATCCGGTTGCCGACTCGCTGGACGACGAACGCGTGCTGGCGATGATGGCGGCGCATCGGCGCGCCTGCGCCGCGGCGGCGGCGGCGATGCCGGGCCACGCCGCCTTTATCGACCGGCTGATCGGCGGCTAGGCGGCGATCAGCGACGCCCGCCGCGCAGCGCCCGCGTCCGCCGGCAGCAGCAGATCCTCGAACGGCAAGAGCGCCGCCCCTACCGCCGCCGCATCCTCGGCCTGCGCCGCCGCCTGCACCGGCGCCAGCACGGGCGCGTTGCGGCCGTGGATGCGAAGGAGCGCGTTGGTCCGCTGCGCCAGCCGGTCGACGATCGCCACGGGCAGCCGTCCGCCGATCAGCACCGTCTCGGGATCGATCAGGCAGTTGACCGCGATCAGCGGCTGGACAAGCGCGCGCGCCGACTGCTCGATCCAGGCCTGCACCTCGCGCGCGACCGCCGGATTCGTCTGGTCGGGCGAGCGCACGCTCGCCCCCGCCAGCCCCGCCGCCTCGAACCGGCGCGCGAGGCCGGCGAGCGAAACCAGGTTCTGGAGCGGCACCTGCCGCCCCGCCCCGTCGTCGACCATCAGGAAGCCGATCTCACCCGAGCGTCCGTTCGCCCCGCGATCGTAGAGCGAATTGACCACCAGCCCGCCGCCCAGCGCATAGGTGACGAGCAGGTAGAAGAAGCTGCCGTAACGCTGCCCCAGGCCGAACTGCATCTCGCCGATCGCGGCGGCGGCGGCGTCGTTCTCGACCCAGACGCGCAAGGGGCGCAGTTCGGCGAACAGCGCCGCGACATCGGTATCCGCCCATTCGCCGTATCCCGCGGGGCGGCCGGGCAGATCGACCTCGCCGATCTGGTCGGGCAGCGCGACGCCGACGCCCGCCACCTGCTCGCGCCCGATCCCCGCGATCGCCAGCAGCCGATCGACCTCACGGATGTAGAAGGCGCGCACGTCGGCGGGCATCGGGAACGCCATGTCGCGGCTGATCCGCGCGCGCACCGCCCCGCCGAAATCGACCGCGACGAGCGTCAGGTGATCGCGGTCGATATTGACCCCGATCGAACAGGCACCCGCCGGATTGATCGTCAGCCGCACCGCCGGCTGGCCGCGCGCGCCGCGCCGCTGGCCCGCTCGCGCCAGCAGCCCGTCGTCCAGCAGCCGGTTGGTGATGTTGGTGATCGTCGCATGCGTCAGCCCCGTGACGGCGGCGATGTCGGCGCGCGTGACCGTCCCGTTGACGCGGATGGCATGCAGGACGACGCGCTGGTTGTGCTGGCCGGCATGTTCGATATTGGCCCCCGCCAGCAGCGATGATCGCTCAACCCCGTCCATGCATCATCCTTCGCCCACCGGCGGTCAGCATGCGCGTTCCCCGATCACAATCAAGCCGCTTGACGCGGCAGCGCCCGCCCGGCCGCAAAGGCGAAGCCGCAAAGCGCCAGATAGCAGGCCGCCGGCACCAGCATCGCCGCGGCATAGCCCGCCGCATCGGCAAGCGATCCCACCGCCAGCGGCAGAATCGCGCCGCCGACGATCGCCGTGCACATCAGGCCGGCCGTCGCCTCGCTGCTGGCGCTCGACCGCTCGAGCGTCAGGGTGAAGATCACCGGGAACATGATCGAGTTGAAAAGGCCGATCGCCAGCGCGACGAAGCCCGCGCTCACCCCGCCGACGCCCGCGACATAGACGCACATCGCCGCCGCGATCGCGGTGGCGGCGGCCAGCAGTTTCGTCGCCGACACGCGCGCGAGCAGCACCGACCCGATCGCGCGCCCGACCATCGCCCCGCCCCAGTAGAAAGCGACCGCCTTGGCCGCTTCCTGCAGCGAAACGCCCGGCACCCCGTCCGACCCCATGGTCAGCCCCAACAGCGGCACACCGAACGCCGCGTCCGACCGGCCCCAGACGCTGTCGTCGTTGAGGAACAGCGCCATCTGCGTCCCGATCGCCACCTCCGCCCCGACATAGAGGAAGATCGCCGCCGCGCCGAGCAGCGCCCATTGCGAGTGGAACACCGCGGCGATGCCGCCGGTGCCGCTGGCCGGTGGCGCGGCGGCGGCGATCACGCGCCTGCCGAAGAAGAAGAACAGCGCCAGCAACGCGATCATGCCGCACAGCCAGAGATACGCCGTGTCGATGCCGGCCAGCGCCTGCGCCCGCGCCGCCGGATCGACCGATGCCCCGGGCTTCACCTCGATACCGTTCAGGAACAGGTGCGCGCCGACGATCGGTCCGATGAAGGTGCCGAAGGAATTGAACGTCTGACTGAGCGTCAGGCGGAAATGGCTGCGCTTCGGGTCGCCGAGTGCGGCGGCCAGGGGGTTGGCCGCGACCTGAAGCACGGTGATCCCCGACGCCAGCGTGAACAGACCCAGCAGGACCAGCGGATAGATCGCCAGATTCGCCGCGACGAGCATTGTGACGCACCCTGCCGCCATCGCCGCCAGTGCAATCAGGATCGAGCGGATCGGCCCGATCCGCGACACCACGGCCGCAGCGGGAAAGGACATGAAGAGATAGGCCGCGAAAAAGGCGGAGGCAACGAGCTGTGCCTGCAGGTTCGAGAGCGTGAACACCCCCTTCACCGCCCCCACCAGCGGATCGATCAGCGAGGTGATGAGGCCCCATGCAAGGAACAAGGTGGTGATGACCGCGAAAGCCAGACGCGTCGCCGCCCCCGCGGGCGCATCGCCGCCAGACGCCACACTGGAAAAGGCCCCGGCCATCAACCACCCCATAATTAAATCATCTTGGAAATGGTTGATACGGAGGACTGCGCATACCCGCAAGCGCGGGTGCAGCATGATCGAACGCGACCCTGCATCCCAACGCCGTTCGCTGGCTGGACGATTTGCGTCCGAAGCCATGCATGGATCGCCCGGACCAGATCGGGCAGCCGTGCGACACGTGCATGCAGGCGACAACTCGACCCATGAACGATCGTCCGATACTGGACGCTGCTTCGATCGAGTTCAGCGTCCGGAAATGGGTCTTTGTGGAGGCGGTAGAGCTTTAATTAATCGATGTTCTGATCGATCAGGCAGCTATGATCCGTTTCGCCGCATAACGTGATGAAGGCACGTAGCGGCGGAGAGGCGAGACGGTTCGGAAAATAGAGCCGCGGTCCATCGAAGGTCGGCCATCGGTTGGGCAGGATCGGAACTAGCGTCCTGTCCGCGAAGTCCGCCTCCAGCCAATTCCTGAACATGCCGATGATACCCAAGCCAGCGCGAGCATAGGCGAGGCCGGAATGCAGGGCGTTGACACCCAGCACCAGGCTGGTGATCGGCGTTACATCGACGACCTCGTCGCCCACTTGCAATCGCCATGGGATCAGCGCGCCATTGGGTAGCTGGTAGCGTATCGCCTGGTGACCGGTCAGCGCCTCCACCGTTTGCGGCATGCCCATGCGCGCCAAATAGGCAGGCGAGGCCGCCAGCCCTACCTGCTGCTGGCGCGGACCGATCGGTACCGAGATCATACCCAGTGCCAGCGCGGTGCCATAGCGGATGCCGGCGTCGCACCCATCGGCGACGATATCGACCAAGCCGTTCTCGACGGAGAGTTCGATGACGACGTCCGGGTAGCGGTGCTGATAGACGGCCAGCAGGGGCGGCAGAATGTCCGGCATGACCGCGCCGGGTACGCTGAGCTTCAGCCGGCCGCGAATCTGCGTTGCGCTGCCGGTCGCGTCGGCACAGGCGAGGTCGATCTCGGCGAACAGTGGCGAGATGCGGTCGGCGAGCGCGCGGCCCTGTTCGGTGGCACGAACGCTGCGTGTCGTTCGAAGTAGCAGCGGCATGCCGATTGCTCGCTCCAGTCGAGCAACGGTCGTACTTACCCGCGACACCGCGATGCCCAGCCGCTGCGCCGCCGCTCGAAAACCGCCTTCGCGCACCACGGCAAGGAACACGGTGAGGTCGTCGGTGCGAACATTGTTCTGCATGAAGAACACCCCGTTCCAGATTGGCCTGATTATCAGATTCCCGTGGATCAATCATCTGCCGATAACCACATTCGTCGGAGACCTTCATGCTCATCGTCACCGGAGCGACCGGACAATTGGGAAGGCGGATCGTCGCCGAACTGCTGCGGCGGGTGCCTGCCCAGCGGATCGGCGTCAGCGTCCGCTCGCCGGACAAGGCGGTCGATCTCGCCGCGCAGGGCGTGCGCGTGCGGCAGGGCGACTATGACCGCCCGGACAGCCTGCGGCACGCATGGGAGGGGGCGCAGCGGCTGTTGCTCATCTCGTCCAACGCGGCGGCTCGCGGCGGCGATCCGGTTGCACATCACGCACGGGCCATCGCCGTCGCTCGGGATCTTGGGATCGAGCGCATCTTCTACACCAGTCAGATATCCGCCTCGCCCACGTCGCTGTTCCCGCCGGGGCGCGACCATGCCGCGACCGAGGCGCTGTTGGCGGCGTCCGGGGTCGCGTGGACGGCGCTGCGACATGGCTTCTATGCGCAGAGCCTTCTCGCCATGCAGGCGGAGGGACTGGCGGATCGAGCGATCGTCGCGCCCATGGATGGCCCGGTGGCGTGGACGACGCACGACGACCTCGCCGCGGCAGACGCGGCACTGTTGGCGAGCGACCGGGTCATCGACGGGCCGACCCCGCCGTTGACCGGCCCCGACGCGCTGGATCTGGCGGGCATCGCCCGGCTGGTCGGCGAGGTGACCGGAACCCCGGTCTCGCGCAGCTTCGTCGGCCTGGACGATCTCGACGCTCGCGCAGAGCGAAGCGGCGCACCTGCCGGTGCCCGGGCTGTCATGCAGGGCTATTTCCGCGCCGCCGCCGCGGGTGAGTTCGCCGCGATCGACCCCACGCTGGCCGACATGATTGGCCGTCCAGCGACCACGATGCGCGCGTTTCTTGCGAGGCATCTGCCCGCGGCGGCGGCCGCCCGATGCTGAACACCGCACCAGCCGCGCGCTCAGAAGGAAGAACGCTATGACATCATCACCAGATCGCGTGCACCACATCGGCATCGTGGTTCAGGACCTTGCGGCCAGCATCGCATGGTACGAGCGGCATCTCGGCTTCATCCAGGCAGCCCGCTACGCATTTCCGGGTGCCATGGTCGCATTCATCGGGCGGGGCGACCTGCGGCTCGAGCTCTTTCAGACCGAAGGCGCCGGGCCGATGGCTGCCGACCGCGAACGGCCCGCGACCAATCTCCGGATCGGCGGGATCAACCATTTCGCTATCCTCGTGGAGGAACTCGACCGGTTGGTGGCGGACCTGACGGCGCTCGGCGTGAAGATCGTCTCCCCGGCACGCACCGTGCCCGACGGCAGCGGGGACCGGTTCGCGTTTATTCACGACAACGAGCGGATGCTCATCGAACTGTTTGAGCCTGCGGATTAGGCATTTTGGCGCTGTTGGGCGATCTGCACCGAAGCGACGCTTGGATCGCCGGGCACGCGTGAATTAGCCCTGCGGCAGGCGTGCACAAGATGAAGGTCATAAGACATGAACGAGCGTCCCGAGCTGGGCACGCCCCTATTGAGTTGGACGTTCGGATTTGGGTCCACGTCGCAGCGAAGCGGTCAGGCAGCAAGCGCTCTATTTGCGATGGTTGTGTTCGCTGGTGCAGCGTGGGTTGGCGATCGAAAGATAACAACCGAGGCGTAGCCGGTTACGCAGATGCAATCGATAGTTTGGCTATGGTGCCGACTACGGCCTCCACGACGATAATCGACAAATCTCGCATTGTCCCGCCATCGCGCGCCTGAACGAATGTACCCTGCTGTACGGCGGAGGGGTAAGCGGCGAGCCGCTCGGCATCGGATCGGTTGAGCCACCGACACAGGGCGTCCGCGATACTCTCGCGTAATGCCTGCCGCGCCCGTGCTTGGCTTCGCCGACGATGTTCGCTGCACTGCCATCTCCAACTGCGATCACTTCGTGCCACAGGAGGCGCCCGAGGCGCTGCTGACGTCGCTCCTCGCGTCCTATGGCGCCGGAGTCGCCTAATTCGCATCGTAGCGTGATAGGTCGACGTCTTTGCCCGGCCCACCGACAACCTTGGCGGCAAGGTTGCGGATCGGCGCGAGGCTGGCGAAGCCCAACGTGCCGTGCAGCAAACGGATGCCGAGCCGGCTTTTGGGGTGCATCAGGCGCGGCGCGAGCTTGGGGACGCCTTGTCGGTCTTCGACCATAGGCCGCATGTGCTGCTCATAGGCTTCGAACGCAGCACTAGCACTGTCGTGCCGAGCCAGTTCCTTGGTAAGCACATAGGCACCGGTCAACGCCAGCGTCGCGCCGATCCCGGCGAGCGGCGTCGCGCACCAAGCGGCGTCGCCGGTCAACACGACGCGACCAGTGGACCAGCGGGGCATCCGCACCTGGCGCAGTACGTCGAAATAGAAGTCGTCGGTATCAGCCATCCCCGCCAAGATGCGTGGCGTCTCCCATCCGGCGTCGGCGAAGCGTTCGCGCAAGAACGCCTTCTGGCGCTCGACGTCCCAGTCCTGCTCGCCCTCGGCTTCCTTCGCCAGCGAAAGCATTGCACGCGTCGTGCCGTGTCTGTCGGGGCGGAGCGACACGCTGCGCTTTCCCGGCGCGTTGTACCAGCGCCACATCCGGTCGTCGCCGTCAGTGCGCGGGATGGTGAAGTAGGCGATGGTCATGTCCATCCAGCGCGGATCATTTTCCCCGGCGAACAGCATCTCGCGTGTGGCCGAACCGACCCCTTCGGCGACGATCAGCGCATCGTAGTGCTCGCTCGCACCGCTCGCGAGGTTAACCACGACGGTATCGGCCTTCTCGGCAACCGACGTGACATGGTCGCCGAAGCGAAAACTCGCGTAATCCTGGGCCGCATCGTACAGCAAGCGGGCGAGATCGCCCCGCAAAATCTCCATTTCCGCGGTCGGGCCGTCGCCGTCGAGCTCGTCGGTTGCAAAGCGCGCCGTTTCCCGCCCCTGCTCATCGACCCAGACAGTACCTTCCTCGCCAGTGCCCTGGTCCAACGCCGTCTGTTCCAGACCCATGCGGCGCAGCACGTCGCGGCCGACGCCGCGGACATCGATGTTCTGGCCGCCATCACGGAACTCCGGGGTTCGCTCGACGACCGTCACGTCAAAGTTGTTTTGCCCCAACAAGCAGGCGGCGGCACTGCCGGCTACGCTGGCGCCGGTAATCAAAATACGTCGAGGCATGGACGTTCTCCTCGATGTCATAAACATCACGTATGATGTTTATGTTCCCTTCTCAAGGCCAGCTATTAATCGCTGAAGCAGAGCCACCAACGTCGTGCTTTCCTTCGTTGAGAAACCCGCGAGCCCGCGCGCATTCTCCGCACGCAAAGCGTTCCCACCGATATCCGCCATGCGGCTGCCCGCGTCTGTCAGCGAGACGATCGCGGCACGGCCATCATCCTCTGCAGGCGTACGCGCGACCAGCCCCATGCCTTCCAGCTTATCGAGCAGAGCTACCATGGCGGGCTGTTTCACGGCCGACGCGGCGACCAGATCACGCTGACGCATTGCCCCCCGCCACGACAGCAACAGGATCGGTCCCAAGAGGCTCAGCGAGAGCCCATGCTCACGCAACGCTGCGTCGACGTTTCGATTGAACACTCGTGCGGCGTGGTTCGCCAGGTACCCAGGTGCGACGGCGGCCTCAGGGTGGACTGGGTCATCATGCTTCATCGGCAAATCGCGGCTACTTTCCATCATCGCTCTATGCCGCTTTTTACGCTCGGCACGAGGTACACACTTAGGCCGTCAGCCGGTTTCTTCGTACCCCAGGGCCGGTTTTGGCCCAAGATTAACGAGCGTCCAGAACCGGACAGCGCCCCAGCAGCGTTGGATGGCCGACTATGGGTCTTACCGGTCAGTCCGCTTCGACCCACAAACCGCCATTCAGGGTTAGTCGAGCGGTCCCAGCTTCCGACATTCATTCATAATCGAGGCAGCCGTGAATGCGCGCTCAAACTCTGTTCTCTTGCGGCGCTTAGCGGAATACGGGTGGCTCCCCCCTCCTTTGAAACGGTCATACAGTCCAGACCCTAGTTGGTTCGACAGCACGCTGGCAGTACCTGAATAGATCAGTGCGGATGTCGTAATGTTGCGTCTTGCGAAGGCGACGCCCGGACCGCCAAGGGCTCGGCTTCAAACGCGCGGCGGAGGAGCGAGCGTCGATGAACACCTTCCACGTCATACGGAGCGCCGACCTCGCGCTTGGCGATCGCTTCAGCACGCGCAACCGGAACTGGCGCGGCCGGCTGCGCCTCACCGAGGCTCGAGAACGCGTCTTTCAGGCGGCCTTCGACCATTCCGAACGGACCGGCGAAAGCCTCAAGGGATACGTCAACCTGCTAGCGTGGCACTCCCACCCCGAAAACGACGCCAGGGTCTGCCACGCCTTTTACGAGAAGAACGCGATGGGCGCCCTGCGGGTCGGCGACGTGGCGGACTTCCTCGCTGACGCAGGATCACATTGTGTGACATTCGAGACAAGAAACGACATCCTACAGCTGCGCGAGTGGCTCTTCGAGGTCGTCAGGAGAAGGACGACCCCCTTGGGGCAATCGCGCCTTGACTGCTGCTTCTCCTACGTCGAGCTCGCGGACGCTCGCGCGTACCTGGCGGAGTGCCAGCGGGACGGGGATCCGGCGCGCAGCCGTTCAATCATCTGCGCGCTCGAGGTGCAGGATGGCGCGAGGCAGGCCCACTACGACCGTAACCTCTATGACGCCGTGGAACTCGACCAGCCCTTCACCGAGGCCGAGCGGCGCGCTCGAAGCTACTGGTCCGGGGAGACGAGCGATACACCCGCCCTGGAATGCCTAACCGCAGGCGACGTGCGCCTGACTGCGATCTGACGAGAACCGTCCGCACCCGTCGATCTCGCCGGACCGGCTCCCGGGCCGGCCACCATGGCGAGGGTGCGGCGAGGCAGGCGGCGGCGGAAGGGCGCCGCTTCCTGCGGCGACAGGAGCGGGGCAGTCGCAGTCGGAGCGCGGCGGCGATGCCGCCCATGCCCTGGCGGAAGCCGGTCGAGGATGGATCTAGGCCGTCCGGCTATAACAGGCATAAGCCTACGATGGTATCACCTAGACGTGGAACCTGCCAACCTCCGGTCAACAACAGCCGCCGTCGCAGAGGCACCAATATGCCAACTGAGGTCCAGGACCGCGCGGAGCGCTGTCAGACTACGCCGTGCCCCAGTTCCGGTCACTCACGCAGCCCTTGCCGCATCCCGAAAGCAGTCGCTCATTAAAGTGCACGGATCGACTGCCTTGGCCGCTTGAACCCGGGCCTCGAAACGGCGTGAGTTAGGACGCATCCGCCGTACAGCGCGGTGGGCCACTTCCGACCTACACGGCATGGCAGAGGGTGAATGCTGTCAGTACTCGCGAACCGGTTCGACTTGTTCCCGGACGCCCTTGCATTCGACCTCCGAACGGGAGGTCGAGTAGGGCGAAGCTTGGGTGCAGCGCGTCAAAGCACCGTTGCTTTAACAACACCGATCGATCCTATCCCTCCAGACCTGCCGCGCGTGCGATCCGGCGGATCAGCGCGTCCAGTGCCGCGTCCAAGCCCTCCCGCTGATCAGGCGGAAGCAGCGCCGCCGTCGAACCCAACATGGCGGCATAACCTTCGGCCATCTCCCGGCCCCGCTCCGGTGTCATGCCGGGCCGCTGAAGTTCGATCTCAAGGTATTCGGTTGGCACCTCAAGCGCCCGAAGTAACGACCTCGCAGACAAAGGACCATCGCCCTTCAGCCTGGCCTCGACTTCTTCCAGCTCCTGGCGGATAAGGTCATCGGTGCCGCGCCGCTGCGCGATGCCCACGATGCGACCAAGTCGGTCCTCAATGATCTTCCAAAGCGTCGGGTCGAGATCATGGGAAGCCTCCCATGAGCGCGTCAGGATCGCGTTCACATCAACGGTGACCGGGACCTCGGCCCCAGTTAGGACATCTACGCCGTAGGTTTCCACCCGCACCCTTCTCCCCGCGAACGGCAGCGTGACAGCGATCTCCAGCAGGTTGAACAGCTCGAAGAACACCAGCGATCGTCCACGTTCCGGGTCGGCGACGAGGACGACCTTGTGCGTCACCTCGCCAGGTGCAGTCGCCCATGGGCGGGCCGAGTAGAAATTGAAGGTGTCGGGAGGCTGGGCGAGCTCATTCACGTCAAATGTTCTGACGTAATTCCGAAGTCCGGGATGCGCCGGCAGCCCCTTCGAAACCGAGAATACCGACGCCGCAACGAAAAGTGCCGGGAAAGTCCGGCGCGGACCGATCTCCAGCTTGCTCCGGAGCCTCCCGCCACCCGTTGGCCAACTCCTGACCACCTGGGCGTGCTTCATCGCCTCCTCAATATTAAAGCCGGGCACCTTGGAGCGGACGCGGCCGAGCAAGGTCCGCATCTCCTTCATTGTGCGCGCCTGCACGCTGATCACCGTTCGATCCGGCTCCTCGGTCTCGCGGTATTCGGGTACAGCCAGCTGAATGGCCTTGCCAAACTCGATCCGGTAGCGACGACCGTCCGCGTCCTCCACGTCGATTGGTTGGTTCCTTCCGCGGTCGCGAGACCCGTCTAGCTGGGTCATAATCGGAAACAGCGCGTCGATCAGCAACTGGTCCACAGTGTCGCCGAGTTCGCTATTTGCCCGCTTGCTAAGAACATCTAGCGGCTTGAGCCGCCCGCCAAGCGCGCTGGGGATGATATGAGCGCGCGAATTGTTCACGGCAGTCAGCAAGTCACCAGTGATGAGGCAACGAGGGGCGTCTTCCGCGATCTCAGGTTTTTCGGTCATAGCTCGAAGATAGTCTCCGGTCCGCCAGCGTTCAGTCAAGACGGGCGGCGGAGAATGCCGCCTAGCTGCGGACGCCCTGGAAAGACGTAAGCGCCTCACCCAAACATAAAGCACCGCAACTCGTCACCTGCCGAGCGGCTCGTGCGAACTCGGCTTCAGATTCGATTGATCCTAGCTGTGGACCAGCGGCTCTTCACCAGGCGTGGTGGCCAAAATTGATAATTTATGACCCATAAGTGGACGTTCAGGTCGCCCCGCCCACTTCCCAGCTTCGGTCATTCATTCATGTAGACCGATCCGCTTCCCGTAAGCGACGTGTCAACGACGCCGAACGGCGAAAATTGGGACATTCCGGACGGTCGCATGCGAGATGTCGAACGACGGCTTCCCGAAGGATTGAGATCGTCGTGAGCATGGAGGGAAACAGCCGGCGCGTCGTGCATCCGGTTTCCCCCGCCGCTAGTTCAGAAAGTGGCGGACCAGCTCCATCGCGACGAAACCGGTCGCCACTACCACACCGCGCGCTAGGCTGCGTGCGAGCTCCCCGACGAAAACGTCGCCGAAGCGCATGCGAACGCTTGGACGATCCCGCTTCACCTGTCCCATGCGACCGACCCGCGATCGATCCGTCGGTCGGCGAACAGGGTATCAATCTTGATGGCAGCCGGGTTGTTCAACTTCGATCTCAATGCCAACACGCCGACCTGCGCCTCGGGCAAATGGCGAAAGTCGGTCTCGGCAGCATAGCTGCCGACAAGGCAGACCGCGCCGTGCCGCCGCTCCATCTCTTGGACATGCGCGAAGATGTCGGCGTAGAGCGTCCGCAGCCGGAAGCCTCGCTCGGGTGGTGGCGAGATGGTCCCGTCCATCGTGCCGCGAATGAAGCCGGCGAGATCGAGCCACTCCCTCAGCTCGCCGAGATCCTCGGCGGCCGCCTCACCGAGATCGCTGTCGAAGACGACAAACTGGCTCTCGGCGAGCGAGCGCAGCTGCGCCTCGTTGCGGAGCGGGGCTACCTTCACCGGCACGTGTGTCTCCAGCCAGGTGCGTAGGCGGTCCAGCCACTCGGCCTGCTGCTGCTCGTCCAATTCAGGGCGCGGGCGGGTGAAAGCGGCGCGTTCCAGTCCGAGTGCGCCGGCGACCGACTGAAGCGTGTCCGGACGGACCGGCTCACCGCGCTCGATGCGCTCGACCGTGGAGAGTGAGACGCCGGCCATCGACGCCAGGAGCCCGCGCTTCCACTTGAGCTGCTCGCGCTGAAACTTCACGTATGCGGCTAGGCCAATCCGGTCGGCGTCCGCCATGCTGTTCATCTGCATCGACATGAGACCATTCTGGCATCGGTCGCCGCGGAATCGAGCGTGAAAATCCCTTCAGACCCTCCCTGCGCGGGCGACCTTGGCCGTTGCCCAAGGCTTAGATAAAGATGTCCGCAACGCATCGCATTGGGGGTTACAGTTGCCGACGCTCACTCCCAATATCGAGAATCGGGTGCGGAAACTCCCGAAGCCCTCGAATGCCACGCAAAGCCTGCAGCCACTCTTCGAAGCGGTGAGCAACGCAATGTTCGGAATCGAGGACCGATACGAAAATGATGTCGCTCGAGGCCGGATCGACATCACGGTCACGAAGCTCGCGGATCCGCGTGGCATTGAGATCGTCATCGCAGATGACGGGATCGGCCTCGATGCCGATCGCTACGCAGCGTTCTGCGAGATCGACACCGACTTCAAGAAGAGCAAGGGCGGCAAAGGCGTCGGTCGTCTCTTCTGGCTCGACGCCTTCGACCAGATTGAGGTCGACAGCACCTACGGCCTCGACAGCGGAATCGCCGAGCGCGCGTTCGCGTTCGTCCTCAATAACACGGAGCAGGTGGTCCCCACCGCCGAGGACAAGGCCGCTGAGCCCCAAACCGACACGGGCACCCGCGTGCGCTTTCGCGGCATCCGGACGAAGGAATACGCCGACCCCTTTCCTAAGCGAGCCGACACGTTCCTACGCTACTTCAGCGCGCACTTCATCGCCGACTTCCTCTTGGGCGGCGGCCCGACGATTCTCCTCGATGTCGATGGCGACGCCATCGAATATCCCAAGGCCGTGTCCGACCTTGTGGTCGGGACCAAGATGGAGACCACGGCCGTCAGCGAGGAGTTCGGCGAACTGCGCATCGTAGGCTTCGTCTGCCGGCCCGAGGCAAGCACGGGCCTGGACGGGCTCCACCAGCTTCACCTGTTGGCAAACGGGCGCACGGTCGAGACGCGTAAGGTCGACAATCTCCTCGGCATCGAAACGCTGGAGCGGGACGGCGAGACGGACCTCGCGTTCCACGGATGCGTCTCGGGCGAATACCTGGACCTGCGCGTCAATGAGGGTCGGACGGCGTTCAACCTGACCGAACGCACGCTGAAGCAGATCAGCCGGCTCTGCATGGAAGCGGTCAGGAATCGGATGCTGCCGGATCAGGTCCGCAAGTTTGTGGAGAAGCGGCGCAAGCGCTACGAGTCCTTCGTCGAGCGCTACCCGACCTACGGCTTCGACGACGACGACACCCAGCTAGGGCGCGTCCCTCTCCACGCGGCGACACCGGAGGAGTTCGCGTCCGGTCTCGTCAAGTTTCAGATACGGCGTGACGAAGAGCGACAGGAGACACTGCAGAAGCTCATTAGCGCCCTGGATGCCAATGAGGAGTTCCGCTTCCAAGAATCTATCGTCGAGGCGGCGCGCGGCATCCAGGCTTCAGAACAGCTCGCGCTCGCGCAGCACGTAGTGCGGCGGAAGCTCGCGCTCGAACTGCTGGAGAGGCTGATAACGCGCATCCGCGCGCGGGAAGGCGCGTCTGACGATTTCCACCTCGAACGGACGCTTCACTCGTTCATCTGTCCGATGAACATCCGCGGGGACGATCCGTCTAAGCTAGAGGGCCGGGCCCACGAGCTCTGGGTGGTAGACGAGCGTCTCGCGTTCACCCGGGCGTTCTCATCCGACAAGCGGCTCGACGACGTGCTCGTCGAGGCCGGATCCGCGGACAGGCCCGACCTGTTCTTGTGGGACCTCGCCCACGGGCTGGGCTCCACCGACCCGGATCATCCCGACGCCATCGACATGTCTGAACCGCTGCGCACGGTGATGGTCGTCGAGTTCAAGAAGCCCGGTCGCAGGACCTACAATGGCGCGAAGGACCAGATCGAGCAGCAGATCACCCGCTACTTGTCGCAGCTCAAGGGCGGGGAGATCGAGTCGTTCGGCAGAACGCGCGTCAGGATAGCGCATGACTGCGTCTTCCACTGCTACGTCGTCGCCGACATCGAGGGCGACCTCGTCCTCCAGCTTTCGGGATGGGACACCACCTCCAACGGAAAGGGGCGCATCCGCCAGCTCAAGGGCGACTACCGCGGCCAGATCGAGGTCGTGCAATGGCAGGACCTCGTTAACGACGCCTGGATGCGGAACAGCGCGACCATCCACGCCGCCGGTCTAAGCCGCAAGCGGCTGACAACGCTCCAACCCATGTCAGGCGCCGTCGTAGAAGACGATGAAGGCGACACAGGCGAATAACTTCAGCGGCTCTTCTAATTGGACGCCCAGATACTGACACATGCCAGGAACAGGTTTGAGCATGAGCAGACATCCATAATGTCTGCTAGGAACGACCGGATGTGATCGGAAACTGACGTGACCGGCAGGACCCACAACCGGTCATTTAGTCCGCCGATATCGCTTCCCAGCTTCGGACGTTCGTTCATGTAGATTGAAAGGTGCGTCGTTATCAGATGCCGGACGCCCGGATCGGCGGAAACTGGGGACAAGCCG
>SXGR01043058.1_pt1 | contig 38620 bp, 36 predicted proteins | sample 3174711 | NCBI WGS metagenome assembly SXGR01 (sample SAMN11356860, study PRJNA531348) | freshwater metagenome | isolation source: freshwater sample F1-60 | place: China: Fuxian Lake, Yuxi | collected 2017-12-25
CAAACACCTCGAGTTCTTCTACTTCCACAATTTCGTCTACGAAAGTGTCTGGAAGGACAACAAGCGACGCATGGGTGAACGGATGCCCACCTGGCAGGTGCTGAACAAGTTCGCGCGGGACTACAAGGTGATCTTCGTCGGTGATGCCACCATGGCGCCTTACGAAATTACCCACGCCGGTGGCAGCGTCGAACACTGGAACGAAGAGCCCGGTTCTTTGTGGATGAGCCGGTTTGTTGAAAGCTACGACAAGGTAGTTTGGATCAATCCGACACCGCAAGAGACTTGGGAGTATTCAACTTCCGTGGGTATGACGCGGGATCTCGTCAATGGAAAGATGTTCCCGTTGACAGTGCGAGGGCTCGAAGAAGGGATGGGTCAACTCTCGAAGTAGAGCGCGACCTCATCCGCGTTAAAAAAAAGGGCGTCAATGGATGCCCTTTTGCGTCTTCTCTACGTCAGCGCAAGCTAACGCCAGCAGCCTTAAACGTATCACACTGCTCCACGTCACCCGATTGCATGCCACGACGGAACCACTCGACCCTCTCGGCCGACGAACCATGGGTAAACGACTCCGGGTTTACGGCTCGACCCGCGCGCCGCTGAAGCGTGTCGTCACCAATCGCGGCAGCGGCTTCAAGACCTTCTTCGACGTCTCCGCTTTCGAGGAGGTCTCTTTTGGTCTCGGCGTGATTGGCCCACACACCTGCGTAGCAGTCCGCCTGTAACTCCACCAGAACCTGAAGAGCGTTGGCGTCTTCTTCGCTGACACGCCCCTTCATCGCTTGCACACGATCCAGGATGCCAATCACGTTTTGCACGTGGTGCCCCACTTCATGGCCGATCACATAAGCCTGAGCAAAATCCCCAGGAGCGCCCATGTTGCCAAGCTCGCGAAAGAACGAGAGGTCAAGGTAGAGCTTCTTGTCGCCCGGACAATAGAACGGACCAGCAGCCGCGCTGCCGAATCCGCAGGCGGTGTTTACTGCCTCTTCGAATAACACCAGCTGCGGTTCCGGATACGTGCTGCCAGCGGCGTGAAACAAACGTCCCCAGGTTTCTTCCGTGTCTTCAAGCACGACGCTCATGAACGCCGCATGCTCATCCGTCTCTGCAGACGCGCTCGGCTCGACATCCGGCGCTTGTGTTTGCGAAACCGTGGCTGCTGGATCACCTCCCAAAGCGATGCCCAAGAGCTGCATGGGGTCCGCGCCCATGAAGAACATGACCACAAGAACGATGATGCCGACAATACCAATGCCACCTCCAGCGCGTGCCGTGCGACGGCCCATGCCAGCGGGCGATCCACCTCCCCGCATATCGATAACGTTGTCGCTTCTTTTTCTGCCACGCCAGTCAACCATCAGTCGAGCTCCGTGCTGGTATTGATCATTTGATCTACAAAACAGGTTGAGACACCCAATCCATGAGCGATCTCAATGAGCACCTTGCGTTCAGCATCAGGCGGCGAGCCATCTGAACGCGCGATGACAATAAGATCGCGCAACACCTGCATACGTTGAGGCACGCTGGTTTGTTCACGCACCTGGGTGATCCGCTCAGCCAACCCACTGCGGATTTTTTCGACATCCAGGCGGCTGGAGAACGCGCGCGATCCAAAAAACTTTTCGAAAGCCGCAACCTCGGCAGCCTCAATCCCACTGTATGCGTCTGCGATCGCAATGGAGCCCGCAAAGAGCAGCCGCCGCATGGCTTCAGCGACGTTGGTTCGTGCTTCGAGATGCGAAGGCTCCATCAAACTCATCAGCTCGTGCACACCCAATTCGAGCTGATCGACAGAAGTACCGGTGTTCTTCGACAGAACCGATTGATCAAACAGCGCGAGTGGTTTCACGCGCAGAGGGCTGAACGGGTGCGTGAGGAACCAGTCTTCGGTCGGTGCACCATCGCCCGGATCGGCGCGCTCGAGTTGCATCTCATCCACTTGTTTGAGGAAGTCGGCGAGGGAGAACTTCGCATACCCACCGGAAAGACCCGAAGCGAGTTTGAACAGGGCATGGGCGACGGCTTCGATGTCTCTTGCGCAATAAGCACCTGTCCGATCCGCAGAGATTTCTGCGTAGCGCGACCAGCTGGTCAGCGTGAGGGCAAGCTTCGGCGTCGGACGTTGTTGGCCACGCAGGACAAAGCCGATAGGAATGTCGTGGTGATGAAAAAGGTGATGACCGAGCTCGTGTCCCATGACAAAGCGGATCTCCGGTGCGGAGAACGCTTCGAGGATGGAAGAGGAAAACATGATGAATAATCGGCCCGCCTCGGGCTTCACACAGGCTGCGTTGAAGCTCGGACTTGGAAACACATAGAGCTCAAGTGGGATGTCGAGTGCCAGGCGTTCACGGCATTCCGCGGCGGTGCGGTGCAAATCGGGGGCCATGGTCTCGGAAAGGCGAACCGAAGTGTTGAGAAGCTGGCGGCGAACTCCCAGGTTGCCACGCGCTTCGTGGCGGGCGATCTCCTCATTCACACGTTTGACATCGGGATCGTTGAGCAGCTGACGGTGGAGCTCACGATCCTGACCAGAACGCAGTGCCTCAACGTGCATCAGAGCCTTTTCCCCAAGTGACCGTATCGTGGTGATGGCGTGCGATTCGCTTTTGGTGTGGGGCTTATCCACACCGCAGCGTGAATCTATACGGCGATCAGGGCGCTTGCCTGCCGGGTGGGTCCGATCAAGCGTCTAGTATGTCTTCAGGCTTCCAACGAGGGATGGCAGCAGCTTAAGCTTTTACAAAATCGACGGTAGTCCAATATGCCCTTTGCTCAAGTAAACGACGCTGATCACACGCGGATCTGGTTTGAAGTCCACGGTGAAGGCCCGGCGATTCTTTTTGCCCACGGTGCAGGCGGAAATGCCGCGATCTGGTACCAGCAAGTCCCGTTCTTTGTTCAGCAGGGATTTCAGTGCATCACCTTTGATCACCGCACGTTCGCGCGCAGCCCAGCCGCTGCAACGACGATATCGACACCGCAGTTTCGCGACGATGCGTTGGCGGTGTTGGCTGCAGCGGGCATTGAGAAGGCGCACCTGGTCGGCCAGTCTATGGGTGGATTCACTGCGCTGCGGCTTGCGCTGGATGCACCGCAGCGTGTGCTATCGCTGACGTTCTCGGCAACCCCCGGTGGCCTGCCTAATCCTGCTCCGACGGCGTCCGCCGCGAATCTCACCCGTTCAGATGAAGATGCCGGCAGCGGCATCCTGCGCACGATGTCGCGTAAGAGTCATGAGAACGCTTCCCTGTTGCAGCTTTACCAGGCCATCGCCGGCTTTAACCTTGAATTTCGCATCACGACGCTGCGCGCGCTTGGAAAGAACCCGGTTTCGCTTGAAGAGGCTTCCAAGCTGACCTGTCCGGTACTCTTCATCGCGGGTGCTGAAGATCCCCTGTTTCCTGCGGAATTGTTGGGTAGTTATGTACCCCATATCCCGGGTTCGCGACTCGTGGTGATCGAAGATGCAGGGCATTCTCCTTACTTTGAGCAACCGGAGTCGTTTAACCGCGAGCTCCTCACGCATTTACGTAGCCCTGCGTAGATCTTGCGAATCAGAGAGTAACAAGTTAACAACAACGCACGTCCCGCAACCGGAGCGACAACATGATCGATGTGCACTACTGGCCTACACCTAATGGATGGAAAGTGACCATCATGCTCGAGGAGTGTGGCTTGCCGTATCAGTGCCTGCCTGTGGATATCGGCGGGGGAGATCAGTTCAAACCAGAATTCCTGCGCATCAGCCCCAACAACCGTATGCCAGCGATCGTGGACCATACCCCCGCCGACGGTGGTGATCCGATTACCGTTTTTGAATCCGGTGCGATTCTCGAGTATCTCGCCGACAAGACCGGATTGTTGTTGCCGGCTGATGCACGCGGCCGCGCCCGAGTGCTGCAGTGGGTGCATTGGCAGATAGCCAACCTGGGTCCGATGATGGGCAATGCCAATCACTTCAAGAACTACGGCAAAAACTTGACGGATGACCCTAAGCAGCTCGAGTACGGTACCCGCCGATTCGTCGGAGAAGTGGATCGGTTGTGTGGCGTGATGGACGCGCAACTCGGCGTCAGTCTGTTTTTGGCCGGACGAGACTATTCAATCGCCGACATCATTACGTGGCCCTGGGCCATGCTTCTCGGACGTCTCATCGATGAAAAAGTCTGGTCCAACTACCCGAACGTGAAACGCTGGGTCGAAGCGGTAGGTGCACGGCCTGCTGTTGACGCGGGTTTTCGAAAACACCGTGAATGGGGCCAACGACAATTGTCTGCGGAGGAGGAATCAAGGCGCCGAGAACTGCTTTTCAATCAAACAAATGACAAAGTCCGCTCGGCACGAGAGGCCGCAGCCCGCGGCGGCGTGCCTTAGCTGCTGATCGATTGCGCGAGAACTCCCGCGGACACCGGGAGCGTTGGGGGAGGGTGTGCCCGCGGGAGTTGTTCGTTGTGGAGTTAGGAACGCGAATCCGGTACTCCCGCGTCCGCGGTGACTTCCTGAACCGAGTTTCCTGACGAATAGGCGCTCAACATCGGGTTGTTGATCACCTTGATGAGATCACTGACGACATCACGTACGCAAGCACGGGTGTCGGCCATGGAGCGGCTGACGAAATAGCTCGGACAATGTGATTTCGCTGTTTTCACGATCCGGTCGTGCAAAGCTACAACAGCAGCGGGGCTGTTGAAATCAGAGCTGGAGTACACCAGGTTGTACCGCGAAGCATTGTCGTCAGCGGCTTGAGCGACCACCGGCGTTCCGGTGGCAACGGCCAGACTGAAAAGCACTGTGGAGATTCGCTTCATGTTCTTTCATCTCCGTAAGCTCGTATGAGCGGGTTGTACAGGTCTTCACGTTGAACGGCGTGGAGACTTCTGCCTGTAGGACCGTCTAGTCGCATGTTGTGCGTTATGGCTGCAAACCAGGACCTTTCGGGTTGATGCGGAAGGGCTTCTCGCCGCTCTTAACTCTCTAGATGCAGCGCTCTCCAAAACGGTTGCAGGTAAAAATTACTTTTTTGTGGGGGTCGGAAAGAGTGCTTCAAGCGCGGCTTTCGCGGCATCGGCTTTGTCGATTTCAGGTATGGCTGACCCAGACGTAGCGGCTTCATTGGAGGTGGTAGAGGATGAACTTCCAAACAGCGCGTCGAGCTTCGCGCGCGCAGCATCGACGTTCTGCCCACGTTTGTTCACATAGGCATCAAAACGGGGTTTGTAGTATTCGCAGAAGTTGGCGCTTTCCCGACGAGTCGGTGGATCAGCGCGTTCATCCTCACATTGCCCGGTGACGCTGGCATTGTGGTGTCGACACATGCGGCAGCTATGCAGCGCCTCAAAACACTTGGGACACTGGGCATGCCGGCTGACGGGACGAGGGGTGGATTCGAGGTCCTGGCCACAGTTCCAGCAGACGAAGCTCATGGTGAGGTTTCCTCGTTCAGCAGAGAGAATGCGGAAGACCCGAAGTTAATGCAGGCGAAACGAGACGACAAGGTGATGTCGGGTTCGGTAGTGCTCGCTCGTCTTATCGATACCTGACACACAACATGAAGGAGAGCGGTGATGACTGATGTCAAAGTGAACTGGTTTGAGATCCCGGTCAGAAACGTGGATCGAGCCCAGGCGTTTTATGCAGCGCTGTTGGATCGCAAGATGGGTGAAATCGACGGTCCGAATGGCAAGATGCGAATCTTTGAGTCTGCAAACGGTCCGGAAGGCACGATCTTCCAGGGCGACCGTGGTCCGGGTGCCGATGGCGTGCGCATCTACCTGCACTGCCCGGACATCGATGGCGCGCTGGCACGATGTAGTAAAGCCGGTGGCAAGGTCGATGAAGGTAAAAGTTCCATCGGTCCGTTTGGCCACATTGCAGTGATTAAAGAGCCCGACGACAACCGGATTGGGCTGCATTTCGGCGGCTAATTCGTGCGGCGGCAAACTCAAGAGTGTCTGTAAAGGGGCGGGACGAAGCGATTCAAGGGCGCAACCTCCCGTATGCATGTGCGATTACCAGGGGTGCACAACCACTGGCATCGTTGCGTAGCCCTTCACGAAACTCGACTGCACACGCTCGATTTCACCAACGATTTCGATCTGGCGAAACCGTTTCATGATCTCTTCCCAAAGCACTCGCAATTGCATTTCCGCGAGGCGATTACCCATGCAGCGGTGTACACCGAAGCCAAAGCTCAAGTGGTGGCGGACGTTAGGCCGATCAATCCAGAAACGGTCCGCATCAGGAATTTCTTCGTCGTCACGATTGCCAGAGACGTACCACATCGCCACTTTGTCTCCGGCACGAAGGATCTTGTCGCGAATTTGGATATCCCGATTAGCGGTACGACGCATATAGGCCAGCGGGGTCTGAAAGCGAATGATTTCCGGTACCATGTTCGGAATGATGGCGAGGTTGGCGCGCAGTTTGTCGTATTCGCCAGGATTCTGGTTGAGTGCGTAAACACCGCCGGAAATTGAATTTCGCGTGGTGTCGTTGCCACCCACGATCAACAAAATGAGGTTGCCCAAGAATTCCATGGGCGGCATATCACGTGTGTCTTTGCCGTGGGCGAGCATCGAGAGGAGATCGGGCCTCGGCGGTTGATTGATGCGCTCATCACGTAACGCAGTGAAGTACTCGAGGCACTCGAGCAGCGCTTTGCGGCGGACCGGTTCGGGCGTAGGACCACCTGCCAGTTCACCGGAGGTGGCCATATCCGACCAGTAGGTGAGTTTGCGGCGCTCATCGAACGGGAAATCGAAGATCGTCGCGAGCATCTGCGTCGTGAGTTCGATGCTGACACGGTCTACCCAGTCAAAGGTCTCACCTACCGGCAGACCGTCGAGAATGCGAACTGCGCGTTCGCGAATCGTGCTTTCCAGTTTCGCGAGGTTCATCGGCGCGACGACGCCCTGCACGGTCTTGCGCTGCACGTCGTGTTTCGGTGGGTCCATGGCGATGAAGTTGGTTGTCTGAAAATCCAACGGGCGATCCGCCAGGGTAATGCCGGGCTCGGAAGAGAACGCATCATGGTTTTTTTCGATGTCCATGATGTCGCGGAATTTGGTAATGGACCAATACGGGCCGAAGAGGCTTTGACCGCAGTAGTGCACCGGATCTTCGCGGCGCAGGCGTGCGAAATACGCCCAGTGACTGTCGTTCCTAAAAAGTTCCGCGCGGCTAACGTCCAGTCCCCCGGTGAGGGGCAGCGCGTTCACTTCTTCCCGAGTACGTGCTTTTTCCTGAATCGGTGCAATTGCCGCGGACATGGCGTTCTCCTGTTCTCTTGGGTTCATTGTCCATCCATCGAGGTGTCCAGGCCAATGGTCCGCGTAGCCGGTTTTTCGGATCAGGTCCGCACCGACTGCTCGGGTATACTCGAAACCTGTCGGCGACAGCACGAGGACCTTTGAAATGAGCGAAGCAAAACAACTGCTACCGGACTGGCAGGTCACCCGATTGGCTGGCGCACTCGGCGCCGAGGTCCGGGGCGTTGATCTCGGGCGGGTCGATGCAGGCTCGGTGAAGGCCATTCGTGATCTGTTGACGCAAAATCTTGTGTTGTTCTTCCCCGGGCAGAAACTGACGATCGATCAACATGTTGCTCTAGGTCGTCACTTTGGACCGCTTGAAGGTCACCCGCATTTGAAGAACGCCTTCATGCAGCATCCGGAGATTTTTGAACTCGCCGCGACCAAGGGCGGGATTGCGGATGAGTGGCACACGGACATCACCTTCCAGGAGTCGCCGGCGCTCATGTCCATTCTGCACATGGTGAAGTGTCCGCCCGTGGGCGGTGACACCATGTGGGCAAGTCTTTACGCGGCGTACGAAGGCTTGTCACAACCCATGCAGGAGCTCTGTGAGGGCCTTACGGCGTTGCATGACGCACTACCGCACAACCATCCTGAGCGGATGGCGGCGCATCCAGTTGTTCGTGTGCATCCCGTGACCGGCCGAAAGGCGCTGTATGTGAACGAGCACTTTACGCGGCGCATCATCGAGATGAATGCCACCGAGAGTGACATGTTGCTGCGATACCTCACGCAGTGGGTGCAGAACCCACGATTTACAGTCCGCTATCGCTGGAGCCAAGGCACGATCTGTATGTGGGATAACCGTTGCACCCAACACTTCGTGCTCAACGATTTTGAAGGCGAACGGATAATTCAGCGGGTAACTGTCATGGGTGATCATGTCGACCGCGCCACAGAAGCAAGATGGCAGCCTTGGGTTCGACCAGGTCCGCTCTCAGCGACCAGCCGACACGATCGGCAGCTGCACATGTTCCTGAACAAGAACGATGGGGAAGGGCAGCTACGCGATCACAAGACGATGTAGTTCAGTGATTGATCGATGATTCAACGGAAGAGGTCGAAGGTTCCGTAGACCACCACCACATGGCCGGCAGTTTTTTTTCAACCGGCCACTCCTGGTCCAGCGTTTCGCCATCATAGATCACACCCCCTTTGATGACACGATTGATCTTGGTCGTGTTGCGTAGATCTACGAGTGGATTGGCGTCCAGCACCACCAGGTCGGCGAGTTTTCCCGCGGTGAGCGTGCCGACGTCTTCGGTTATCCCTATCATCTCTGCGGCCATCCGCGTGGCAGACGTCAGCACTTGAACGTTGCTCATGCCACCACTCGCAAGCGCGCGCATTTCCCAATGAAAACCGAGCCCCTGTAGCTGACCGTGAGCACCTACACCCACGTGTCCGCCGGCATCTACGATTTTCTTCGCTTGTGCAGCAAGCGGCGTGAACACGTGTTCACGGTCATGCGCCCATGGACGGCGCAGTGTGCGTGCTGCCATCTCGTGCCACGGCGTGAAGCGGTTGAGTTTGGTATCGTCCAGAGGTGATTCGCGTGTATAGAACCAGCCTTCGCCGAAGTTGCCGCCATAACTCACGAGCAACGTAGGTGTGTAGGCGATTTTCGATTCCGCTACGAGTCGCACGACATCTTCACGAAGGTCCAGCAGTGGGAAGTTGTGTTCGTTACCGGAGAACCCATCGATCACGTGGGTCATGTCGAGCTTCATGTCGAGACCACCTTCCGTAGTCGGCATCAGCTTCAAGGTGTGGGCCGCTTGGGCCAACCATTGCCGTTGTTGACGGTTGCCGGAGATGTAGGCTTTGAGGTTGTGCACGCCGTAGTGATCTTGGTAACGCCGCAAGACGTGTTCAGCATGGCTTGCGGATTTGAAGGCGTTGTTGCTGAAGACTCCCGGTCCCGTCGACAGCGTCCGGAGTCCAAGAACGATGCCCGCATCGACCATGTCCTGATAAACAAGAATGTCCACGGTTGAGGGCTGCACATCGATGCCGGTCGTGACGCCGTAGGCCAGATTGGCGAGTAGCGACGGACTCCAGGTATCGAATACACCACGCAGAATACGGAAGTGAGCGTGGGTATCGATGAAGCCGGGCATTACGTGACGACCCTCGAGATCGACTACCTGTGCATCGTCGGGAATGACCACCTGATTTCGTGGGCCGACGTGCTCAATGCGATCCCCGTTTACGATGATCACACCATCCGGAATGGGCTCTCGATCCGCTTCCATCGTGAGCACTGTCGCGTTGGTCAAGGCGAATATCCCTTCAGGCACGTAACGTGGGCGATAGATGTTGATGTCGACATGCCGAACGTGTGCGTCTGCTTCGGTGGGCGCGTGGGACGCCTTGTCAGGGACGTTTTCCGATGTAGGCACTGAGTTAGATTCAGTTGATGCGGAGCCATTTTGGGTCTTGGTCGCCGTAGACTTTTTTTCCTCCCACACCAGGGATTCCACCGGACGTCGATGCCAGCGCGCACCCGTCGTCCAGAAAATCTCCTTCCCATCTGTTGACCAACCTGCATGGTCGGCCCCTACATCCGTTAAACGCATCTGCGGCAAACTGGGTATCGTCAATGAGTGTGTGATGTCCCCGTAGGCATTGCCGAGCCTTTGAATGACGTAGAGCTGATTGGCATGGCGTACGAGCACGAATTTGCCGTCCGGCGAAATTTTCAGGTGATCCGGTGCGATCTCCTCTTCCGCGATATATGCGCCTGGCCCTTTGACCTGGATGTGATTACGTCGGTCCGTCCCGTCCAGTCGCATGGATTGCAGGGTGCCAACACCGGTGCGGGCGAAAGGCCCTGGTGTGATGAAGACATAGAGACGATCTGGTTCCGGTCCGAAGTGAGGGGAGCTCAATGCCGCAGCTGGGGTAATCACACGAGCGACTCCTCCGGCGGAAGGGATACGGATGAGATCTACACCATCCACCTGACCGGCATCATTTTCCCGCAAGCGCCGCTCCGTGCCCGATCCTCGTAGTGCAATGATCTCTCTGCCGTCGGGCGAAAAAACCGGCTCGCTGTAAAACGCGGGACGTTCACTTAGTTGTTGTGGTCTTCCACCGCTGGCACGTACCTTCCACAGGTGGCCGCCGTCTTCGCCCCAAGTGACGTAAGTGATGAATCGGCCGTCCGGCGACCATGCGGGTTGACTTGCAGTTTGATTCTCAGGTGTGAGTTTTCGATGAGCGTCACTGACAAGATCGTGCACGTAGATCCGACCGAAGGCTGAAAACGCCAACGATTCGCTGTCAGGAGACAAGTCGGGTTGCATCAGGACGCGGGCTTTGACCGGACCGATGCCTAGGCGCCACGGAAAATGCAGTCGGTTGCCTAGGTGCTGTTCGATGTCGAAGTCGATGGGGATCGGTGTCGCCTCGCCCGAGCTGATGTCGATACGATGGACCTTTCCATCTCGACTCGCGTAGAGCGATTGGCCATCGGGTGCGAAGTCGTACCCCGGCATCAAGTCTCGTGTGAATCGCGACTCCTGTTCATCATGTTCTACCGGCCAAATCAGCCAGCGATCTTCGCCGCTGCTTAAACTACGAATTCGCAATCCCGTCGCGTGGCGATGTCTCGTTGCATAAACCAACCATTGCCCATCCGGTGACAACGCGGGTCGCATTGCGCTGCCAATCGCCTCGGTCAGGATGTCCTCGCGAGCTTCGCGCAGATCGCGTCGTGCGATTTGCCACAGGGGAAGTGTAACGTTGTAAGCGAAGCCACCCGTTCGCCGTGCGTAGTAGACGAAACGGCTATCGCTGGCGTAGACCGCGCCTAGCGCGTTGTGGCGATCGTTGAGCGCCGTACTCGGCGTGGCCTTGGCCGTTGTGATCTGTACACCTTTCCCACCATTAAGGGGATAGGCCCACAGCTCATAGGTTCGAAGCCCCCATGTAGAACGGGAGACGATCAAGTGGCTGCCGTCGGGTGAGAACGCGGGTGACGCGAGCTCTGCTTCGCCCTTCTCGTCGGTGAGTTGGCGAGGGTTCTCACCTCGTTCATCAGCAAGCCACAGATTTTCTGCTCCGGATCGATCACTGACAAAGGCGATTCCTTTGCCGTCGGGCGACCAGACGGGCTGGCTGTCGAATGCCATGCCTGACGTAATCCGCATCGCTTTGCCGCCGTTGACTGAAGCGACGTACAGATCGCCGAGTACTTCCATGAGCAGTCGCTCACCATCGGGATGCACGTCAACCGAAAGCCAGCTCACTGTGTTCGTAGAAAACGTGATCGTACGTTCACCCTTAAGTGGCAAATTCTCAGCCGAAGCAAAAGTAGGTAGCGCGAGTGCCAGTATCCACGTGATAAATCGTAGGGTTTTTCGCAAAGACATGGCACTCGCCTGGGTGTGCTGTGAAGAGCACACATGTTAGCAGCTCACAGGTAGAGTCACTTCGTCCTGTCGCAAGCAAATAGTCTGCTTTCAAGGCCACCTGCTAACATGCGTATGTACACAAGAGGGGAGTGAAACGTTCGTGCAAACCGCATCCGGCTACGATTCAGGCAATATCTTCGCCAAGATCATTCGTGGCGAAGCACCGTGTTTCAAGGTGTATGAGGATCAACACACGCTCGCCTTTATGGACATCATGCCGCAAGTGGAAGGCCACACACTGGTGATACCGAAATTTGGCGCGTCCGACCTCTTTTCACTCCCTGCTGACGATCTCGCGGCGACGATGCTCACGACGCAGCGAGTTGCCGCCGCGGTGAAAGAGGCATTTGCGGCACCGGGCGTCATGATCGCTCAACTTAATGGGGCTGCCGCTGGGCAAACGGTTTTTCATCTGCACTTCCATATCCTGCCGCGTTTCAACGGCATTGATCTGCAGATGCATGTGCGAGGTATGGGTGCAAAAGAAGTACTCGCAGGCCACGCCGAGAGAATCCGTCAGCTATTGGAAAGCCACTGAGAGAACGATCGATCTAAGTCGCGTGATTTGATCGTCGGATCCATTGAGACCAGGCAGCCGCGAACACGCTTGGCATTGCTGGGGGGCCAGTGGCGTTCACTTCTTTAAACCCCATGCCCCAATAACATCGCTCGCACCTACATGACCGACACTGTTCGTGTCGATAGTGAATCTAGTGGTTCGAGCAGTTACGTGATGGGTCGAGAGTCGCAGAAAAAAATTGGTGAAGCGCACTTTCGCGGCGGCGGGATTTGCGGCCTTGCTCGACGATTCGGGTTACGTAGGAACGGACATTGAACCGTCGATATAGGCAGTTTTCAGGCTATTAACAGATGAGGGATGGTTCGCCTAAGATCGGGTGGCTGGTCAAGAAAGACCGGCAATAACAAAAAGATAAAGAAACAAAATAAACAACAAGCGAGGCAGGTGCAGTTATGCAACCTGATCCCGACTTCGTTGATAGCCACTTGGGGGAGACGCCATGCAGGCAAGGACACTGTGTGCGATTCTGTTTGTTATTGCGGGCATCGTGCTCGCGTCTTCAGCAAAAGCCGGTGAGGTTCTAAAGTGGGTCGACACCAATGGTGTGACACATTTTGGTGACCGTAATGCAGCGCCGGATGCGGGTGCGAGCGTCATCAAGCTGCAGAAGGCCAATGGCATGGTAGCACCAGATACACGGATCCTTGGCCAAGGACCGAATGCAGCTCAGCACGTGACGCTGCAGCACGAAGGCGTGCAGAACAAACGCGGCTGGCGAGGTTTTGAAGACAATCTGGCGAGAAGCAAGAGCCGTGGGGCACGCCGATCGCAGAGTTACTGATTCCCGCTTTGCTGATTGAAAGAAGGCCGCTGCGGTCGTCGCTGTCGATCAAAGCCGCTTGAGGTAACTCGCTCCCCCTATCGACTGAATCTGCGCCTGGATCCACTGCTGTCGTTTTCTGACCCGTGGTCCTGGCTGATCAACGCGGTAGATGAGTGGGTTGGGCAACACCGCTGCCAGCAGTGAGCTTTCCGCCAGCGAAACTTGCGCTGCAGATTTTTTGAAGTAGCGCCGGCTCGCGGCTTGCACGCCGAAGGTTCCTCGGCCGAACTCGGCGATGTTCAGATACACCTCAAGAATGCGTTTTTTCGGCCACAGTCCCTCGATCCATGTGGTGAGCCAAGCTTCGATACCTTTCCGTAACCAGCTTTGGCCGCCCCACAGAAACAGGTTTTTCGCGGTCTGTTGAGAGATGGTGCTGGCGCCCCGGTTTGATCGACCTTTCATGCGTGTAGAAACGGCATTGCCAATTTCCACCAGGTCGAAGCCGTAGTGGTCGGCGAATCGTTGGTCCTCTGCGGCAATCACCGCGGTTTGGACCATCGGTGCGATGTCCTCCAGATCAACCCACTCGTAGGCAAAGTGATACCCGGTCTCACTATCGAGCGCGGCACCCCAACGATCACCCACCATGAACATCGAGATCGGTGGATCGATCCAGCGTAGCGCAAGCACAGGGACAGCCGTCAGGATCAAGACAGTCGCAAGAATCTGGATCAACACCCGCCGGACGATTCGAAGCAGTCTGGGTTTTGCCACAGCAGCGGGAAGACCGGGGTTGATTGATCACGGCGAACTATACGTTGCCTACGCTCCCCAAAGCAGCCCACTTCGGCCTTCTGTCATTGATGAATTCAATCCGCGCCTGACATCGTCTATATCTGCGGGCCGTCTAAATTCTGGCAATGACCATGGCGTATCACCACGGCGATCTACCTGCTGCCTTGTTGTCAGCGGTAGGCATGATCGTCAATGAAGAGGGTATCGATTCGTTGACGCTTCGAGGCGCAGCCCGACGTGCTGGTGTATCCCATGGCGCCCCCGTGCATCATTTTGGTGACAAACGCGGGTTGCTCACAGCATTCGCGAAACAGGCGGCCGTTCACCTCGAACGGTGTGTGCTCAACGCTTTGACCCCGGTTGCGCTTGAGGACCCGGCAGGACGGCTCGTGGCCATTGGGCTGGGATATCTCGAGTACTCGATCATTCACCCGGCACACTTCCTGGTGGCCAATCGGGATGAGTTGCTCGACACCTCCGATGTCGCGTTGATCTCGGCACGGCAGCGGGTGGTGCGTCTGGTGAACGGAGTATTTGGCGAACTGGTAGCGCTAGGACGACTTCCAGCCAGCGATCGAGAAGCAGCCGCTTTGGCGTTTTGGACCCTGGTCATCGGCCTGACGGCAGCCAGTGATGGACTCTCCACTGAAGTGCTGGCGCCAGGACAACGGCGATCACGGGCACACACCGCGCTTGAGTTGTTTGCAGGTCGCCTCACACGTTGATCAGCGCTTCGTTTTTGGTGGTCCTGCCTGGGTGAAGCGAGTGCCAGGCGGATCGATAGCCCAAGCAGGCGCTTCGTCCCATGTATCCCCAAACACCAGCTCTTGCATCGGTCGACGACGGACGGGGCCGTGATGACCCTCTGGCCGGCCTAGTGTCACCGTACAGGCGATGCGCGCGGTGTCGGGTATACCGAGCAAGGCACGGAGCTCCGCATCAACTGCACCGTGAAACCCGGTGATGACACCGCCGTAGCCGAGCGCTCTGGCAGCGAGGAGAAGGTTCTGCACCGCAGGGTACATCGACGCGCCCTCCAGGGGATTCGGCGCGCGATAGGTCACAAAGATCGGCAGTACGAGGCAAGGCACCTGCTCGAAGTTGTCGACATAGGCTTGCATCACCCGCGCCATACGCGACTTGGGTGAGTCGGGATTCGCGCCGGACCCTTTGTCATATTGGTCGTTCTCCCGCTTCGCATCCCACACCGCGCGGGCACCTTTGGCGATCAGTGCTTTTGCTTGCTGTGCCTTGTCGCCGTGATTCAGCACCATGAACCGGAACGGCTGACGATTCGAGCCGGAAGGCGCCCGGGTTGCCGCAAACAGAATGTCACGCAAGGCCGCTTCAGGGATCGTTTCCGGTCGATAACGACGAATGGCACGGGTGGTGGTAAGGCCTTCAAGCAGACCGAGGGTGTCGGCAGCCAGGGGTGCGCTGTCAGGTGGTAGAGCCGGGTTCATATCGATGGTAGGTTGCTGGAAATTCCAGCAAAGATACGAGGATAAAGTGGTTGATACGAGTCTTTTTGATTTGACGGGCCGCGTGGCGCTGTTGACCGGCGCATCCAAGGGCATGGGTCAGGCGATGGCGGAAGGGCTTGCTGAACACGGTGCTCGCGTGGTGATTTCCAGTCGCAAGCAAGACGCCTGTGAAGCCGTCGCAGCGGGCATCAACAACCGCTTCGGTGCGGGGCGTGCGGTCGCCATTGCTTGCAATGCCGGCTACAAAGAACAGTTACAGAGTCTGGTCGATAAGACTCACGACCTGCTCGGTCCCGTCGACGTGTTGGTCGGCAATGCTGGCGTCAATCCGTTCTATGGACCGATGTCGAAGATTCCCGATGAGGCCTTTGACAAGATTCTCAACACCAACGTCAAAGCCAACCACTGGCTGTGTCAGATGGTGATCCCTGACATGGTAGCGAAGGGGCGCGGTTCGATCATGATCACGTCGAGTACTGGAGCATTTGCAGGCTCTGAAGTGCTGGGAACCTACAACATCTCCAAACTCGCCGACATCGCCCTGATCCGCAATCTTGCACTGGAGCTGGGCCCCAAAGGTGTACGCGTGAATGCGATTTGCCCCGGACTTATCCGCACGGATTTTGCCAAGGCGCTCTGGGACAACCCGGAAGCTGAAAAGCGTACACGTGAACAAGTGCCGCTACGCCGGCTTGGTGAGGCTTCTGACCTCAAGGGTCTCGCAGTGTTTCTGGCGTCCGATGCGTCTGCCTATATCACCGGTCAAGCCATGACTGTGTGTGGTGGCGCAAACATGTGGGCGTGAGATGGTTTGCCTGTGCGCACTCACTCAGCGCGACGCGAGTGACGAGATGAGCGCCTGATTGCGACTGGTCCGCACCAGTCGCAGCCCCAGCGCGATGGCCACAAGACCGAGACCCAGGGTGAGCCCGGCCCAATAGCCATAGACTCCAATCGGTTCTGACATCAAGAGTCCCTGGGCGAGCAGGACGCCAAACGGCAAGGCGATCAGCCAGTAACCGACCATGCCTATCACCATTGGCATGGTCGTGTCCTTGTAGCCACGAAGGCACCCGGCAGCCACGGCCTGGGTATCGTCGGCGATCTGATAGATGGCGATAAAGATCAGGAGTGTGGCGGCCATGGCTTTCACTGCGACATCCTGGGTGTAGATTTCCACCAGCCAGGTACGCCCGAGATACAGGAGCACACTGACGATGAGCGCGTAGGCAAATGCGAATCGCCAGGCCGTCAACGCTGCAAAACGCGCCGCATCAAAGTTGTTGGCGCCGACGTAGAAGCCGACGCGAATACCGGCAGCTGCGCCCAACGCTGAAGGCAGGACGAAGGTCATCCAATTGAGATTGCCGGCAATGGAGTGAGCGGCAAGATCAGTCACACCAATCCGGCCAATCAGGAAACCCACCAGCGAGAAAATGGCCATCTCAATGAAAAACGTGAGTCCAATGGGAATGCCGACCCGCATAAGGCGTGTGATTTCGGTCAGGTCGGGTGGGGAGAACTTCGCAAAGACCTGGGTAGCAGTCAACCAGCTCCTGCGGGTCACGAAGATCATCAGGAGGAGTTCCATCCAGAACACGATCGCGGTTGCGACGCCGGCACCGATACCACCCATCTCCGGAAAGCCCCATACGCCGAAGATGAAGGCATAGTTGAGCAAGGCGTTGAGTGGAATCACGGCGCCCGCGATCCACATCGGTGGCAAGGTGTGACCCAGACCTTCGCAGGTTTGCCGTAAGGCCACGTACATGAGCACTGGTGGTACTCCAAAACACACGGACTGGAGGTAGCCGACGGCGATACGTGTGACTTCCGGATCGATACCCGAAAACTCGAATACGATCTGGCTGTTCCACAAGATCAGAATCATAAAGAGCGAAGTGGGTGTGACGATCCACAACCCCTGACGGATTCGTTCACCCGCGAGCGCGACAGTTCCTGCACCACGTAGCTGGGCGACGATAGGGGTGAGCGCCATGGTGATGCCAGTAGCCAACATGAAAAACGGCCACATGAGATTACCGGCCATGGCGACACCGGCGAGATCCGCGGCGCCATAGTTGCCGGCCATGGCCGTGTCGAGAAAGCCGGTAGCCATGATGAACATCTGGGTCGCAATCATGGGCCAGCCGAGGCGGAAGAGGGCGCCGAGCTCTGCGGAGACCGAATTGGCCGGTAGCGCTGTGGCCCCCGGCCCGCTCATCGTTACGTGGCGCTCAGTTGTGCAGACCCAACAGGGCGTTAACCACCTTGTCAGTCTGTTCGTACGGCAACATATGGCCCGCTTCGTCGATCAGTAGCGACTCGGCGTTTGGCAACAAACGAACGAACTCTGCGGCGTAAGCCGGGTCGATCAATCGATCCGACGAGCCCCAGAGCACCTGTGTGCGTGCCTTGACCCGATAGAGTCGTGACGAGAGACCTCGATCCGGCACCGGGAACAGCAGCTTGCCCGCCGTCGTCATGCGCCTGGAGTTTTCAACGATGAATCCGGTCAGAAACTCGGCATCATCGAAGTCGCCACCGGATGAGAGGAGCGACCCATGTTTCTCCGGATCGTGCAGCAGCAGGGTCGGAAACTCGAAAGGCAGCGCGGCAAAAATGTCCGTCACGGGATGGGAGTCCATCCAGAGGCCGGCAGGGCAAAGCAGAGCCAGGCGTTCAACACGATCCGGCGCAATGGCCGCCATCTCAGCCGCGATCATGCCCCCCATGCTGTGACCGACCAGCAGCGGCTTGTGCAGTTTGAGTGCATCAGCGATGTCCCACCCCAGGAGAGTGAAGTCGATCATGTCGCGAAGGTGTGTATCACCGGAGGATTGGCCATAACCCGGCATTCGCGGCGCGTGCACGCGGAAGTGTTTCGACAATGCCGCCAAAAACGGATCGTCAGCAAACAGGCCGCCAGCGCCGTGCAGGAAGAGCAGGTCGGGTCCACTGCCACTTTGATGGACCTCGATTTCGTAACTGACGCCGGGGGCCGCTGACAGCTTGAGCAACTGGTCCGCCATGAATCAGGCTCCCGCCACCGCAGCGACACCGCTGCGCGCTGCATGATTCACCGGATGAATCCAGAAGCGATCATCGTTGGCGTATTCCGGCCACATGTTGCGCAGCCGCGGCATGACTTCTTCGGCAAATAGTTTGGTGGAGCGCATGCACTTGTCCTTGGGCATGTCGCCCACGTGGATCAGGCAGAAAATGTTGCCGACTCGAAGTCCGGTGATCAGCTCTTTCATCTTCTCGACCACGGTGTCCGGAGAGCCGGCGATCACATAACCATCATTCACCAATTGATCCCAGCTCATGCTGGAGACATCACCCACCGCAGCACTCGTCATCTGTGAGGTGACGTTGGCTTTGAGGGTCTTGATGGTTCGATAACCCGGTGCATCGGCAAAACCGGGATAAACATGCAGGCAGCGGTTGTAGAAATAGTCGACGTGTTGTCGATAGTCCCGTTCAGCTTCCTTGTCACTGTCCGCAACGATGATGGTCTGGGCAAAACCGGCGCGATAGGGGCTCATGTCCTTGCCGGCATCCTGAACACGTTGCCAGTACCCATCCATCAATTGTTTCGCGCGTTTGTAGCCGGAGTAGCTGAGGTAACAGTAGACGTAGTCGTTTTCGAGACAGAAATCGTAGGTCTCGAGCGAGCCACCGCCAGGAATAAAAATGGGTGGCGGTGCCTGAATAGGCTTCGGCCAGCAGTTGGCATAACGCAACTTGGTGTAACGACCGTTGAACGCGAAGGGTTCATCCTCGCGCCATGCACGTCGAATCAGCTCATGGGCCTCGGCGTACTTTTCGCGAGTGAGGCCGGGTATTTGGCCGTAGGCGTAGTTGGTGTCCATCGACGTACCAACAGGGAAACCCGCTACGAGTCGCCCGCCGGAAATCACATCCAGCATCGCGAATTCTTCTGCGACTCGAATCGGCGGGTTGTAGAGGGCGATGGAGTTGCCAAGCACGACCAACGCCGACTTCGAGGTCCTTCGTGCGAGGGACGCCGCCATGATATTGGGAGAGGGCATTAACCCATAAGCGTTCGCGTGGTGTTCATTGACGCCAATACCGTCGTAGCCGAGGGACTCAGCGTATTCGAGTTCATCGAGATACACGTTGTAGAGCTCGTGCCCCTTAACCGGGTCGTAGAGGCTGGTGGGGATATCGACCCAGACTGACCGATACTCGGTGCGAAAGTTGTCCGGCAGATGCGGCCAAGGCATCAGGTTAAACCATGTGAATTTCATCGCTGCTCCCCCTCGGTTTGAGTGCCGGGGAGTCTAGCAGCAGGCGATTGCCGTTCGAAACGCTCGTGTACAGCGAGCTTTAGTTCGCGTCTGTTGAATCGACAAGATAAACGGCCTGGACCGATGTCGCCGAATCCGCGCATGCGGGTGTATCCGAGATAGACTCTGAAAACACCACCACACCCTTTACAGCCGGCGGAGCTGTGTCATTGACCTGAGAAGGCGAGACGTCCCATTCACACAGCCGGGTGTCGATCTGCGTGATCCAGAAGTCGACCGGCAGATTGAGTACGGACAACGTCCGGGCATCAACGATCCCCGTGGCTTCGATGTGGTTGCGCAGCTGAAAGCGTTGTACAGCTTGCAACATATCGAAGTCGTAGGTCCGGGCTTCGAGCGATCCTGCCGGCCAATTCAACGCTTCCGGGAGGTCATTTGAGAGTGTCAGGCGAAAGCGCAACGCTTCAACTGCATCGTTGACAACGCCCAGATCGAGAGGGCTTGCGGCGACAACTTCCGGATAGCCACCTGCGTCCGCAACCCAGGAAAGTCGATCACGCTCATCCAGCAGCGCGGCAATTTGCATATCTCGCTCGCTCGCACTGCTGGCGAGCATGACTTCGCCTTGGCCACCCCACGGTGTGAGGGAGGTGGATGTTGGATCTGCTTCCGCAGCGACATTGGCCGCACAGAGCAGTGAACCTATCGTCGCGAGCGCCAGAAGCCTTCGCATGTCGCCGCATCCTCAAGAGCCAGTTGAGAGGACGATAGTCTTCCCGGTCTCGGGCGGCGTAAGACCATGCCTGCCGGTTGTAAGTGGTCTGTTATTTGCGCCCTGGTTGCAGCGCCGCAATGGCGAGCAGGACGGCAAGTCCCGTCTACACTTTCTCGAGTTACATCAGTTCCGGAAACCCGCCTTGTCCGATGACGAAACTTCGCCTTTGGGTGCCTGGAGTAGCCGACTAACAGCTACGGGGACGCCAGTGTTCTCCCGGACGGTGAGCGAGGTTTCGGCTGTTTCCTCGAACGAAATCGCCTCAGCACAAGATCTTTCTGCGGTGATCAGCCAAGACGCGTCCATGACTGCGCGGCTGCTCCGCATCGCCAATAGTCTCCTTTTTAATCCGCAGAATCGTTCGGTCGATACCGTCAGTGCTGCGGTGATCATGTTGGGTTTCGATGTGGTGCGGGAACTGGCGGTGTCGTTGGCGCTGATCGAGCAGGTACTGAAGGGTCATCCTCACGAACGAGTGACACAAGGTTTGGCAAGGGCGTTTCATGCCGCAGCACAAGCCAAGTCCTTCGCGCGGCTCAGGCGTGATCGCCGTCCCGAAGAAGTGTTTGTAGCAGCGCTTCTCTATCAGATCGGGGATCTGTCGTTCTGGTCCACGGAAGGCACAGAACGCGAACGTGTCGAAAAACTCATGGCGCGAGGTGTCGATACGGAGACCGCCGAGAAGAAAGTGCTCGGCTTCTCGTTGCAGGCGTTATCACGTCGGTTGGTCGTCGACTGGAATCTCGGAGATCTGCTCAAGGACACGCTTGACGGCAAAGTTGATGCGGGTGGGCGTTCATCACACATCTCGCTCGGTCATTCGCTTGCGCGCACGATTGAAGTTCATGGCAGGGAAGCTGCGGAAACCCAGTCCGTGATCCGGCGTCTTGCCGCTCACCTCAACGTACCGGTTGAACGTGTTGTGGGACTTGTTGACGAAAACCTGGGAACGGTGCTACGCATCGCCCGCTGTTATGGTGTGTACTCGTTGGAAACCGTGTTACCCCTGTCGGAATCTGCATTGGCTGCGGTAAGTGCTGAGGAAGCGGCGATCCAGGCACAGGAAGAGAGCACTCCGGTTCCGTTAGCGGAGCGGCAACTTGTACTCCTCGGCAAGCTTGCCACAGCAATCGAAGCTGGTGGGCCGTTGGATGTGTTGATGCAGCAACTGCTTACGGGGGTACACGAAGGTATTGGCTTTGATAGAACGTATTTTGCGTTGCTTTCACCCGACCGACGCAGTCTGCAAGCCAAATACACGTTGGGCGCAAATCCGGCGGGTTTTGATGGCAGTCGCCGTGCGCTGAAAGGGGCAGGGGATTTTTTCCAGTCGCTCTTTGATATAGGGCGGGTGGGGCGTTATCACCCCGGTGACAAGGCCGCAGACACCAACAACATGGGCTGGCTCACAGTGGGTGAGTGTTTGTGCATGCCGGTGAGTATTAGTGGCAAGCCCATCGGCATCCTCTATGCAGATCGATCGAAGCGCAGAGAACCCATCAGTGACGATGTTATTGCGCGGTTCAGGCTGTTTGGATTGCAGATTCCTTTGATTCTGTCGCAGGTGAGGAAAGCAGCTTGAGGCGCTGAGGTTTGGGCACACAAACAAAAACGCCACCCGAAGGTGGCGTTTTTTCAGGTTCGCTCGATTAGAAACGAACGCGGAACTGCAGGACGTATTCCACACCCAGGGAGGTGGTGACTACCTGGTCCTGGTTGTTGGCGATGGTAGGTGTGCAGCGTGCCGTGGGACCTGCCGCAGGATTCGCCTGGAAACAAGCTCCCGGACGCGCACCTGCGCCTTGAGCCACGATCTCATCGGTGAGGTTTCTGCCGATCAGCGCGAGTTCGTAACGTGAATCTGCCGTGTAGGCACGAATCGCAGCGTCCACCAGCCAGAACGACTCTTGTTTGAGTGGGTCCTTGGTTGCAGTGAAGGCATAACCGCCGTTGTATCGCCCATCGAGGGAGATATCCATGCGCCAGGCATCAGACAACGGGAAGTCATAGGACGCACCCATGGATCCAGCAGTTTCCGCAGACAACGCACCGTCCTGACCCTTCAGGTTTTCCCCTGTCGCGTTGACGAAGTCCTTGGTATAGCTCGTATCCGTCCAGGCGATGGCGGCTCGCAAGGTCAGACCTTCAATCGGCGTGACGTACAGCATGTCAGCCTCGACACCCTCGGTGGTCAGCTCAGACGCGTTGAAGGTTTGGAACTGAATGGTCTGGGCGTTGAACAGCTGCACCTGCAGGCCGTCGTACTTGTACTGGAAGATCGACGCGTTGGCACGCAGTGCGCCTTCCATCATCTCAGCCTTCACACCAAACTCGAATCCTGAAGCTTCTTCTGATTCGTAGATCAGGAAGTCAGGGAAATTCGGGTTCTGGTTCGGGTCGAGAGAGTTAGTTGGCAGGGCGCTGTTGTCGATACCACCTGACTTGTAGCCTTCCTTGTACGAGCCGAAGACGCTGATGTTCGGGGTCACGTACCAGTTCACCGCAACTTCAGGTGACAAGTTGTCGTCGTCGAAGGTCAGTCCCTCAACCAGTGCGGGTGCTCCGAATCCAAACAACCGGGCGGCTGCATGCATGTACGGAATCGTAATGAAGCCGTCCTTTTCTTCATCCGTGTAACGCACCCCTGCAGTGACTTGCAGTACATCGGGAATCACATCCCAGTAGCCAGCGAAGTAGGACGAGAACACCTTCGTGTCGAGGAAGTGGTTCTTGTTGTAGTCGTACTGGTTGCCGGTGACCGGGTCAGGACCAAAGAGGGCACCCAGGTTAAACGCAAACTGGTAAGCCTCGAAGGTCTGTTCGACGTCCTGGTAATACACACCGAGCTGGAAATTCAGAGGACCATCAAAGTTCGAGGAGAGGCGAACTTCTTGGGACAGGGCCTCGTAGGTGTTGCGGTGCAGGCCACCGAACACTCCTGCGTTGTAGTCATAGATATCCAGTTCGCGGTGGTCGAGATCGACGTAGCCGGTGATGGATTCGAGCGCGAAGCTGTCAGAGATGTCCCAGTCATTTTTCCAGGAGATGAAGTGGGTCTCCTGCACAAGGAACGGGATACCGTCATCACCACCGTAGGGCAGGCCGCGACGCAATGGTGCGATCAGATCGTTGATCGACGTATTGCCATTGAGTTTGCAGTCGTCAATTCCGGGGAGGAGCGCGAGTGCGAAACCAGCTGCCGGGATAGCGGTGGGTTGAACCCGTCCTTCCGGACAGATTTCTTCCGTTCGGCCATTGGCGCCATTGTTGGTGTACTCGGTATAGGCGTACTTCAGCCGCGACTTGAAGACGTCGTTAGGCTCCCACACCAGGGTGACACGGCCGTTGGTCGACTCTTCACCCCGGTATGGGTGGGCTACACCCGGCCACAGATTTTTGAAGAGTTCATTGGAGTTGGTCTTGCCGAACACACCGCGCACGCCGAGTGTGTCGGTGATCGGGCCGGAGATGATCGCTTCGTAGTATTCCTGGTCATGTTCGGTTTCGTATCCGATCATGCCTTCACCTTCCCACTCCTGACCGGGATCATTCGTGGTGATGGATACGACGCCTGCCGTCGCACTCTTACCGAAGTAGAGAGACTGAGGTCCCTTCAGTACTTCGATCTGACCCATATCCATGTAAGCGTTGTGGATAAAGCGGCCGATGTTCACCACCACGCCGTCCACGTTGATCGCCACGGATTGGTCAAACGCGGCGGAAATCGAGCTTGAGCCGATACCGCGCAAAATGATGTTTGAACCGTTGCCGGAGCCGCCATGGAAAATCGAGAAGTTCGGAACCAGTCGCGAAGCATCGCTCAGCGTCGTGATCTGATAACGATCAAGATCTTCTTCGGTCATGGCGGCAACCGTCACAGGCACGTCCTGAAGTGTTTCTTCCCGTCGGCGTGCGGTTACCAGGACCTCTTCGATCACGTACTCTTCCGCCCATACCACCGGCATGCTGACCGGCAGGACAAACGAACTCGCTAGTGCAAGGCTCATCGCGCGGGTGAGTTTGGTCGACTTCATTGAAACCCCTCCAGATTGTCTTGTGTGACAGCAGGTCAAAGCAGGGGCGCTCGTACCCTGCCTTCACTGTGGCGGCGGACTGTAACGATTTGCAACAAAAGCGTCAAACGTGGCGAGCTAATGTGTCACCTTCCGCTGAACTACCGAACTTAAGGCCCAACCTATCGAGGAGTCCCCGTGCTGAACTACACCACGATCAAACTTGAATGTGCATCGGGACTTGCCCGATTGACTCTCAATCGACCGGACCGTCGTAACGGTATGAACAACCTGATGGTTCGCGAAACCTGTCAGGCGCTCCAACAGGTCGCCGCCGACGCAACCGTGCGAGTCCTGCTGGTGAGCGGTGCCGGTGATGCGTTCTGCCCCGGTGCTGACCTTCGTAGCATGACGAGCAGCGAGGAGCGTGGCGCTGACGTCGCTTTACAGAGCGAGGACTTTCAGGCGCCGGCACTGCTGCACACCATGCCGCAGGTCACCATCGCCGCGGTAAACGGTGCGTGTGCCGGTGCCGGGTTTGGTTGGGCGTGTGGTGCTGACCTGCGGGTCGCGCGTGCTGGTGCCATGTTCAACACCGCGTTCCTGAATGTGGCAGTTGCAGGAGATATGGGTGTGCCGTGGAGCTTGCCGCGAATTGTCGGCGCTGCTAAGGCGCGGGAGTGGTCCTTCTTCTGCGAGAAGTTCTCAGCTGAAGATGCGCTCGCTGCAGGGTTTGTTGCGCGGGTGTGGGCAGCGGATGAGTTTGGTCCGAAGGTTGAAGAACTGGTCCGTAGCCTTTTACGTAAATCCCCGACGGCACTGCTGACGATGAAAGCCCACTATCTGGCAGCGGAAGCCATGACGTACAAAGACTTCCTGTTACTCGAAACCGAGCGCCATATGCGTATCTCATCCAGTAAACATACTGCAGAGGCCTTCCGCGCATTTATAGAGAAGCGAGAGCCTGTTTTTGATTGAGGTGTAACGGATTCAGAAACGCCGAATCGTCCCGGGCATCCGTGGGGTATCGCCGATGATGCCTCTGGACCAGAGCGCATCAAATCGTTCTGGCGCCATCTGCAGCTCTCCTTTAAGTACCTCGGTGTTGTGTTGACCGAGTGTGGGTGCGGGTGATCGGAGCGCTTCAGGCGCTGACGTGGCATCAGGATTCACACGCCGCCACGGTGCTGAGGGATTTGGTTGAACACCGACAACCGCGCGCTCCATGAATTGCCAGAAACCGCGTGCTTCGAGGTGAGGATCGAAAATGACGTCCTGTGCACTGCAGACTTTCGCAGCGGTTACACCGATAGACTGCAGCTGACTCATCAGCGTCGCGGCATTCTGGTGTCGCGTCCAAACTGCAACAGCGTGGTCGATCTGGATCCGACGATCGAGACGATCTGACAAGGGACCAAACGCATCCAACGCGGGTGATGCCAGTGTTTGCAGGGATCGCCACATGGCTTCGTCTTCTATCTGAATCACGACCCACGAGTCCGTGCCTGCACAGGGGTACACCCCGTGAGGGCTCATGTCAGAACGTGTATTGCCTTGTCGAAGCCACGGACGATGATGCACAACTTCTTCAAGGATGCCGTGTATGGCGAAGGGTAAAAGTCCATCCACCTGGGACAGGTCACAAAATTGTCCGCGTCCGGTTTTTAACTTGTGCCTGAGTGCAGTGAGGAGGCAGATTGCGCCGTTGATACCGCCGACCGCATCGCCGTAGGCCACATGCAACATGGTCGGCGGGTCGGTTGGACGGCCGTTCAAGTGTGGCAGTCCCGATGCGTGTTCAACGGTAGATCCGTAGGCACGAAATCCTGACCAGGGACCGGTCGTGCCGAAGGCGGGCATCGACAACAACACGATGTCGGGATTCGCAGCTTTCAATACATCGTAAGTCAGCTTGAGTTGTGGCAACACGCCGGCGGAATAGTTTTCAAGAATCGCGTCTGCACCTTTAACGAGCTCGAGCAGCAGACTTCGTCCGTCATCACCCTCAAGGTCTAGGGTGATCGCACGTTTGTTGCGATTGACCATGTTGAAGGACACGGCTTTTTCGGCACCTTGATCGGCGATCCACGCGGGTGTGGCTTCCCAGCTTCGCCACCAATCAAAACGTTCGCAGCTTTCAACCTTGATGACATCAGCGCCTAGATCCGCGAGGTGGCGTGCTGCGAGCGGACCTGCCCAACCCATGGACAGATCGATGATGCGAATGCCTTCGAGCGGCAAACCGGCGATACCAGTAGGGCGGGCATTCGTTGCCGGCAGCGCGTCATGTGAGTTGAGCGCGGAAACACGGCCGCCCCGATTCATCTCAGCACCGGACAGACGATAAGGAACAACGGGCAGATCCAGACGTGTACCGTTGGCGAGCTCCACGGCTGCAAAGACGTTGCGCACAACAAAGTGGTCCACGTGGGGCATCTCAGCCATGGTGGGTACACGGGCCAGTGGCACTCGACGGCGTTGTCCTTCATAGAAGGTCGCCTCAGCGGAAACACTGGCGAGTGCGGTAATCACTCGGGGTTCAATCAGTTGGGCATCTGCAAGTCGTCCGAGTGCCGTTTGGTATTCAGGCTTTTGAGCGATGTCATCCATGCCTAGCATGTTGCAGAGCGTATGCCACTGACTCGGTGTGAGGGCGGTGATGCCGAGCCAACCATCGTGACAACGATAAATGCCGAGAGGGTACGTTGGCGGATAACGGTTGATACCCATGCGTTCACCATGACGATCGTTAAACGCGTTGATTGCACCGACTTCGGTGAAACAAAGGGTTGATTCGAGAATCGAAACTTCGAGGTGGTCCGGCACCTTGCGTCCTAACTCGATGCCGATGAGATGACCGAGCCCGGCGATATAGGCCACGGCGCCGGCATTCGTCTGCGCCTGAAAACCCGACGGCATGATCGGCGGTCCTTCGACGGGACCGATACCACGCAGCATCCCGGCGAGCGCAAAAGCCGCCGCGTCAGAACCATTGAACTGTGCGTAGGGACCGTCGATGCCGAACCAGCGGATGTCGAGGACCATACGGCCGGCCGAAACTGGCAACCGAGCGGTGCCATCTGTCAACACAAGATCAGCAGCCGCACATAGTGTGTCCCAAGTCGTGTCGGAAGCATCGATCACAATGCTGTTTTTCCCCACCGCCAACCAGCCGTGGTATGCACTCTCCCCACCAACTAAAGGCTCCAATCTGCGGGTTTGAAATCCCTGAGAAGGCTCCACGTTCCAGACCTTCGCACCCGCCACGGCGAAGAGCTTGCCGCAGTAGGACGTGGCGATGGTTCCCGAGATGTCGAGGATGGTGAGCCCCGCGAGCGGCATGGTCATCCAGACACTCCTGGCATCACGTCACGCGCAAAAGTTAAAAGTGCTTCGAGCCGACCTGTAACGCCGCCCCGCGCGACAGGGTCGAGGATGAGATGCGTGACGCCGAGCGATCGCCAGGCCGCGACCTGATCGAGCATGTCCTGACGGCTACCGTAGATGGACTTGGCGGGCTCCATCGTGCCTTGGGTATCGAGATAAACCCGAAGGGACAAGGTCATCGCAGACGGATCTCGTCCGGCGCGTTTGGTGTGCTCGAGCACTTGTTGCCAGCCATGGGCCACATGTGCGGCGGGCTCAAAGGCAGCATGAAAACCATGGCCGTAACGTCCGGCGCGGCGGTAGGCAGCATCCGTATTCCCGCCCACCCACACTGGGACGGGTTTTTGCACGGGCTTCGGCTCAAAACCGATTTCGGGAATCTGGTAGTACTTTCCGTCGAAACTCGGGTTCGGCTCAGAGAACAGGCGAGCGAAGAGATCCAGTTGTTCATTGGTGCGTTCACCACGGTGATCCCACGGCATACCAAGGATCGCCGCCTCTTCCGCCATCCAGCCCACGCCACAACCGAGAATCAGTCGTCCATTGGACAACACGTCGAGTGTTGCCAGCTGTTTTGCCGTTGGAATGGGTTGGCGATAAGGCAGGATCAGAACGGTGAAACCCAATTTCAGTTTTTGCGTGACGCCTGCGACAAAAAGTTGAGTGCCAATGGGATCAAGCCAACCCATATCTGGCGGCGGCGCGAAGGAACCATCAGGGGAATAGGGGTACTTTGATTCGATCTTCGCGGGCCAGGCGACATGATCACTCACCCATGCCGAGGTGTAGCCAGCGTGCTCTACCGCTTGTGCAAAGGTGATGAGTGAATCGCGACTGACCTGCCGCCCGAGGTGTGGCAGATGCACACCAAAGGCCATCGATCCTTGTTGTTGTGCTGCTGCAGCGGACATCATGCTCCCCAATCTTCATTGACAAAGATCTCCCCGGCGGGAGTATGCCATGTGATTCCGGAGGTCTGCAGTTCAGCGACCCGATCGCTTCAGTGCTTGCAGACAAATGAAATCGTGCACCAGCGTCGCGGCGGCGAGGGCAGTGATTTCGGCGTGATCATAGGGCGGCGCTACCTCTACGACGTCCATACCCACGAAATTCAATGCACCCAGTTTGCGAAGGATGCCGAGTGCTTGAGCGGAAGATAGCCCGCCTGGAACCGGTGTGCCGGTGCCCGGTGCAAAGGCAGGATCAAGACAGTCGATATCAAAGGTGAGATAGGCGTGTGCGCTTCCAACCACGTCGTGAATTCGTTCGGCAGCCACCAGAGCGCCATGTTCGTGCACAAAGGGCGCATCAAGTACGGTGAATCCTTCATCGGTGCTGAAACTGCGAATACCGATTTGCACAGATCGCGACACATCGATGAGGCCTTCCCGCTTGGCGCGCAGAAACATAGAACCATGATCGAGTCGTTTGCCATCATCGGCCCAGGTATCGACGTGCGCATCGAAATGCACGAGTGCGAGCGGACCGTACTTCTCGACATGTGCTTTGAGCAAGGGATAGGTGACGAAGTGATCACCGCCCAGACTCACCATCATCGCGCCGGATTTTAAGACCCAGTGCGCATGATCGACGACGGCTTTCACGACGTTCTGTGGGTAGCCTGAATCGAACAGACAGTCACCGGCGTCCGCCACCGCCAACGTGGCGAATGGATCAATGTCGAACGGAAAGGCACGACCGACGAGTTCAGCGAGTTGCACCGATGCGGCGCGGATGGCGGCGGGACCAAAACGGGCGCCGGGTCGAAACGATGTCGCGGCATCAAAGGGCAGGCCTGTGACGACAATGTCCGCGCCATGAATCTCGCGGGTGCGTTTCCGTCGCAGGAAGGTAAGATCACCGGCGAAAGTTGCTGTCGCCTCGGTGCGTCCCAACAAATCAGCTCGGGGGTGAATGCCCAATTTAAATCGGGCCTCCCATGCGAAAATCCCATTCCGCGTGGAAGTGTTTGACGCGAGCTTCTTCTTCCGACAACCACACAGAATCAAAACCTGCAGAGATCATCCCGCTCTGGACATTTTTAAGGAGTTCCACGTCCTGATCGATGGTGATGTTCATGGTCTTCTCACCCTGGATCACAGCGTCGTACTCGAAGGTGTCCCGCGTGGGTCGAGGCAGTAGCTTTTCCCGTTCCTTAACAGGGCGGCGCACGAGCGTCAGTTTGTCGAATTCGGTTTTTCCGGGGTCCGTGGGATGTGGTCGCGCGCGCATGATCCACAAATAGTCGTCGCCAAAGGACAACACGATGTTGGGAAAGAGGTTGTATTGCCACGCATCGGTAAGCTGGGCGTCGGTAAAGTCCGAGTAATCAACGGACGTCTCGTTCCCGAGTGCGCGTTTTCTGGAGGCGATGGCGGTACGAATCTCCAGCACGCGGCCTTGGAAATCTGCTGGATTCAAACCCACCTCGGTTAATTGGGCAGCCAGGATCGGTGTCGGCTTGTCAGGAATCGGGAAACGAGGATTGACGGTTCCTCCCGGTACATGCACGCCGGTGTGACCGTTGTGAAAGAGATGCACCTCATCGTTGCAACAATCCACCATGGAGCGGTGTTGTGGGTGCAGGAAATCCACGTGGTAGAGCTCGCCGAAGTTGTCGATCACCGCTTTCCAGTTGCAGTTGAGGTGACAGGTTTGTTCCTCGGTGACTTCCATCTCGTGAAACTTGTAGGCGCTGAGCATCGGCACCAGACCACCGAGATACTCATGGAGTGGCGCAGGGTTTTCGCCGAGGTGCACGAAGACCATACCATCCCATGTATCCACATGAACGGCTTTCAGTCCACGTCCAGCGAGATCAAGACCTTGGGTGAACTGTTCACGATGAGGCGCGGCCTTCAGCGTTCCATCATTGGCGTAAGTCCAGGCGTGATAGCCACAACGAAAATAGCGTGAATTCCCACAAGCCTCCGTCACCAGACGAAGCCCACGGTGCTGGCAGACGTTGTAAAACGCGTGCAGTTGATTGTCAGCGGAGCGAGTGACCAGGATCTGCTCCGGGCCGATGGAAAAAACGAAGAAGTCGCCATTGCGCCGTACATCCTGTTCAAGACCTGCCAGGAGCCACGAGGTGCAAAACACCTGGTTCCACTCGGGGCAGAGCAACGCTGCCTCGACGTAACGCGCTTTGCTGACGCTGTAGGGTCGGGATCCTTGGGTATGGTCGATGATCGCGAGCGACATCGGCGACTCCGGTGTGGTCAGATTATCAGGGATGGTAACGCGTGCGCCTGAGACTGCCCATCTCGCGAGGTGAAACGTGTCGGAAAGTGAACACGTTTGTTGTTGAACCTGAGGGTCCCCCGGTGTTTGATCGCTGCATCAAACAGGAGGGTGACATGAGCAACGAAGGGCAGAAGGACTACTGGAACGGGGCGGCCGGCGAAACCTGGGTGGAATCTCAAGATCGCCTTGATCGTCTGCTCGCACCTTTCAGCGATGCGGCGATTGAACGTGCCGAAATCAAGTCAGGGGATCGCGTTGTTGATGTGGGTTGTGGCTGCGGTACGACCAGTGCTGCACTCGCGGCATGTGGTGCAGCAGTGTGGGGTATCGACATTTCAGCACCGATGTTGGCGCACGCAAAAGGCCGATTCAAAGGCACAGCGAATCTTGCGTTCTCGCAGACCGACGCCTCCACGCAGAACTTCACTCCTGATCATCAGCTGTTGTTCAGCCGTTTCGGCGTGATGTTCTTCGACGATCCTGCTGGCGCGTTCAAGAACCTCAGAGCCGCACTCACGCCTGAAGGAAAATTGGTGTTTGTGTGCTGGCAAGAAGCTGCGAAGAACCAGTGGTTGTCGATTGCGGGTCGCGCAGTTCAGCCATTCCTGCCACAACCAGCGACGCCGGCACCAGCTCCAAATGGTCCAGACCCGTTCGCATTTGCGGACACAAATTATGTAACGGGCATTCTCAATCGGAGCGGGTTTCGCGATATCCACTTTGAGTCGCTGACGCCCAAGTTACATCTTGCAGACGATTTGGATGGTGCGATTCGCTTCCAAACGCGTGTCGGTCCACTGGCGCGTGTGCTTGCCGAACTCCATGGCGAGGCACGTGACAAAGCACTCGACGCGGCACGTAGCGCTTTAGCGGCGCACCTGACATCAGAGGGTTTGAAGCTGAGTTCCGCAGCGTGGATGGTGACGGCAAAGGCTGCGTGATGTTCTCCGATGGCGTTACGGCGCGCTGAAACGGCGCGTCAGGAACACCCACATCCAGACCCAGCCCGTGATGAGGACGATGGCGGAACTGATGATCACCGTCGGTCCGAACGGGAATGCGAGGAGATGGCTGCTGATCTCTGCCACCGCTGCTGAGCAGAGTCCGACGTAAGAACCGAGTACCCACTGCGCATGTCGTTCCATCCAGCCAGCTTTGCGCCGCCACACGGGAACCACACCGGCGAGCACAGAGAGCAGTGAGAGCAGGGCGAACACGTGGAAAGGCCCGAATCGCGCGAAGAGTTCGTAGATTCCCAGGGCGGTCAGGTTTGTCGCGAGCATGGCGCCGAGATAAACACGCCCCGTCCAGACATGGCGCCTGGTGCCTTTGTTTTGCAGCAACACCAAGGCGCCGGCTAACAAGGCCAGGATCGCCGTCAGCACATGCGCGGCACCAAGAACATGAAGCATCAGATGATTGATCATGCTCGCAGAGTATCACGACGAGGCAGAAACCGATCCTGGGCGCCGCGACGAAACCGTGTTTGGCAGGTATGAGTCCGAGAGATCAGCCCACACTTTTGCCGTAGTCGACCGCGAGCCAATCCTCAATCTTCACCCGAACCGTAATGGTGTCTTGAATGCCTTCACGCTCGGTGTACGCATCGCCTTGATTGGTGCCGAGGTATCTCCTCGCGATCGGACGCAGCTCCTTTTCGAGCAACGACTGGGTAATGCGACTGACTAGCCCGCTCACACTGACGTACGCATAGGGCGGTGCTTCGTTTTGTACGCAGAATGAAACGGGCAAGCCGACTTTAAGCAGCTTGCCTTTGCGCGAATTCACCATCGTCAAAAACGTGAGCTCACTGCCTGGCGTGTAGTCGTACCAGACCGGAGAAGTGAGGGGTGCTGCGCCTTCACGTGGTATCGACAGGATGCCGACGTGGAGTGCAGCGAGGAATTTCTGTTTTTCGATCAGGGTCAGGCCGGCCATGGGCGGACTCTCCACAAGAAAGTAGTGGCTTTCGTTCTACCTGAGAACGGGGGTTGTCGGAAGCGGAGGCTGCTTCTTCAGTCTCGCCAAATGGAGGATTCGCGTGAAAGCACGCATCCCGATGTGACCTATTCCACCTGATTTCAAAATAACCGCTTGCACGTTTTCGCGATGAGTGCTAAAAAAACAGCATAGTGCTAAATAATTAGCACTCAAAGGGATGGAGGTGCGAGCGGGTATGAGTGGACAGGTTCAGGTGTGTCGAGTGTTTTGCGCGGCGGCAGCAAATGGGAGCAGAGAATATGACCCCAGCTGAATCAGGCGACCCGAAACGTCCCCACGTTCACCTGTCACGGCGTGAGCGGCAGATCATGGATGTGTTGTACGCGCGTGGTGAAGCGTCGGTGGCGGAAGTGCAGGAGGCGATCCCCGATGCGCCGAGTTATTCCGCCGTGCGCGCACTTATGCAGAAACTCCTCGAGAAAGAGCACGTGGAGTTTCGCGAGGACGGTCCGCGATATCTCTACCGACCGAAGCTGCAAAAAGAAAAGGCGCTGCGCAACGCCGTGAACCGCCTTGTGAATACCTTCTTCGGCGGCTCACGTGCGGATGCACTCGTCAATTTGCTCGGCGAGTCCGGTGGTGACCTTGATCCAGCGACCATCACCCGTCTCGAAGAAGAACTCACCCGGCTCAAAAACAAACGCGGCAAAGGTCGTCATGGCCGGGATTGAAACACTGATATCGGTTCGTGAGCTGGTTCAGCTTGTGTTGATCAGTCTCTTTGGCCTGCTCATTCAACAAAGGTTGTTCAGGGAAAACCCGGCTTCGCGGCGTGTCTTGCTTCTGGGTGTTGTCACCGTCTTGTTGCTGGTGCCGTTGACCTGGTTGACATCACCTTTGCAAGTCCCGTTGCCAGTGGTATCCGCACCGACATGGCTTAACGATGCAACGTTGTCCTTGCCCCTCGTGTTGATCCTGGTGGTACCAGGACTCATTCGCGCCGGAAACGTGGGGATACGCGCATTTTTTTTGCAATCCGAGCTGTTGGACCAGGAGAAGTCGCAGGATTCCCGCCTTAACTCTCTAGTTCTGAACCTCTGTTATGAACTCAGGTTTCCGTGGTCCGTGCATGTTCTTGTTGCGCCAGATCGTGGCCCAGCGTCGGGCACATTAATACGACCCCTTCTGATATTGCCAGAAGAAGTACACCACTGGAGTGATACAACCCTTCGTGCCATGTTAGCCCATGAGTTTGTGCACATGCGCCGTCGAGATGATGCGTGGCTCATGCTCGTTCGGTGCCTGACCAGTTTCTACTGGTGGCTACCGTGGCTCTGCGTTTTTGAGCGGCGATTGATCGAAGCGATGGAAGAGAGTTGTGACGATCAGGCAGGTCAGCTGCAAGGTGACTTCTGTTATCTCGAAGGTGTCGTGAATGTCCTTCGCCGGCCTTCGAGCCAGAACGAAGCTTCCTACGCTTCGGAATTAGCCGGTATGGCGTGGTTGAAGGGGCAACATCTCGTGCAACGCTTCCGCCGATTCAGAGAGCTGCGGTTTCTGGAGACGGACAGCCATGCCGTCTATTGGTCCTTGCTCGGAGTGGTCAGCGTATCGACAGTGCTTGCAGGGGTGCAGCCGGTGGTTCGGCCGTTACCAGAGGACGAGATGTTCAAAAATACGTCACGGCTACCGATCACACAGTCAGTACGAGGTCCACAGGTTGAATTCCGCGCAGCGCCAGTTGGTTCGAATCCTGCGCTTGCACAAAGACTACAAACGACGGTGGGGATGGAACGGCCTTTGTATCCAGGGATGGCATTGAAGGCGGGTATCAGCGGTGATGTGACGGTTGCTTTTGATCTTGCAGCGGACGGCTCTGTGACTCGAGCGCGCGTGGTTCGGTCAACCCATCCAGCGCTCAGTGCCCCTGCTCTTGAAGCGGCAGAACGCAGCCAATTTCCGCCATTGCACACGATTCCAGTCTTGCGACTAGAAGAGATTCAGCGTGAACGAACTCACCTTGGTGCCGGAACAGGGTCGGCACAAGCAGCGCTGCTGTACTTCAGCTTCGAGCTGGGTACCGGTGCTGAGACCTCCAACCCTGCGAAGTACTGGGAGAAGTGACATGACAACCCTTGCGATGCTTCAGCCACAACGGGCAGCGATGCTGCCCGTGGCGGCACTGGTGACCTTAGGTCTCTTTTATGCGATGACCGTCCTCATCTGGAACGATGATGGACTAGGTCTCATCGAAGAGCCGCCAGGCCACTTAGTGACCTTTGTTCGAGAGATCAAAGACGAGCCTCCTCAGATCAGGGACATCATCAAGAAACCACCGCCTGCTGAAAAACCACCTGAGGCACGAGTGGTTACGACGGCTGATCCCGTCACGACCGGGATTGAAATCGGACCGATCGAAGTCGGTCGCGGAGATAAACCTCGCATCACACTGGCCTTGTACGGTGCTGAGGGAGAAGCGGTTCCACTCGTCACCAGTCCGCCCGAGTATCCGCCGAACCTCGCGAAACGTGGCGTAGAAGGTTGGGTGGTGGTGGAGTTCTCCATCGATCCTCTCGGACGAGTCTTTGACCCCTACGTCATCGAAGGTCAACCCAAAGGTGCATTCGACAAGGCGGCGCTACGTGCCATTCAACGGTACAAGTACAAACCCAAGGTGCTCAACGGTGAGGGGGTTCCTGTAAGCGGCGTGCGGCAACGCATCCTCTTTGAGCTCGAAAGCTGAGCTACACCTTCTGTTTTGAGTTGTGTTGGCCGAGCTTCCACAGGAGGAGCCCGGTCAACACGATTCCAAGGCCCAACAACCCTTCAATGGGGCGTTCGATCAGTGTGTAGACCAGGGCCCACCCGGTCAGCGCGAGGAAAATCAGCGGTGGCCATGGCCATGCAGGAATACGAAACGAAAACGTCGACGGATCCTGTCGTCGTCGCAACACAAACACGCCTAGCACCGTGACCAGCGTATTGAGCGACAACGTGAAGCCGGTGAAGACCAGCACCGATTCAAAGGTGCCCGTGAGAATCAAAGCCACCGCGAGCCCGCCTTGGGCGAGGACCGCGATTACTGGAACGTCATGTCGGTTTACCCTTCCGAGGACTCGAAGCACCGGATAGTCATCACCGATGGCTTTCAGAACTCGAGGTCCTGCCAACATCATGGCGCTAACGGTGGACACGAGCAGTACCGCGAGTAGGATGCTCATGAGTTCGCCACCGGCCTGACCGAAGACTGCAGTTGCTGCGATGAATCCGATTTCGACCTTGCCCACCATGTCGGACATCGGTGAAACATAAAGAAACACCGCATTGAGCGCGACGTACAGCATCATCACGATGAACGTGCCCGCAGCGAGGACAACAGGGAGGTGCTTCGCCGGCGCCGCCATTTCACCGGCGATGTAGGTGGCGGCATTCCAACCGGTATAGGCGTAGTTCACGTAGATCAATGAGATGGCGAATGCACTACCGAGGATTAACGAACCATCACCGGGGGCAGGCCTGAACGAGAAGGGCTCTGGCGATTCCACCAACGTCACGGCCAGGACCGTAAACACCAGAATGACAAGCACCTTGAGTGTGGTGAAGACCACCTGCACGCGCCCACTGGCTTGCCGATTCCACACATGGGCCAGGCTTGCGAAGATCACCAGCAGTACCCCCGCCCATTTTGGGGAGATGTCGGGCAACGCCGTCTGCAGATAGATACCAAACGTCATCGCTACGAGTGCGGTGGGTGCGGCGAAGCCGATGGTGGATGAAATCCACCCTGATACGAATCCCAGTGACGGATGAAACAACGTCCCGACGTAGTGGTACTCACCGCCGGAGCGGGGCAGTGCTGCGCCGAGTTCCGCGTAACAAAGTGCTCCACACAAGGCGATGATACCGCCGATGAACCACAGCAAAAGTAGCACTGGAACTGACTGGATATCGACGAGCTGAAAGCCGAGGCTGGTGAACACGCCGGTGCCGATCATGTTGGCGATGACGATGGCCATGGCGGTCCAGGGGCCAAAGCGGTGGATCGTTGTTGAGTTCACGTCGTTGGTTGTCCGGCAAGCTCACACGATAGTGCTGTGATGAGTGGAACACAGCAGAGGGTATGCGTCGATCATCGACTGGATGCATCAGCGATGAGAAACGCTCGGAGTCCCGTTAGCCTCGCCGGCTTTTCACCTCAGGCACCCCGCAATGACCGATCTGCTGACCGCCCTCGCTGAAAAATTCGGCGACAAAACTGCACTCGTGGATGACCGACCCGATGGCACGCTGATTCAGTGGTCGTTTGCCGAGCTCGAGGCCAACGCCAATCGCCTCTCGCGTGTTTATCAGGACGTGGGCATTAAGGTAACTCTGATCAATTCGCTCCTGCGAATTGATCGGATCGGAATCCTTCGGATTCCTCGCACTTTCCCTGCGTTTACACGGGCTTTGCCCGTGAATGCGCGTGCGAGGCACGCGCCACACGCATGGAAAATGGTGGTGCTTCCATGCACCACACAGGAAGGTCTGATTAATCAGACCTTCCTTAAACCGGGTGACCGGGTGTCCTAGTGTGGATAGAACTCCTGCTGGGTGGTGGCCGCAGGGCATGCGGCACGCAAAGCCGGCGCGGTCTCCGTGCCGTTGAACTATCGGCTTACGGACGATGAAGCCGCCTACGTCATCGACAACTGCGATGCTGAGGTGATCTTTATCGATTCGGAGTTCGCTGATCTCCTGCAGCGTATCGCACCGCGAACACCACGCCTGCATACGGTGCTTGTTTATGACGGCCAACCCCTGACGGGGCAACGGTGTGCGGGACCGCTGCTTGAAGCTGCCGATCCTTTACCCATCGGTATAGATCATCCTCCCCTCGACACGATGATCTATACGTCAGGCACCACGGGAAAACCGAAAGGCGCGATTCGCCAGCCCGGTGGCAACCCTTATCAGGCGCAACAGATGATCGCCGTCTACGGTGTGCGTCCAGGGGACGTGTAGATCAACACCGGTCCGCTCTATCACTCGGGGCCTTCGAGCTTTTTGTCACACGCCCAAAGCCAGGGAAATCTGGCGGTGTTGCAACGTCAGTTCGATGCGGTGGATTGGTTGCCCCTCGTCGCCCAGTGGAAGGTGAGCTTTACCTTCTCTGCACCGACACCCATTCGCCGCATCACCCAATTGCCCGATGAACAATTCCAGCGCTATTCAACCATGAGCATGCGGATCATGGTGGCGAACGCCACCCCATGGACTTATGCACTCAAACTCGTCTACCTCGAGCGGTTCCCGGAGTTTTCCTTGTTCGAGGTCTATGGCTCTACCGAACTTGGTGTCAACACGATCCTCAAACCCGAATTCCAACGGCCGAAGCCTGGATCGTGTGGTCAACCTGCGCCGGGTGTAGAGATTCGTCTGTACGCCGAAGATGGGCATGTCGTAACAACGCCGCGCGAGCCCGGTGAGCTATTTGTCCGCAGTGCCAGCGTTTTCGCGACGTACCACAAGGCCCACGAAAAATACCTCGCCGATCAACGTGAAGGCTGGCAAAACGTCGGCGACGTCGCTTTCTTCGACGAAGAAGACTTCTACTACATCTGCGACCGCAAGAAGGAC